>Ga0326511_10005403_pt1 | contig 10095 bp, 13 predicted proteins | sample 0_2496_0518_D_FD_203701 | JGI IMG/M metagenome (GOLD analysis project Ga0326511, IMG submission 203701) | Bovine rumen microbial communities from UC Davis, California, United States - 0_2496_0518 | ecosystem: Host-associated > Mammals > Digestive system > Stomach > Rumen | place: USA... | reverse complement strand
TAAAATCCCATCTAACTCAGGATGATTAATAGCAGCCTATAAAAATAGAACATCGGGACCTAGGTCACCAAACTTGATTGTTTTCATAATAAATTAGAATTTTTTAATTTACTTTTTATTTTCTCACCTATAAATGTACCAATTGTTGCACCACCAATAGATAATCCAAGCTTGCTTAAAATCTCTTTTTTACTTAAACCTGATCTTTCTTCTAAGACTTTTTCAACTTTTTTCTTAAAACTCTAATCATCATCAGTAGATCTCGAAGATCTTAAAGAAGCTTCTGGAGTTTCTATAGTCTCTTCTTCATATCCATCGGGTCCATCTTGATCAGAATTATCATAATAATCTCCACTAGACTCATAATGATAATTATTTTCAGGATCCTCAGAATCATAAGAACTACTACTTGAAGACTAGGAACTTCTAATTTCGATGTGCGGTTTTCTTATTTCAATTCTAGACGAAAATCTTTTTATTTTAAACGTAGCCATTATAATCCATTATCTTTTTTAAACATCTTCATAAAATCTTTAACAACATCTGAGTTCTCGATGCTAGTATCCTCATGCTCTTTTTGATCACCTAACTTTTTCAACTCAAGATCAGCACCTTTTATTAAGATATCATTTTTCATATCTTCAAGCTATTGAATATATTGAAGAATTTTTTCAATACAAATCCAAATATCAGATAACTGAAGTTCCCCACTAAACATTCTTTGCGGGTCCATTACATAATCAATAGCTAAAGAAAGTTTTGAAATCATCTAAAGAATTAGTACGGGTCTAATACTCTAGAAAATTTCACTAAGATATAATTCTAAAGTTCTTCTATCTTTTGGGTCACTAATGGCCACTAAAGTTCTAGACATGCTAGAAAAATCTATATTTAAATCAAGTCCATATTCTTTATTATACTTAGTCATGACTTGATTAAGTGACATATTTAATTCTTGTGCTCTCTATTCTTTATCATTTCTGCTAAGAATACTGGCATCTTGAATTATATTTTTAACACCTTTTGGAATCTATGGAGCAGACTAAATTAAACTTTTAAAATCATCTTCTTCACAATCTATTCCCTCCGACTCCAAAACCTATTTCTTAAATGAATCTGAAGAAAATAAATCTGTGTCCATAATTTAATAAGTATAACTTACTCTATTAGTCATATTATTTTTCCAATCTCTCTATTCTCTACGACGAGCCTATTTCTAGGCATAATCAAGACGTTTATTGTAGAATCTATTATCATCTCTTTCTTTTCTACCAGCAGCAAGAGCAGCAATCCCACTGATAGCGCCAAGAGCGAGAGCACCTTTACCGCCACCAGACTTCATTCCACCAAAGAAACCTTTACCGCCCCTTCTTAAGCCCCTAACAGCACCAATAGTTCCGCCTAAAGTGGCTCCAACTGCTGCTCCACCTAAAGCAGCACCGCCTGCTTTAAGATAGGAACCAGTATTAGATTTTTTCTTTTCGGCTAAAATATCAGAATCTTTTGTTTGTTTTAAAATATCGCTGTCATCGTATCTTGTATAACTCTTCTATTTTCTTCCCTAAAGATATTTGTATCCTCCATAAGCAGCCCCTCCAAGTACAGCAGCACCTGCGCCATACTTAAGAGCTTTCTTTCCTAATCCCTAAGAAACTTTTTCAGTAGTCTACTTAGCTGAAGACCTAGAAATTCCACGACCATGAGCCTCATTACTCCTGATCATCTCTTCAATAGCTTTCTAATCATAAGACAGTCCCTACTTTTTCCTAAGCAGGTGTTCCATACCAGACTCTTGAATAGCCTTATCAGCATAGTCTTTTCCAGTTACATACTCTACTGCTCCTTTCTTAGCTTTAGCTGCTTTGTCTGCTTCGGTTTCTTTTCTAAAAAATCGACTAATAAAATTAGAATATAGCCTAACCTCTTCGTCTGTCAATAAAGCCGAAAAAATCTGCTCTTTACTATTTAATTTATCTAAAATAATCATGATTCAAATTGGTTTCGATAATTTTCAATAAGTCTCTACTACTCACGATCTTTATATCTATTATATAGATATTTTCCTCCAGCAATAGTTCCTGCTGTTGCTGCAGTAATCAAAGCAGCGTTTCTTATCTATTTTCCAGAGGGCCTTTCTATTTTATCCCACCACCTTTCTTTAGGTATTTTTTTAGTTAACGGTTTTTCTACAGCAGTACCAACTGCCTATGAAGGAATAGTGGTTGATGTAGTAGGTGTTGTTACTTTAGTATTATTATTTTTAGGGGATCTACCCTTAAATGTTTTAGTGTCTTTTCTAAAATTATTATCTTTAGGTCTATTATTCTTCCCTTTAGAATAATTATTTTTTCCTGACTTTTTTGAAAATATTTTTAATATAATCATATTTTTAATATTAATTAATACCCCACTAAAACACTTTAATATATAGAACTAAGCATATCTTCAAATGTCTTAGCTGCTTCTTCTTTTGGATTAAAGGACATTTTATCAATAATACTAACTTGATTACGATAACTTGAACTATAACCATACTCAAGACCTTCGGCTATTGATTGCTAAGCGCTATAGGTTGCCGATGCAAGAGCATCCCAAAGGTCTTTTGAACCAGCCTACTTACCATCCCGATTATCAAGAATTAATGACGCTTTAGCAGGATGATCTATTTTAAAATGCTTTCCAGAAATAACTTTAAGATCAAAAGCCTCTCTTTGTAATCTAACTACATCCGGAATTTCAATCTATTCTCGCTGAATTATATTCTTAAGATAAATAGCTGGATCTGATGTTCTATCTGTAGAAATATATCTATAATCAAGCTTACCATTCTATTTCAATCTTTCTAATTGCTAAAAGAGCGGTCTCGAAAATGCTTGATCTGCAGACACCATTATAGAAAAAGTATCACATAAATTTTCAATAAGCTGGTAAATATGAAACATTGAAGTCTCTTGACCTGCTTTTCTAGTTATACCAAAAAGCGCATAACATTTAAAAAACGGTACTTTTGTTCCTGAAGGCCCTTCCAGCCAATGATCAAATCCTACAATAGCTATGCCACAAGTATCTTTAATAACAGCTAAGTCAAGTCCTACAAAAAGATGTTGATTTTTCGGTATTAATCTTAACATCGGGTCAATTATATCACTAATTCTCTCAGTTTCATCAAAAAATTCTATAGGAAAGACCTCAGGAATCAAATTCTTTATCTTACAACAATTTACTAAATGGGTTATATCACCACCAAAAAATGAATCACTTGAATTGGTAGATTTACCCGCCTCGTCTTGAAGAAATTTATAAATATCAGCTTTACAGTCAGGGAGAGTCTAAAGAGGGGCATGAATTATTCGTTGAGGATCCATATCAGGCAGAAGGCCTGCTGGGGCAGGGTCTTCTCCTAAAATCTTAGGAGCATATCTACCATCTCCCTAATAAATTGAGTATGTTTTTCCATTACTCTCTTCATAAGCTTGTGGTTTTACTTCCCAGTGAGAAGGAGCACAAGTCCAAGTAAGAGATTGATCACTGTTATCTAAGAATACTTGAGTTGCACTACTATCTCCCCTCGACGAAGAGTCTATAATGAACCCACCACACATCTAGACAACCTCTTTAGAAAAACGAGATTTAAAACGAATAATACCCGAATTAACTCTATCAACTGCCTATTCTGGGTTATCCCAGAAATTAATCTCACCAAAAATGTAAAATATAACATCAGAACCAAGACCTCTATTTGATCTAGGTCCGTTAGTAAGTATTTTTACATTAGGTCTATTTGGAATATTTTTAAAAAATGGACTATCAACTAAAACTTCTCTCTCAAACCATTTCTTAAATTCTATATCTGCCGTAATTTCATTTTTGTGGTATATAATGAAAGACAGCGGTTTTGGAGCTAATTTAAAAGTCCTATAGGGATTAATCATACAACCTAACCTTGCATAGGTCATTGCCATACACATTTTAGATACAAATGATTTACCTATACCAATAGCTCCACTTAAGCAGAGATATGGAAATCTAGTTAAAAATCCTGGGTATATTTTTGAAAGAGCATCTTTCCAAAAAGGAAATATATTATCACCATGATCATAAAACTATGGACCACCCATATAATATGGATCAGTATAGAGCTGATCAATTGTAGGCGGTTTACAGGAATAACCATTCAATTTCAAAAAGATGGCATCTTTTTCATCTTGAGTTAACTTAGTATATTGTGTTTCTAAGGAAACTAAAGATGGGTTATATGAATCTCCCAATAAATCAGTAAATTTTTGGGATTTCATAAATCTTATCTTCTTATATAATCAGTAAATAATCGTCTAGTAGGAAATTCATTCTATTCACTAAACGTTGCTCCAGCAGGATTATCTATATTGGCACTCTATGGTACTCTTCCAATGTTCTTTACTGGGTCTGGAGTCTAAGCACCAGCAGCATTATTAGCAGACCCATTTGCAGGACCAACAATACTTTTTTGTTCTGGATTAAGCTGTGGAGTAACAGTATTATTAGTAGCATTACTAACTCCAATATTCTATTTCATTACAGACTAATCAGTAGCACTACCAGAAGAATTAATATTTTGTAGTTCTGGCTTAGGCTGTTGTGGAGTACTATTTACTGCAGTAGCACTATCAGCTGATTTAATTATACCATCAGAGGGACTATTAAAAGGAGTCTTAGCTTCAGCACTAGCATTAGATCTAAATGTTTCTGGCTGCTGCTTTGGTGTAAAAATACTTTTATATTCTTTAGTCTAAGCCTACTAAGGACCTACTCCGGATCTCATTCTTGCATTATACATCGAAGAAGTCTCATATGCACCTTTTCCGCTATTCCACCAATTCTTTATTTTTGTTCCAGTATTTTCAAATCCTGTTTTTATATTACTTCCAATATTTTTGAATACCTCTCCTGTACCTCCAGCATTATTAATTTTAGTATTTAAATTACCAGCGGACTTACCAAAAGAAGAGAACCCACTACCAATCTTACCGAGGCCTTTGCTAAGAAACCCGAGACCCATAGCATACTATCTCTATTCATATAGCTAGGAATAAAATCTCTAGGTTTCTTTTGGAGAGAGCTTTCTAACCCTATTAAAATTTCTAGACTCCCACTTAGAGAGTTTTCTTTCTATAATCATTTTATTATAAACCACTTAAAATACCACCATAAATACCAGCACTGGTACCAGCAGATTCTATAGCATCGAGCTGTTGACGATAAGCCTCTTTTTCTCTTAAATATTTTTTATCTTTCTCAGATGCATTTAAATATCTTTCTAACTCTTTTTTTCGTTTATTAACTGCTCTTCTGCCAAAATAATGACCAACTCCTCCACCTACAATACTTCCTGCAAGAGCCGCTTTTCCACTACCAGTAAGACCGTGCCCAATAGCTGCACCTATTGCAGCACCTGCTATCGGGTCACCATACTTAGCGCGCTTGGTAGCAGATTTATTTTCTTCTATATAATCTTCATCCTAAATTTTAGAGAAAACTCTCATTTCTTCAGGATCAAGCAAAACAGAGTAGAGTCTTTCATTTTCTCCACTAAAAATATCTTCAATTATCATTTCTATTAAAATTATTAATTTGTTTTTCTTCTTTATTGGTTAACTACTCTGCTTTTTTCTATTGATTCATTAACTCCTTTTGATAACTAGTACCCTATGGCTAGAAAGGAGTCATTGCTCTGGCTGGCTAAGGAGTAGTTATCTATTTTCCAGTAGGAACTAACTATCTTTGTTGCTATTGCTACCTATATTGAAGTTCTTTCTCTACTTGATACTAGGTTATTCCATTTAAATTGGCAAGCGTAGCAACAGTAGTGAACCGTTTTATTCTATAAGTAGCCATAATTTAAAAATGTTTAAAAATGAGCGATGTATCAGATTCGAACTGACTCTTCTAGCTTGGAAGGCTAGTTTGCTAACCATTAACACTAACATCGCATGTTGCGGAGATATTCCTCTCCGCGATATATAGGAATATTTAGAGAATAAAAAAGAAAGTTTTGAGGATTAATCTTTCGGTACTTTCAATAGTAGGTTTATTTCCCCTTTCCCTACACCGCACTTCACCCACCTTAATCCCATAACAGTGCTAAGTGCTTTTAGTTGAAACTTTCTGTATGGGATCAAAAACCTCCAACTAAACTTAATTCTTCTATGCCTAATAGGCTTTTAAAGCATTTTCTGCTTTCTATTTTGAATCATATTTTGGCTTCCAAAAAACTTTGGATTGTCTATTTATAATTCTCCAATCGCCATTACTATCTCTTTGAACAACCCCCGACCTATAAGATTCTTCTAAGAGATCATCAGGAACTCTTTCTCGATTTCCTGGAGGCATAACAAAGAATTTTCTTTTAATTCTAAACGTACTCATAACAAACAAATAAAAAGCTTTTCATTTATTAGGGTTTGATGAAAAAATGCCCCCAAAATCGGGGGGCATTTCTAGTAAATTATATATTTAACATTTTTTTCTTTAAAAGGGGAAATGATATTGGTGTAAAGTCATTATTATCCACTCCACAATCATATTGATTTGGTAACTTATATAAGTTATATCGAGAAATGTCTAAATCTTCTTTATCACAAAAAGGTCCACTATGGATGTGACCATGAAGATTCCAAGTAGAATTAATAACCCTATTACATCCATGCCAACAAAAGTATGGATAATGCGAAAGAATTAGTTTTTGAGAATCTACTTCTAAATCAAGCTCCCTACTGGTAGCTGTGAAAAGATCCTCTAAAGAATTTTTCCAATTTCGAAGATCATGATTTCCAAAAATTAAAACAATTTGACCTTTTAATTTATTCCTAAATTGATACCAATTACTAGAAAAAGCAAAATCTCCTAAGTGAAATACTAATGAGTCTTCTGAGACCACACTGTTCCAATTTTCTATAATCTTCTCATTCATTTCGTCTATTGACGAGAATGGGCGATTACAATACTCAATAATTTTTTTATGAGAAAAATGTGTATCAGAAGTAAAAAATACCTTCTCTGGGGCTAAGTCAACTTTCCAATATTTGCTCATTTTATTTGATTTAAACAGTTATTATATCGATAGTCTAGCGAGGAAATTTTATCAATTCCTAAAGTGTCTATAATTTTCTTATAATCTTTTAAATAAGTTTGATTACCTTGAAGACTTTTATCTCCATTGATAAGAATATATTCACATAAAGCCTTTAGTTTTTTATTTTTTCTTCCTGATGTTTTTAAAAGTGATAATAATTCGCTTTTCTTAATTGGTTGATACTTAATAGCATCTTTTATATCATCTATAAGAGTATCACTATAGATAAACCAATCTTCTTCTATTCTTGAGTTTGCTAATTTTGAAGTAATTTTCTTTTTTATAGCTCGACCTCCTTCTAGAGTTAGAAGTAATTCAGAAGATTTATTATAATAATCTATTGTTTTCTTAAATTTATTCCAAGGTTTATTAGAATAAAAGATTTTAACAACAGGCTTACTATCTTTATCTAAGCTCTTTACTACAAAAATCATACTAGTCTTAAAATTGGTCCACTATTATCTATTCCTAAGTATTCCCAAAGAAACCAAGAAAGTGTATTAAATAGAAGTGGAGTTAATCTAGAGTAAGTCCCATTACCAAATTGATAAGGACTACATTTTACTCCTAAGTAGTTTTTAGAAGCTTCTCTAATCATTCCACATTCTTTTTCCCAAGTATTTCTGATTAATTCAAAATCTTTATCCTCTAGTTGATTCTTATAAGGATCTCTCATAGTAGTTATAGGAAAAGCATTATGAAGTCCCCTAATAACTGCTTGAGTAGTATTAGGATAACAATACCAAGGTCCTCCCCAATATTCTGCATACCAGTTATTGAACATTTCTCCCTCATTTTTTCCAGAAGTTCTAGATAAATTATCTGTAAAAATATAAATATATTGAGGATCATTCATTACTGATTCTCTTGTCCAATTATCTATAAAAATTATATTTATTTTATTCATTTCATTAATAAGAAAATAAAGTTATTTCTAGAGCAACACTATATTTTTAGCTATGCTAAAAAACACCCCCAGCCGTAAGGATGGGGAGTGAATTTCCCTCCAACAGGAGGGAGTTATCTGGTATGATGCCTCCGTCATCATACACAGCATTTCGTTTTACTCAATGAAAATGTTACTCTAAGAATTATTCATTTTTATATTATTTTATATCATTTTTTAAGCATAGGGTAAGATTCGGTTAAAAATAATATAATTGCTTATAAAAAAATTCCTTTTTCTTATTATTGTATGAAAAGAATTTTATTAAATGTACCTGAAGGTATTAGATATTTATCAGATTGGAAAAATTTTAAAGATATTCTTCCAAATGGAAAAATAATCTTGAATAAAAGTTTACCAGATTGTGGTGCTTCTTCCTGGTTCTTAAAAAATGAGGATAATGTTATTTTAGCCTCACCTAGGTTATCTATGTTAAAATGTAAAAGCACCGATAAAAACTTACAAGATATCTTTTGGTTTAAGGTAGATACTAGTTATGTAGACCTTAAGAGTTATATTCAATATCAGGAGATGCTTGGAAAACCAATTAAGATAATAGTCACTTATGATTCCCTTCATCGTGTTTTAAGTGCAGTAGATCTTAATAATACTACTGTTGTTATTGATGAAATGCAGTGTTTAGTAGGAGATGCAGCTTTCAAAGGTGATGTGATTTTGGGAGTAGTTAATACTATTAATAGTATTCCAAATGTTATCTTTTTATCTGCTACAGTCTATGAAGACTACTATCTAGATAACTTAGATCTTTTTAAAGACGCTACTTATATTAAATTAAAATGGTCAGACTCAGTAACAAGACCAATTCAGACTCAGTTAATAAAAATTTCATCTATAAAAGATGAAATAAGCAATATCATAAAGAAATATCAAAAAGTTGGCTATTTTGAAAGTAAAATGATAAATGGTCAACCAATCTATGCTAAAGAGGCCGTCTTCTATTTAAATTCCGTGTCTGATATTATAAAAACTCTTAAAGCAAATACTTCATTAACCAAAAAAGACGTTAATATAATTTGTTCTAATGTGGCTGATAGTAGACTAAAAAAGCTAGGTTTTAGAAGAGGTGACCCTCCAGAAAAAGGAACACAGCATAAACCAATTACTTTTGTTACTAAAGCTTCTTTTGAGGGAGCTGATTTCTACTCAGAATGTGCTTATACTTATATATTCTGTGACCCCTCAATTAGTTCTCTTGCTTTGGATCTTTATATTGATGTTCCCCAAATAATGGGAAGACAGAGATTAGAGATAAATCCATTTAAATATGACGCTACTATTTTCTATAAAACCTCCATTAAATTTTATAGTGAGCAAGAGTTTTTGGAATATGTCGGAAATAAAGAGAAATCTACTAGAGATACTATAGCTATGTTTAATTCTTTTAGTAACTCACCCGCCTATCAAGAGAATTTAGCATCTTTAGCTGAAGCTGCTCACAAAGCTAGTGGTTTTAGAGAAAATTATTTGACCGTGGTTACTGATAAAAATGGTAACAAAAGTTTACATGAGAATTTTATGGTAAAAGTAGCTGAGACTAGAGCTTGGCAAATTCAAAGTCAACAATATAGCTCTGAGATAAGAATTTTATCTACTTTATATAGTAGTGGTATTTCTTGCCAAAGGCCAAGAGTAATAACTCCTAATAATATCATAACTGATTTCACTAATGAATTCTTTAAAGATAATAACTTTGAAAGAAAAATGAAATTCTACTGTGACTTCAGGGGATCTTCTCCAGAGTATTCTGAAATGCTGGAGGCTACCACTAGTATTCCAATAGAGTTTCATCAATATTATCGTTTTTTGGGACCACAACAAATTCGAGCAAAGTCTTATAAAGAAGCGAACTTAAAAAAAGAAATGAATTATTATCAAAACTTTGATAATATTAAAAATATAGTAAATAGCTTATTTATAGTAGGAAATACTTATACTCTAAAAGATGTTAAAAAATCTCTTCAGAGTATTTATGATAATTTGGGGATTTCAAAAGTAGCAAAAGCTACTGACTTATCTG
>Ga0326511_10005402_pt1 | contig 10095 bp, 9 predicted proteins | sample 0_2496_0518_D_FD_203701 | JGI IMG/M metagenome (GOLD analysis project Ga0326511, IMG submission 203701) | Bovine rumen microbial communities from UC Davis, California, United States - 0_2496_0518 | ecosystem: Host-associated > Mammals > Digestive system > Stomach > Rumen | place: USA: California... | reverse complement strand
CTCAAAGGACGAGATTGCCAACAATGACAATAAGTATTTCCGTATCATTGGCGTAAATGTGAGCATCAGCAACCGCGAGGTGACCAGCTGGTGCCAGCCGCTGGTGCAGCCCTTGCAGCAAGGCTTGTGCGCCTTCATTGTGCGGAAGATAGGTGGCATCTATCATTTCCTTGTACAGGCTAAGTTGGAGTGCGGCAACTACGATGTCATGGAGTTGGCACCTACAGTGCAGTGCCTTACAGGTAGAATCCCGGAGAATCCCAAACAGCGCCCTGCATTCTATGACTACGTGATGAATGCCCAGAAAGAGCAGATTCTTTATGATGTATTGCAAAGCGAGGAGGGCGGACGTTTCTTCCGAGAGCAGAACCGCAATATGATTGTGGAGGCCGGTAAAGATCTGCCACAGGAACTTCCCGAGCATTACACGTGGATGACGCTCCACCAGATTAACCACTTCCTGAAGTTTAACAACTATCTGAACATTCAGGCACGTAGCATTCTTTCAGCGATAAAATACAATAAGTGATGATGAGAATAGGAATTATTTGTCCGTCTGAGATAGCCTTCCGTCGCTTTCTTCCTGCATTGAAGGAAGCCGGATGTTTTGAATATGCCGGAGTAGCCATTGCCAGCAAGGAGGAATTTGTGGGTGCCACCGACGAGATACTTGCCAAGGAAAGAGCCAAGGCTCAGACCTTTGTGGACAGTTATGGCGGCAAGATATACGAGGGCTACAAAACACTGATAGAATCAGACGATGTAGATGCCATCTACCTGCCCCTGCCCCCGGGTCTGCATTACAAATGGGCAAAGGCAGCCTTGGATGCCGGTAAGCATACGCTGGTAGAGAAACCATGTACAATAGCCTTGTCCAATACAGAAGATTTGCTCAAAGAGGCAGGAGAGAAAGGCTTGGCTGTTCATGAGAACTATATGTTCGCTTTTCACAACCAGATAGAAGCCGTGAACGAGATTGTACGTAATGGAGAGATTGGTGATGTGCGCCTGTACCGAATCTCCTTTGGATTCCCGATGCGTGCACAGAACGATTTCCGCTACAACAAGGCTTTGGGCGGTGGCGCACTCCTTGACTGTGGCGGATACACCATGAAGTATGCTTCGATGCTGCTTGGACCTACTGCTACGCTCAAATATGCACAATCCAACAATATTAATGGCTACAATGTGGACATGTACGGCTCTGCTGCTATGGTGAACGATGAAGGCGTGACCGCACAAATTGCCTTTGGCATGGATCATAACTATAAGTGTGAGTTGGAAGTGTGGGGTAGCAAAGGTACACTCTATACCAACCGCATCCTCACCGCTCCGGCAGGTTTTGTGCCCGAGGTTGTTATTCGCAAAGGCAACGAAGAAGAGAAACGCAATCTTCCTGCGGACGATGCTTTCAAGAAATCTATCCTTCACTTCTGTGAATGTATTAATGATGGGGAGGCAAGGGTAGCCAACTATCAAACCTTGCTTAGGCAAGCCAAACTGGTAGAAGACTTCAAGAAGCTTTCCGGTTTGGACAAGTAAACCATTAAACAAGTAAACAATTAAACTATATAAGGATGAGAAAACCGATATATGTAACGATGCCTACGCTGGCCCCACTGGAGGAAGTCAACGAACTGATGAAAGGTATTTGGGAGAGTGGTATTATGACCCACAACGGACCGCTGGTACAGCGATTCGAGAAAGAAGTGTGTGAATATCTAAATGTGCCTAATATGGTGAGCTGCTGCAACGGCACGCTTGCCCTCCAGATGGCTGTCAAGGCACTTGGTAAGACGGGTGAGATTATCACCTCTCCGTTCACTTTTATTGCTACCGTCAGTTCCATCATGTGGGAGCACTGCACTCCAGTCTTTGTTGACATTGACCCTGAGACATTGGATATTGATGCTTCCAAGATAGAAGAGAAGATTACCTGCCACACGGTGGCCATCATGCCGGTTCATGTGTTTGGTAACAATTGCGATTTTGAGGCTATCGAGGCTGTGGCCAAGGCACATAACCTGCCTGTTATCTATGATGCCTGCCATTCGGTTGGTGCTACCTATAAGGGCGAGAGCGTATTCAAACAGGGTACTATCTCCGTGACAAGTTTCCATGCTACTAAGATGCTCAACACGGCAGAAGGTGGTGGCGTATTCACGCTGGATAAAGAGATTGACGAGAAACTGCGTCGCATTCGTTTCTTTGGCTTTGAAAACCATGCAGACATTGTGGAGGACGGCTTCAATGGCAAGATGACCGAGGTACATGCTGCTGTGGGTATTGCTAACCTGCGCTATCTGGATAAGGCTCTAGCAGACCGCAAGGAGAAGTATACTCGTTATGTGGAAATCCTGAGCCAGAATCCTGAAATCAGTTTCCAGAAGATAACTACGGGTTGTAACTATAGTTATTTCCCTGCCATCTTCAAGAACGAGGAGACAGCCTTGAAGGTCGTTTCTGCCTTGAATGCAGAGAATGTGTTCCCAAGAAGGTATTTCTATCCGAGTGTAAATACCTTCACGAAACTTGTACCTTATGCGCCAATGCCTAAGAGTGAGGATATTGCAAGCAGGATTCTTTGCTTGCCGTTGCATATTCGGATGACGATGCAGGATATTGAGGAGATTGCAGAAATGACGTTGAAAATTATAAAATAACAAGACATGAACTTCTACACAATGAAAGAAACCCGTGCTTTCCTGGAGAGCATCGATATGCCGGGCGGTGACCTCTATGACCTGCCCACTTCTGAAAAGCGTTTTGAGGATGGCGGTCAGTACCGCTTCGAGGTGCCTGGCATCCAGGGCCCCGCTCCGATGAAAGCCCTCTTGGAGGCTTTGGATGAGTTTGGCATCCAGATTCACCGTGTGACACAGACCAAGGGCGTTATGTTCCTTACGGATGATGAAATCCGTCAGATGGTGGAATATGCCAAGAAATGGGACGTTCAGTTGATTCTGGCTTGTGGTCCAAGAGCTACTACAGATACCTCTGCTTCCGTTAAGACTGAGGAAGGTCAGCGCATGGGTTATCGTCTTCGTGGTGAAGAGCAGATAGCTCGGGGTATTGAGGAAATCAAACGTGGTGTAAGGCTCGGATGTCGTGGATTTATGGTGTATGACGAGGGTTTGCTATGGGCTTTGAATGAGGCTCGCAAGAAGGGCGTTATCCCAGCAGACTGTCACTTTAAGGTGAGTGCTCATAGCGGTCATGGAAATCCTTGTTCTGCACATGTATTGGAGTCCCTGGGTGCTGATAGTATCAATCCTGTTCGTGATATTCAAGTACAGATGCTGGCTGGAATTCGTGCTGCCATTGATGTGCCCATTGATTTGCACACCGAGAACCCGAAGTCTTCAGGTGGCTTTATCCGTCACTATGAGGTTCCCGACTTTATCCGTGTGGCAGCTCCTGTTTATCTGAAGACAGGAGGTAGTGTGGCTGCTAATCACAGTTATGATACAACAGAGAAGGAGGCAAGACAGCGTGCTAAACAGGTGATGCTGGTTAAGAGAGTGATAGACGAGTATTATCCAGAGGCAATTGTGTCACCCAAAAGATTCTTCCACAACGAAATAAACGAATTACACGAATTGTAAAATAAAAGATGAGACACCATATGTATAATCCGGGCTTCAACTTTGTGAAGGCCCCGATGGAGTTTAATAAGAGTACAGAACGTGACACCCTTCAGTATTGTTTGGGTGCAACGCTTTATATGCCAGGAACGAAGGACATTCGTGAAAAAGTCATTAACCATGAGTTGCCTGTTACATCATTTGTGATGTGCTGTGAGGATGCCATCAAGGAGGAGGATTTGCCCGCAGCTGAGCAGAACATCCTTGATACGATGGATTACTTTGCCGACCAGATTGAGGCAGGAAGAATTACTCAGGATGATATTCCCTTGATTTTTATGCGCGTGCGCAATCCGGAGCAGTTCAAGAGTTTTGCAGCACGTATTACCAAACGACAGGCTGATATTCTGACAGGTTTTAACTTTCCGAAGTTCAACAGTAAGAATGCCCTTGGTGTGTTGCGTACACTGGTTGAGACGAATGCCCGTTTAGGTGTTACCCTTTATGGTATGCCTATTTTGGAGGGTGAGGAGATTGCTTTCCGCGAGAGCCGTAATCAGGAACTGCTGCTACTGAGAAATATTCTTGAACCCTACAAGGAACTGATATTGAACATCCGTGTAGGTGGTACAGATATGTCTTCTCTGTTTGGTGTTCGTCGTGGTATTAACTCGACAGTCTTTGATATTATGACTGTTCGTGATGCACTGTCTGATGTACTGAATGCTTTCAATCGTTACAATGACTATTGCGTGTCAGCTGCAGTATGGGAGTACTTCCGTGCCTATAAGGATGATGATATTGACGATGTTATCAAGCGCAACTTCCATAATGCCCTTATCAAGGGTCAGGATATTGTGAATCCTGCTATTGATGGTTTGTTGAAGGAGGTTTTGCTTGACCGTGCCAACGGATTTGTAGGTAAGACCATCATCCACCCCACACACGCCAAGTTTGTAAACGCAATGTTTACAGTGGTAGAGGAAGAGTATAATGATGCCATCCAGATTCTGAACACAAGTGGCGGTGTAATCAAGAGTGAGGGTGGTGGCAAGATGAACGAGATTGGTCCTCACCATCGTTGGGCAGAGAAGATTGTTCGTCGTGCCAATGTATATGGTGTCGTGAAGAACGAAGACTCTGTGCTGAACCTTGTTCTTGGCAAAAACGAATAAGTATGAAAATTGTATTGGGCACAATGAATTTTGGGCCGCAGTTGGACTTGGAGGACAGCCGTGTGATGACCCAAAGTTTCTTGAATACTGGTTTTAACGAACTGGATACGGCCTACGTTTATAATGGTGGCGATACAGAGAGGTATTTAGGAGATATACTCCCGAATCTCTCTGGCTACTATTTGGCCACTAAGGTACATCCACGTATCACGGGTAAACTGGATAGGGAAACCATATTGATGGAGTTCAACGAGAGCTTGACGCGGATGAATCGCGATAAGGTGGACTTGCTTTACTTCCATTTTCCTGATGGTAAGACTCCTATTGATGAGGCACTTGAAACCGTTGCAGAACTCTATGAACAGGGAAAGGTGAAGGAACTGGGCCTGAGCAACTATCCTGCATGGCAGGTGGTTGACATTTGGCATAAGTGCGAGAAGTATGGTTGCCCCAAACCAACTGTTTACCAAGGGATGTATAATGCACTCTGCCGTAACGTAGAGCCGGAGCTGTTTCCTGCTATTCGTGCTTTAGGGATGCGTTTCTATGCCTTCAATCCATTGGCAGGAGGTATGCTTACTGGTAAGCACCAGAACTTTGAGAATGCTCCAGAACCAGGACGCTTTGCACGCTTGAAGAGCTATCGTGACCGCTACTGGAAACAGAGCTACTTTGATGCAGTGGATGAAATCCGAAAGGCTTGTGAGGCTGAGGATATTCCGATGGTGGAAGCTGCCTATCGTTGGCTGAGTAACCATTCTATGATGGATGTCAGCAAGGGTGACGGTATTTTGCTTGGTGCCTCTAAGATAACCCAAATGGAACAGAATATGGAAGCTGCCAAGAAAGGTGAACTACCACAATCTATACTGGATGCGATGGATGGTGCATGGGAGATAGCAAAGCCCGAAAGTCCTGTTTACTATAAGTTTATCTGATATGAATCTGACAGATAGGTTTCTTGCAAACATATTTGCGTTGAGACACCAGTCTGTGAGTAAGAAGAATGAAACTTTGATTCGTTCTTACTTACTTGATACTATTGGTGTATCGTTGGCAGGTGCAGCTGATTTGAAGAGCAAGGAAGAAGATCTTTTGAATCTTCTTGGTGGCAAAGGCGAGGTGAAGGCTATTGGTAGCAACGAAGGATGCACCATGGCTGATGTCATTTTCCTGAATGGATTGAGTTCTCATTTCCTGGAACTTGATGATGGTGTTCGCTATGGTGTGATTCATCCTAGTGCACCACTTTTCTCTGCACTGATTCCATTAGCTATAGCCAACAAGGTTTCTTGGCAGGATTTTATGATAGGAGCTGTTTGTGGATATGAAACCAGCATCCGTTTGGCTAGTGCTATGCAGCCTACCCATTATAGTATGGGTTATCATCCTACAGCCACATGCTGCACTGTTGGTGCTGCAGTAGGTATAACCGTGATGATGGGTTGGGAAGATTCTATTGTTAAGGATGCTTTCTCAGCCGCTTGTGTTTCAGCAAGCGGTTCATTGAAGGTATTGGAGGATGTTTCTCAGATTAAACCGTATAACTGTGCAAAGGCTGCTTTGAATGGTTATATGTCTGCAATGTTGGCTAAGGCAGGTTTTGCAGGACCTTCTGATGCGTTGGATGGTGATACAGGTTTTTTGAAGATGAATTCTACAGCATATAATGAAGATATTCTGACTGGGAAACGTGATTTCCTTTATTTGGAGAAAATCTACCAAAAACCATACGCATCTTGCCGTCATACCCATCCCGAAATTGAGGCTTGCTTTAAAATAAGGCAGACTGATGGTTTTGACGTGAAAGATGTGGAGAAGGTGAAGATTACGACCTATAAGGGAGTAATTGGTAAACACGACTTCAAGGATATCCATGGAGAATCATCTGCTCGTATGAGTATTCCTTATAGTGTTGTTATTGCCTTGTGGACTGGTAAGGCTGGAATAGCAGAGTTTGCAGAGCCGTATGTCAGCAATCCTGATATTTTGAACTTGACTCAACGGGTGGATATTATCCCAGATGAAGAACTAAGCCGTCTTGTGCCTGATAAACGTGTAGCCATTGTGAATGTACATATGCGCAATGGTAATGTGCTGACCGAAAAGGTTGAATATCCAAAAGGTGAGCCAGAGAATCCATTAACGCCAGAAGAAAATTTGGCCAAGTTCCTTTCCATGGCTGAACATGCTGGTGTCTCATACGAGAAAGCTCAAAGTATATTCCAAGAAATTATTAAAAAAGATAATCCTGATTTGCAAAAAATATGGTAGACCAGAATAAATTATTTGAAGCCTTACAGGAGATGGGTGTGGACTTCTTTACAGGAGTACCTGATTCCTTGTTGAATGATTTCTGCCTCTATATGTCTAATAATATGTCAGCAGAGCAGCATGTAATGGCAGCCAATGAAGGTAATGCCATTGCGATAGCAGCGGGTCATTATATGGCAACCGGCAAATTGCCACTGGTATATATGCAGAACTCTGGTATTGGTAATGCAACAAATCCCTTGTTGTCATTAACACATGATTGTGTATATGGTATTCCGATGTTGTTGGTAATTGGCTGGCGTGGAGATCCTGCTATCAGTGACCATGCTCAGCATAAGAAGCAGGGAGAACTGACACCAGTATTGATGAAGGATATGGATATTCCTTACGAGATACTGGATGACGAGAACACTGTGATTGAGAAGTTCCGCAAGGCGGCTGACAAAGCCCGTGAGATTTCGTCTCCTGTTGCACTCATTGCTAAGAAAGCTATCCTCACAGAGAAGGTGAAGAAGCAGGTATATGCAGAAAGCCCGCTGATGAACCGTGAAGAGGCGGTAGCTGCTGTGGTGGATATTCTTGGCGATGAGGCCGTCTATTTGGGTACAACAGGTCGTGTAACCCGTGAGGTACATGAACAGTTAAAACAGCACAATATTGGTGCAGGTCATGAGTGGCAGAATGTTGGATCTATGGGACACGTTTCATCTGTAGGCCTTGGACTGGCACTTGCTTGTCCTGAAAAGAAGATTGTAGTGTTCGATGGTGATGCAGCCGCTGTGATGCACATGGGGGCTTTGGCTACAAACTGCCGTTATAAAGCTGGTAACATGATTCATATAGTGCTGAATAACGGTGTGAATGAATCTGTTGGCGGACAGCCTTCTGCTGGTTATGTAGTCAATTTGACTGGAGTTGCAGTGGCATGTGGCTATCGCACCCCTGGTCATGCCGTTGAGATTAAAGAAGAGTTGCAAAGCATCATACGTGATTATAAGAAATGTGAGATGCCGCTTTTCGTAGATGTGCATGTGCGTCAAGGTATTCGCTCCGACATGCCTAAGTTATGTATTGACCATAAGGCGGTGAAGAATGATTTGATGGAGAATTTAATTGAAGCAAAATGAAAAAAGCGATAGTATTAGGAGGAACATTGCCACATGTGACTTTAATTAAAAAGTTAAAGGAGCGTGGGTATGAAGTCATATTGGTTGATTACCTTGATAAGCCATACGCAAAACCATATGCAGACAAACATATAAAGGCAAGTACACTAGATGTAGATGCAGTTGTCGAAGTCGCTAATAACGAAAAGGCCAACTTAGTTATCAGTACGTGTATTGATCAAGCAAATGCAACTGCTTGTTATGTGTCAGAGAAACTAGGCCTTCCTCATCCTTATAGTTACGAAACAGCGTTAGCAGTAACTGATAAGTTAAAGATGAAGGATATTATGATAAAAAATAATATTCCTACATCACACTTTATGAGGATAAATTGTGCAGATCAAAAAGGGCTCGAAAGACTGAAGTTCCCGTTAATCGTAAAACCAGTTGATTGCAATAGTTCCAAGGGCGTTAGAAAAATAGAGAATTGCGAAGATAGTCTAGTAGAGGCCATTGAAACAGCCGTTAACCTTAGTAGAACGAAAGAAGCAATTATTGAAGAATTCGTGAATGGGACAGAGATAGGTATTGATACTTTTGTAGTAAAAGGAGAAGCTCATGTCCTGATGATAAAAGAGCGACGCAAGGTCTTGAAAAACAACGGAGGTGTGCAACAAATACTTGGTTGTACTTGGCCTATCCCTGGATATGAAATAATTCTCCCCGAAGCAGAACGCATAGCAAATTTGATAGCCAAAGCATTTGAACTTCAAAATTGCGCATTAATGATTCAAGCCATTGTTACCGATAATAGCATCAGTGTTATTGAATTTGGTGCAAGGATTGGTGGCGGTGAGAGCTTTAGAATAATTAAGCAATCTACGGGTTTTGATTATGTCGAAGCTTCTATTAGCTCTTTCTTAGGGGAAGATATTTCGCTTAATTATCATGCACCTGTTGATTATTTCGCAGACAATTTTATATATGCTCAGAAGTGTATTTTTGATAAATTATATTGTCCGGAGGAACTGCTCCATGATGGGACAATTACATATCTGAATGAATTAAAACCATCTGGAGTTGATATTGACGAACAGATAACCAGTAGTAATAGGGTAGGAGTCGCAGTTGTTAAAGCTGAAACAGCAGAGGAATTGTATAAGAAGATTGAACGTGCAATATCGTCCTTGGAAGTGTATGACGTTAATGGCCTTCCTGTTATGCGCAAAGATATTTATTGAACCAAAGTTTGAGAAAGGTTATGATAGAATTAACAACACCCTTCAGTGAGGAAGCTATCGCCCAATTAAAAGTGGGTGATGTGGTTTCTATCACAGGGTATATTTTTTGTGGTCGTGATGCCGTGCTGCCTCGTATTTGTAAGGAATTGGAAGCTGGTATCTGGAATCATCGCGCTATTGATCTGCAAGGTGGTGTAATCTTTCATACCGCTGTTAGCCCTGCTGGAGTAGGGCCTACGTCGAGCAACAAGTTAGAGATTGAGGGCAGTTTTGAAGTGCTTTCAAAGTTGGGTGGTATTAAAATGCATCTTGGCAAAGGTGCTATCAAGTCTGAGACGGTGAAGATGTTGTCTGAGAATAATGCAGTCTTTGCCATAATTCCTCCAGTTACTGCCCTTTTGGAAAGCCAGACCTTAGAACGTGAGTGTGTCGCATGGCCAGAGCTGGGTATGGAAGCTCTGTACAGAATTAAAGTAAAGAACTATCAGGCAATCATTGCCGCAGCGAAAGAAGAGAGCATATATGGAATCGAATAGACGTCAAATAAAAGTTGCCCCCCCCACTGCCAGTCTTAATGGCATAAGAAAAAGGGAAAGTAATTTGGAGTTGTTTCGTATAGTCAATACTTAGTTAATTATACATTTAATCGTTTGAAAATCAATGAGTTACATTAACAATATATAACTAATAAAATTTGGTCAAGTGCCTGATTTTC
>Ga0326511_10005401_pt1 | contig 10095 bp, 7 predicted proteins | sample 0_2496_0518_D_FD_203701 | JGI IMG/M metagenome (GOLD analysis project Ga0326511, IMG submission 203701) | Bovine rumen microbial communities from UC Davis, California, United States - 0_2496_0518 | ecosystem: Host-associated > Mammals > Digestive system > Stomach > Rumen | place: USA: California... | reverse complement strand
TGTCTTCAGAGTTACTCATAATCTTATTGATAGAATCTTTCATAATGTCAGCAGCTTCTGCATGCCTTTCCTTAATACTTGAAATGGTATCATTTCGAGTATTTTCAACCTTCTTCTCAACAACTTTATTTAATTGACTTTGGGTAGCAAGTATCTCATTTTTCTTTTCAATCTGCTGCTGCGTATTGATTTTTTTTAGTTTTTGGGCAATAAGTTTATCTATGAGATTTAACGCTAATGCACCAATAAGCCCACTAACCAGTGCGCCTAAGAACATGCCAACAAGACTTGCAAGACTTCCTAACAATGGAATCTCAAAAGCAAATCCCGGAATTGACATAAGTCCCTTTTCAATAACCTCACTTAACACAATAGCTCCTCCAGCGGTCAAACCTACTATAACAATTTTACCAACTTCCATCATCTTGATGCTGAAAGGCATATTCTTGTTAGCTGGATTCTTTAAAAATTTGATAGCATCTTTTACAGATTTATATCCTTGTTTAAGGAATATCCAAGCTTTCTTTATCATACCTATTACAGGCCCGAAAATGGCTGTGGCAATCGTTGTAACTAGAGTATTGCCAGCATTAAGTAGGTGTTCTTTCAAATTTGACACAAATGACTTAATTGCCTTTTTAATACTATCTATAAAAGTGCTAAGTTTCCTGTTCCCAGAACGGAACCATGAAATTAGCTTGCGGATAATATCTTTGATGAGAGAAGCCAAAAGTCCCATAACAACAGAACGTAGGGCTTTTCCACCAATACGCATAGCTTCCTCTTTCTGAGATTGTTTGCCAGTTTCGATAGAACGCTGTTCTCCTTCTTTCTTTTGTTTCTCATATTCAGCTCGTGCCTCCGCATCCTTTTCGCGATACTTTTTATCTTGCTCTTCGCTTATATCAAAGATTTCATCAGGCTTTTGTCCATTCTTATTAGGATTATCAAGCCAATCAGTCATAGACTTATCACCCTTTGATCGATTTTGACCAGCATCCATCTCATTTAGATTGGCTTCACTATTTGCAAATGCAATTTGTTCTTCTTTTGTCATGTGGGCATTTGCCTCAGGATCACGGATGATTTCACCGGCAGAGACTGTGTGATCCATATCTGTACCACGTTCAACTGAGCCAACAGGTCTCCCTTGATCAAATGGCTTTCTTGCCCCACTAACTAAAGTTGCTTCCTGTTTACCAGTTCTGGTTGAATGAGTTATAACATTTCCATTTTCATCATGCATAAAATTAGATTGCCAATCATCATACCTTTGCTGATAATCAATCTTATCGTTGTGAGTTGCGATCTTTCCTTTTGCAAAATTATCAGTAGTTTGAATGTGAGCAGAATCACGCAAGTCAAGTGTTAGTCCGCGGTTTTCTTTGATAAAATCTTCACCGGCAACGACTCCCACTTGATTTATAAACTGTTCCCATACAACATTCATTACAGTATGACCTATTGTGTCGGGGTTCCCAATTTTTTCTCTGTCAGCTTCCAAACCCTCCAAATCGGCCATTTGTTCTTCTAATTCTGAGTCAAGCTTACTTTCTAAATCATCAAAGTCAATAGAATCTGTGTCAAGCTCAGCCCATTCTTCAAGTTGCTTTTTATTTTCGTTCATATTATATTTTCCTTAAATTTGTTATTTTATATGCTACACTTTCTTGTTATATAACTTCTGGAGTTCCTTATCAAGAATCCCAATATAAGTAACCAGTTCTGCAAAATAGCCAAGTCCCATTCTTTTTACAAATGTTCGTCTGGCATCTAAAAGGAGGGCAGTATTCCCTGTAACAGGCACTTTACACTCTTCTATATTATTGCTTCCCAATTGCCCTTTGTAGATGGTAGTGGTTGCACTTTCGACATATTGATTATTGGAACCATGTGAATAAGGGTTCCTGTACAAATCTTTTAGGTCAAGGAGCCTATCTCTACCTTCAGCTGTAATTATTCGCTTCTTATATAAAGTTTCAATATTATCGCCAAGATTTCTCTTACCATATTTATTTAGCTCTTTCTCAAAGATGTTTTCAAATTCATACCCATCATCTAATGTTCTGCCATCAGCTTCATGGTAAACCAATGTAAGTTTTACCATTGTTTCAAACAGTAGATTAGTCAATGTCAATGCAGCCATACATTTTTTCAAGAAAAGACAGTCACAGATTTCTTGAATATCAGAGGATAGAGAACTGAGTACCCTCAGTCTTGTGTGGCTTAAATTGGTTAACAACATTTGTATGTTAACGTCATTTTCCAATGTTATTGCTAACTCAATTCTTTTTGAGACTTCTTCATCGGAATAATTCTTCCCATTATATTCAAAAGTAATCATTTTCTTTCCTGTTGCCATTGTTAATCAATTCTTTGCCGAATTTACATAATTCTTGAATTCATCCCTTGTTAACGTGACTCCAATAGCGGCATTTCTATCCAAGCCATAAATGAAAGGCTTTTCTAAGGTTATGTAATCCGCAAGTTTTAGACATATTCGAATAGCCTTGTCAAAACCTTTGTATTTTGAAGTCTTTCCAGCTTTCTCTAATTCCTCCTTGTCTCTTCTCAGAGTTTCGCACATGTCTACAACCTCTACAGCAACAACCCTGTAATAACCTCTGACAATATGATTGTCAACGGGAGCGAAGTACTTTATTTTTTGGAAGTTTACTCCTGAAAGGATAGAACTGTAACCTGAAATGAAGATACCTGATTGTCCATTCTTTACAAGTTCTGGGACGGCGTTGACATGAGGATCAATGAGTGACAGATAGTAAGCTCCTTTAATCACTGGCTCATCAGAGTATTCCAATCCCCTTTGCGGAATTGAAGTGTCCAAAAGAGTTTGCACAGCATCTTCATCCATTATCCACTTCTCAATCTGTTGATAAAGCACATCTTCGGAAGATGCAGGATCGAGAAGTATATCATTATACATGCCATCTTCATTGAAAAGATGATTCCAATGGCCACCAGGTTTCAACGGATAAGCTCCTATATTTACTTCATCAACGCTTTTGTGATAATATGAGCCTGTGAATTGCTCCTTTGTAAGATTGCCAGGATATAAAACATAACCGCCTATCACTTCCTTCTTCAATTTCTCATCGTTGGCATGGGTATAGTAAATGGCATCACGATAACGATGCAACTGATTGATAGCATCAACCGGTGGCACTTCTACACCATACTTCGCAGGAATGGAAGTGTCGCGTATGCGATACTTTGCATCAAAAAGATAGGTGTATTGTATTTTGTTGTTTGTCTTACTCAGACGCAGCACAATGTCAGGTCGTTGTTCTGTAGTTTTAGATGTGGTTTCAGCAATGTCTGTATTCTGGCTTACAGCAGTTTCATCAGTCAAATGCTCTTCATCGTCTGTGGTTGCATTATACATCACGGATGCCAATTCTACCTCAGGTTTCTCGTTATCCAAGAACACTACCTCGGATTTGCAACCTTGTATCAAGGACTTGATAAAATCACCTTCCATTTTGCTTCCATCCGTTTGCGCTGTGGCTGTTTTCCGCAAAATGTGTTGGACAATGTTTTTGACCTTGATGAAACACCATATCTCATAAAGTTCGGAAATGTCCTTCACTTCAAGTTGCATGACACCATCCTGCAGATCGTAACCGCACTGCAGTATAATCCATTGCTCGTAGATGTCCCTGTAGCCTGCAGCTTGTTTCATAACAAGGGAGTCTTGTGTAAACCCTTTGAACGTGCCTATGCCTCTGAAAAACGGGTCGCTTGACAATGCTGTCAGTTCTTCTTCCATAGTTTTTATTTGGCGGTGCATGTCCACATTATCGGCTTTCAAGACTTTTGTTACGTTCTCACTAACATGCTTAAATCGATCGGCGATATTGTTGAGTGCATATTTTAAGAAACGGTTCTCGACAGTATCTTTACTGAGATACATTTCCTCCATCCTATAAAGATGGGTAGGTTCATCCTTAAATTCTTCGTATTCGTTTTCCAACTCGGCTGGCATATAAGGCATCCTTTCCGCACGTTCATAGCGGATAGATGTTTGCAATCTACGTTTGGGATAATTGATGATAAGGCGAGAGGCTTCAGTTATCTTTTCGAAGCAACTCCTGAAAATCTGCCACCATATTAAGTCAGTTGCGTCCTTGTCGGAAGTACGGAATGTGAGATATGTCTCTTTAAGAAAAGAATAACTAAGCATCGCAAACTCTTCCTCTATGTCGCGAATTACGCTGCGTAAGTCTGTCCTATAGTCCATCTTGTAGCTAAGGACTTCGGTTGTAAAAGAAAGAGTCTTTTCTTCCCCCTCTTTCTCATAGATGACTTTGACATCTGTCCTGCCAACTTGATTCTTGTAATTGACAGAGCCGAAGATGATGCTGTCTTCTGCTGACACATGCTCACTTTGTTCCTTGCCTATGGTCAATCGCAACAACTTAAGATTCTCACCAATCGGTTTTACATGCAGGGGATAATCGGTATTCTCAAAGAAAAAAGCATCCCATTCGGTTGTGCTGTCTTCACGAACCCAACCGTCTTCACCATCGGCAAAAACGACTCCTTTCCTGAACATCACTCCTTCAGAGGTCTGGCCATAGAAAGCCCTCTTGCGTTTCAACGTATCTGGTTGAGCATCGTCAATCAGAAGATTTGAAACGCATTCACCTATTCGCTTGCGATAGTTTGGGCAAGTGAAGCACAAGGTGATATCCTCATTGCGTATTTCAAGATGTTCTATGATGTTGCTGTCTGCCATTATGTCCAGTAGGAAACGAATTGTTTGTCACGCAGAGTCTTTTCCATTTGTTGAAGTTTCTTGTTGGATTTCGGGTAAGCACTTTCGGTGATTACTTCCTGAAGTTCTTCAAGTTTTGTCCCAATAGAACGCTTGTCACCCTCTATGCGTGAAAGTATCTTCATAAGCGTAAACTCATCGAGAGCAGTTTCAACCGTTATTCCACTATCAAACTGGTGTGTTGCGCTAACGTAGAGCAAAGCTTCGTTTGCAGCACGATAACCCAATCTGAAGGGGGTTTCTTCTAATTTTGTATTGATAGCTGAAAGGTATTCTTCCACTTTGTCGGCACCATTGTCCTCAGCTTCAATACCACGTATTGGACGGTCTATAAGCAATTCCTTTGTGGTTTCATCAAACTCAGCCATGTCATTTTCCGTTTCACCAGTAAAGAACTTGTCATACTCAACGTCATTCATAACGATTGACATTGCACGGTCAAGCACCTTGCGTGAAAAAGAAAATGTTGTTTCATCCATGTTGACCGTACCAAGCACCAGCAGGTTCTTGGGCAGCGTCAATCCTTTATTCTTAAATCGTTCAACTAGTTTAGCTTCAAGACTGCCTGGTACTGCCTTTGCAGCATCAACCTTGCCAACAAGGTGATTGAGCATTTGCGTACAGACTTCCTCACCAAAATCTTTGAATGGCTTTATAATAGGGTCTGTTTCATATTCGTCATTTTCCATCGAACGGCTTTCGATAGCACTAAGGAACTCAGCAAAGTATTGTTCTACAGGAGCCAGGTTCATTTCGTCAAGGCACAGGAAGAATGGTACATCTTGATGTTTCCATGCTCTTGCTAGGAATTCAACAAATGGAGTGAACTCATAATGGGCCCCACCTATATTTGACTTATAACCAACCACTTCCAAAGAGTTGTGCCAATTAGGTTTTACTTGAACAAGTTCAAAGTTCGCCGGCTTGTGTATTTGCCATCTGTCAAATCCTTTCTCGACAGATTGGGGATCATACAACTTCTGTAATTCTTCCGTGACACTAGCTTGTGCCAGTTTTCTTGCTATGCGACTTTTACCTGTGCCGGAAATTCCAGCAAGAAGCATAAAGGGCTTGGTGCAGAGAGCTGATAGATATTTTCTGTTAGCATCTTCCAATTTAGAGGCAGAACGTTGTAGCTCATCAATCTCTTCTTTTATCGTGGAATAATCAACAATTTCTCCTATTTTGTGAAGCTTGCTTGGCACCCATATCAAATGCTTTACTCGTCCGATTTTACAGGAGTAGAATTCGGAAGTATGAGCAAAAATAGCCTCCATGGTTGAACGTACGTTCCCACTGCCATTAAGTACATTGTCAAATTTAAATGGTCTATTTTCCTTTATACTATGTACTAATGTATTAAGGATATCCGTTGTCATGCTTGCGTTTTTTTCAGACCCGTCGGCATTTACTCTTACAATGTCAACTTTAATATTATCTCTATCGATAGAAATAAGCTTTGCTTTACTTTCCCCTCCACTAACATAGTCGAACTCTTCGTTTTTGGGAAGTTGTTCAATCAAATCGAGAATATGGTCAATCGTCATTTTCATATTGCTGGATTATTTTGGTGAATATAATCATAAATAGTCTCGGCCACACCATGTGCGGCAATATACGGAACACCGTTACCAATGGTTTTGAATGCATCGGTAAGGGTTATGTTTTCCGGAAGTACGAAATCTGCTGGCAATGTTTGTATTGCTAAAGCTTCTGCAACAGATATCCTACGTGGCAAGAACGGATGAATGTGAACTTCATTGTTGCCATAAGCTGCGGTGGGAGAATACCTCCATCTATGCAATCTTTTGTAGCATTTTTTTTCGTCATCACCCTCATCTTTTGTTGTGAATCGTCTTATTCCTGCTCGAGGTTGAAAATACATATTACTATTTGGATGATGCATCACGTCATTGACATTCCACCAGTGCATAATGGTTAGTTCTTCAATGATTCCCTCTGGCATTTCAGTACGAACTCCTTCGTGATATGGTGTCTTCTTTGGCCATGGAAGTTGTTTTACCACTTCTAAATCATATTCTATATGCTGTTGCCAAGGAAATCCTTGTAATACAAAATCTACTGATGGTAGATGAAGTGCATTGATGGTTTGTTGACTAAAACCTATTAATATGATTCTGTCACGGTCTTGTGGAGCGCCATATTCTAATGAATTGATTAGCCTTTCTGTCAAACTATAGCCATTGTCCCGGAATTGTTGCTTCATCTGTTCGAAGAAAGCACGGTGTCTTGCTGTTCGGTACAACCCTTTCACATTCTCAAAAAGAAAAAAGTCTGGTCGAGCATGACAAATAAGATCGGCATAAGTTTGAGATAATTTTCCGTTGTCCCCATCCTTGCCCCTGTTTTTACCGGCAACACTAAAGTCAGGGCAAGGTGGACCGCCAATGAATCCCGTAAGATCATGTGCTTTAGATTCGTTTACAAGATTTATTAAGTTCTGCATCATTTCTGGGTGTTGACCATCAACATAATGCATTATGTTTTCTACATGATGTCCATACAATGGTTCAGGCAGATGCATATTTTGCCGTGCGTAACGATAAACGTCATTAAATGCTTTGTGAAACTCATTCACAAAAACGATATTATAATGTCCCTCAAGCTCAAATCCCAAATCCAGGAATCCAGCACCAGAGAAGAAAGAGAATATATTCATTTGCAGAAGTATATTTGATTATTGATTATCTGTTAGCAAGTCCTTCATGTTGACATTAAGAACCTTTGCAATCTTGTTTAACGTCTGCAGGTCTGGTTGCGATGCATTAGAACACCAACGACTTGCGGTTGTTGTACTAACACCAAGTTGCTCAGCAAGCCACTTGCCAGTCTTCTTCTGTTCCACTAAAACAACTTTCAATCTGTTTAAATCGTTCATTGTAATTTTATTTAAGTTCAATGCAAAGGTATTAACAATTTTTGAAATAGCAACAGAACGTTATCTCTTTTTATGCTTTTATAACTGTTTTGACATCAAAAACGTTTGTTTTTTTTCTTTTTGCCATTTGGAGCTAACACTTTTATTCAATACGCACCAAAGATTACCTATCTGACGAAACATAATAAATAGCCTGATTGGTGTGTAAAATCAGCAGAATTCTTTTTTTACTCGTTGTATAGTACTGATGCCTTTGCCTGTCAGTTTTGCCACGTCGCGAATGGCATAACCCTTCTTCAAAAGAGAAATAGCTTCCTTGTATTCTTCTTTCTTTTGATCGGCAGATTTTATAGAACCAGGCTTGCGTCCCAGCTTGCCACCCTTAGCTATGTACTGTTTTCGCCCTGACTGCAAACGGAAGGTGATGTTGTCACGTTCCAGTTGCGCACAGGTCGAGAGTGTAGCCAGCATGACAGGGGCAAACAGCGACGGTTTGCCATCTTCCCCCAGCAGATTGAACTGCTCCTTCTGGATATAGAGGTTAATGCCACAGTCAAGCAATTCCTTAACAGAGGCAAGCACCTCAAACGCATTACGCCCCATCCTTGACAGTTCACTGACAAGAAGGGTGGAAATGCAATGTTCCTTGCAATAGGCGATGGCTTCGCATAACACAGGTCGCTCTTCATTCTTCTTCGCACCTGAGATATGCTCCTCAAACACTTTGAGTACATCCATCTGCCTAAACAAAGCATAGTCCGATAAGTCTTTGACCTGTCGTTCTGTGCTTTGCCGTTCCCCTGTACTGGAAACGCGAGCGTATATCACAGCTGTCTGGTTACTCATTTTAATCAAAGATATTGTTGAACACCAAAAACGCCTGTATTCAGATAACTCTACAGATTTATTTGAATACAAACATTTTTTGAACACACAGGCTATCCAAAGATACCTGCCATCAGGTTTACGGCATCCACTTTCTTTTCCATCACAACGTCGGCATAAATCTCCGTTGTGTGGATGTTTGTATGTCCTAACATCTTACTTGTCGTGTAGATGTCGCCTCCGGCTGTCAATGTCATTGTGGCGAAGGTGTGGCGGCTGCAATGGAACGAGATAGTCTTGTCTATGTTGGCACGCTTCGCCATGTGTTTCAAGGCTCGGTTTGCACAACCGAGGGTTGGAGCATCGGCAAACACCTTGTCATCCTGCAATGCTTCGTTCTTCTCTGGCAACCATTTTCTTGCCTGAATACCCAAAGGCACGATGACTGGGCGTTTCGTCTTTTGCATGGATGGAACGTAAATGACTTCTCCTGTATCAGTCTTTTGAATGTCTCTCCAGCGTAAGGCGGCCATGTCGCTGTGGCGCAATCCTGTAAAGCAGCAAAACAGGAAGGTCTGCTTTGTGATGGGACTGCCAGTTGGGACATCTGCCAGGGCCTTCAGCTCTTCAATAGTCAGATATTCCCTGAAGCTGGGTGTCTTCTTGAATTTCTCCTTTCCCTCCAGTTCATAGAAAGGATTCTTCTTCAACAATCCTTCTCTTACTGCATGGTTCAGCATTGTATTGAGGTTGGTCTGGGTCAATAGCAATGTCTTTTCCGACAATGCCATTGGCTCATCAGGAGACTTTGTGTTCTTATAGACATCCTTCATGTAGCTAAGCAGATTCTTGTAGAACGACTTATCTACCTTGGCAAGAAGCATTCTCGGACGATGTATGTGCCGGAGATAGCTTTTGATGATGTTGACCGTTGAATGGACGTTCTTACAATAGGAAGAGGACAGTTTCTTCACGTCCCTTATATACACCTCGTATTCGTCCATCCATTCAGAGAAGATACGTGAGGGCGGTGTGGCATCGTCAGTTGTCTCTGGCTCTTTCTCTATGCCAAGAATACGCTCAGCTTTAATCTTTAAGGCATGGCTCAGAGTGTTTTCGTTTACTCTTCGGTCATTGTCATCCTTCTCTGGAATGAGGAAGAGGTTAAGCGACTCGTATGTCCGCTTTCCTCCCTTCTCGTAGAATTCCAAATATAAAGACCTGTTGCCACTTGGCAGCTTTCGGTTACGCAATTCAATCTTCATTTCCTTCTTGGTTTACGGGTTCTTCAACGTCAGAGGCGAAAAGGTTGTCAACGAGGTTGACGGTTTCCACCTTCTTCTTGTCTATGATTTTACTATATATCTGAGTCGTGGTTACGTTGGCATGACCAAGCAGCTTACTTGTTGTATAGAGGTCTGCTCCAAGGGTGAGCATCATTGTTGCGAAAGTGTGGCGACTGCAATGGAACGAGATAGTCTTGTCGATATGGCCGTTCTTCACCCACTTCTTTATGTGGTAGTTGATGGTGGCAACACTTGTAGGCAGCTTGAAGATGGGTTCGTCTGGATTCTCC
>Ga0326511_10005400_pt1 | contig 10096 bp, 13 predicted proteins | sample 0_2496_0518_D_FD_203701 | JGI IMG/M metagenome (GOLD analysis project Ga0326511, IMG submission 203701) | Bovine rumen microbial communities from UC Davis, California, United States - 0_2496_0518 | ecosystem: Host-associated > Mammals > Digestive system > Stomach > Rumen | place: USA... | reverse complement strand
CAGAACAACTTCTTCGTATGCGCGAAGGAGACCCGGACATGGGGTACGACCCCTTCTTCGGAGATGAACAAGCACGGAGAGAGACGTGTGGCCTCGGCTTCGGGGAGGAGCTACTGCATGGAAAGGACTAAGAAGCCCCGCCGTCACGCAGGCGGGAGACCAGCTACGGGCCAGATGGCGCAATTCCAGGTCAGGCTCCCCGCCGAATGGATGCCAGCCCTCGACATGAGCGCGAGGGCGCAAGGCATGACACGCTCCGGCCTCGTCAGGTGGCTGGTAGGACGCCACCTCAAAGGGCCGGACAACGCCCCGCAGGCATAAACCAAAGAAGAAGCCCCCTTCCTCGCGGTTGGGGGCTTTTCTTGCGTCTATGGGGCTGAGCTAGGAGACGGTGATGCCGAGGTCGGCGAGGGTCTTCCAAGTGCCGTCAGAGCAGAGAAGCTTGATGTCGGCTCCGGCTTCGGGAGCGGGAACGAGGCCCGCAGCGCCGTCATCATCGGCGGTAGAACCCGTGAAGACGTCTTTGGTGGCATACTCCTCGGAATCTGCCGCCTGCTGCGCGTTGTAGGCGTAGCGGAGGCCAGGATAGTCGAGCAGTGTAGGTGTGGACATAGGTCCTCCTTGCGCCCGTGGGCGCGGTTAGGGTTTCGCGGGCCAGTCTATCTGGCGCGGAAATCCGGCCTGCTCCGGCACGTCGCGGAGCGCCTGTCTGTAGGCGAGGACGGCAGCCTTGCGCTCCTCGTCCAGAGGATAGTCCGGCATGACAAGGTAGTCGGTCTCCGCGATCAAGGCATTGCGCTTCTCGCGGGCTTCGGCGGCAAAATCTTCATCCGTCTTAAGTTCGCCGAGGGGCTTTTTCTGGAATCGAAGCCATTCGTCAAGCTCCGCCAGGCCGCATCTTCCCGCGCCTGTTTCTGGGCGCACGACATAGGAACCTGCAGGAGTTGACTGCACGAACTTCGCGTCCTCTATGCTCCAAATTCTGCCATCGTCTAGCTGGCAGTGGGTAGGGTCAATAGGAATGTCGTCTATATACGTCTCCACAGCGGCCTCCTAGTTGTAGTAGCTGGTCGTGTCAATAGTCCCCGCAGTCGAGCCGGGGATAAACGTGGCGCTCGACGAAAGATGAATACCAGAACAATATGCTGCTACATATCTTTTTCCAGTTACACTTCCAGACATGTTTATTGTACCAAATCTTGAAAAGAAAGAGTTGTATTCGATTTCTACCGTCGCAGTCGAAAAAGTGCAGTTCGTAAAAGATATGTTCAAAGTCGAACCGCTATATGTAATAAGCGAGCCACCAGCATAGGCATAAAACGCGGCTCTAGCACTTACATTATCAAAATTTATAGCTGATGTTGTTCCGTATTCATCTGTTGTTGCCGTTAGCTGAATAACGCCACCTCTTGAGGCTGTAATGTAGGCCGTTCCGGTAAGCGTGATAATTCCACCAAGCCCTATAAGCCCACCCCGACCAATATTTATTGTTTTTGTAAGAACAATACCATTAACTCCGCTTGAAATATAATATACAACAGTTCCTTGGATTGCGGGTAGAGCTTCATCGTATGTTCCTTCTTTGATTATTATCGTAATGCTGTTTGGCAGTTTTAGTAGAGACGAGGAAAAAATTGCCGCCGCCGCCGCTATCGTTTTTTTTGCAGTCGCCCAAGAAAACCCGTCATTGCTGTCATCGCCGTTGGTGCCATCCACATACGCCTTGGAAGGAAGCTGTATCCCTGTCCACCAGCTATTGACCCATGCCGTATTCGCTGCGGCGCTAGAGTTGTCGTCTGCAGATACAGTGGGGACATGCGGGGATGTCCAGTATGTCCCGTCATCTACTGTCGGGTCCTGCGCTCCAGCGACAAAACCCGGACCAGACTGCAGCCTGGAAAAGTACAGCAAGCCGTCGGAGCCACGAACCACTCTCTGGGTGTCGTAGTCGGCAAGCGCCGACCATGCCCAGACACCCCCGTCCTGCCGGAAAGAGAAATCCTGCGACAGCTGATTCAGGACGCCGTTCATGTCGTTGCGCGGAACAGGGCATCCGCCAGCGCTAATGGGCTGGGAGCACTCCGGCGGGAAGCCGGAAGCCCACGAGGCGGCCTGCGAGGCCGAGGGCGTGGCGTTGGTAGCGGGGATGACGTTTTTCGTGCCACTTCCCGCAAAGGGTTCGGAGATGCGGGACGGCTGGGATTGAATTGCCATTGGTTTTCCTCCTTATGCGGGGGTCATGTATTCAAAGGGCGTGAATATGCCGTTGTCGAAGTTTTGGAGCTTCTGTCCGGCGAAGCCGAACATTTCCTGCGGGTCGTGCTGGTACCAGCTAAAGCCCACGCCTGCGGGCCTGTCGAGGAGCCCGTACTGCTCAAGCAAGGCCTGTTCGTAACCTGACAAGTAGAATTTGAAGATTGCGCGGATCTCCATGGTGCCGACTTCCAGCACGCAGCTGTTGGCGGGGCCGTGGCCGGATTCAAACAGCGAGTTGAGCAGGCTGTTGACGGCCTGCATGGTGGACTCGCCAATATTCGCAGCAGCCTTGTAGAAGATCAGGAAGCGGTAGGCTTCATCCGTCAAACGGAACTGCCCCTGCGCCAAGCTCTCGATCCAGAAGGGAGCCTGGTCGTAGTTTTCAAGGTTCTGGTAGGCGAAGCCGAAGAATTCGGTGTTGGCCATCCAGAGCATCCTGCCGATGCCCACGATGCGCCCCCAGATGTCGAGCCCCACGCCCTGCGCCGATTTCGGATTGAAGATGCCGTCATACCACAGCATCAGGTCCTTGCCGGGGTCGAGCAGGGCCGCCTGCCTCACCAGCAGAGCGATGATGCGCGGAGATGCCGCGTACTGGCTCAGAACAGGCTCCAGAGCGTCTATGTCCGATATGATGTCGAAACAGTTGACGCGGAGCTGGGTTTTCTTGTCGCGGAGGTTCGCCATGGGCTACTCCAGCGCGGCGATGCGGGCGTCCAGAGCGTCAAGCTGGTTCTGGATGCCGTCCAGCTTCGTCTTGTCAGCCGCGCTCATGAGGCCGTTGCTGGTCTGCGTTGCCACCTGCGACTGCGCGGCAGATACTTCGTCCAGACGCTGGAGAATGGCGTTGATCGCGTCTTCGGTTTGCTTCTCAAACGACCTCCCAGAGAGAGGCCCCTGCCATTCGGGCGTGAACTGGAATGCTGACATGTGGCTTCCCTCCTTTAGGGCTCGTTGACGGTCACAGTGATGTCGGCCGCACTGATGGTCGGCTCCACGTCGCCGGGAATCGTGATGCTGGCCCCCGGCGTATCAGTGCCGAGGGCAACGGTGATACCCACGAGATCTGTGACGCCTGCGGTCTTGATGACGGCCACAGCAAACCGCGAGGCGTAGAGCGTCTGGGCGAGGCCCACGCGAGTGTTGCCGGAATTGGCGTCCTGCCCGTTGAAGTCTGCGATGATGGCGTCTTTGATGTCCTGCTCGACAGTAGCGCTGGTGGCGTCCGTGCGGTTGATTTCGACCGCGACATGGACGTCCGTAGGCGTGGGCCTGACGATCTCGTAGCTGTAGATGGCGTTCCCGTAGTCGGTCGCGATGTGGGTGACGGTGGTCCCGCCCGTGGTGCCGCAGCCCGCGTCCTTCTTCATGTAGATAGTCTCGGCGATGGCGTCATCGTCCCCGCCGTAGATGCAGATGGCCACGCTGTGCGAGGGGATGGAGACGCCGTGCTTGGTCACGGTCGAGGAAGTGGGGTTCTCCAAGACTTGGCAGTCCACCACTCCGTCAAGGTCGGCAAGAGCGCCCTGCAGGCTGAAGACGCTCCCGTGGCTGTTCTTGGCGACCGAGGCGAACCTGCGGTTCTCAAAGTCAGCCTGCGACTCGCGGTTGCGCCCGATGACGCCTGCGGCCGCGTTGGTGCCGGAATCCCAGCCAGGGATCACGGTGACGATGGTCGTGAGCGTCCCTGCTGGGCATTCTATGGGGCCAGCTTCCAGAGCCTGAAACACGCCGTCCACGCTCCCGCCTGCGGGAATGGTGACGGTGGACGTCAGCTCGTAGCGCACCCCCTCGTCGTCCCGCATCTGCGCTCCGGCGGGGATTTCCGTCCCCTGCAGGCCGGAGCATGTGACCGTGACCAGCGTGGGCTGGGCCACCTTGCGGGACAGAAAGTAAATGTACCCCAAAGCGTCCTGCCAGACGCCCTCAGACGTGCGTGGATTCAACATGGAGGCGATGTACAGAAACTCCGCATTGGTCTGCGCGAGGTAGGCCGCTTCGGCGTCCACGAGCTGGCCTGCGGGGGTCGCGGCTTCGGTGTCCAAGACAGGGCTTCCGTCCCCCGTGTTGAAGGCCTGCTCCCAGTTGGCCGCAACGGCATCTCTGAGGACGGCAGTGTCGGGGGCCACCATGCCCACGGCTGGATCAAAGTTCAACAGAGGCATTCTCGCCCTCCTTTGAGGTGAATTGGATTTCTCCCGTGACCTTGCGGGTCTCGGTGTCGAGGCTTTCCAGCACCACGTCCGTCACGTCCTCAACGTCCTCCACGAGGTATGCGGCATCGCGGAGACGCGCCCGCAGGACGCTGGAGCTGAGCGTCCTGCCGAGAGCTATGAGATAATAGGGGATGCCCCTGTCAGGCTCGAAGTAGGCGTCCTGAGTAAACAAGCGACACTCGTTTGCCACGTTCTGGGCCGTGGCGTAGGGGCCGTCCGCAACGGCGATGCGCCCAGACTTGTCAAGCGTGAGATCCCAATCCTTATCGAGCAGGAGGGTCTTTCTGGTGTGCGCCATGATGCCTCCTAGTTGACGGGGCCGTAGAAGTGGCCTGCGTTGACGTTGCCTGCAGCCGTGATATTGCCATTGGTCGAGACGTTGCCGTCCAGCGTAATCGTGTCGCTGGAGCCTGCCCCGCCCATGCGAACAGGGCCTTTAAGTTCGATTTGGGGAGCCTCGATAGTGATTTTTGTCGGAGCCTTCAATGTAATTTCACCCTTTTCTGGGTCGAGATGGACGTAGGTTGCAGGCGTCACACCCAGAATTGCGGGGATAAATACGCCGTCCGACATATCAAAAGTACGGAAGCTGCCAGCCTGCACGGGGTCGCTGGAGCCCGCCTTGAGGTTGGATATGTCCTGCTGGGCGAAGACGGCAAATCCCACGTCCCCAGGCTGCGGGTCAATCACAACCGCCGCAGTGCTGGCGCTGAGCCGGATGTACGGAAGCTGGGGAAGACTTACGGTGTCGAGCGCCTTGCCGTCCGCGCCCCTCTGCTGAACCAAAGGCGTTGCGGAGACGTACCCTGCCGCACCGCCCACGCCGGGCTTGGTGCAGGAATCCACGCGAACGGGGATGGCTGTGTTGACCATGCCCTTGATCATCTGCTCCATCATGAAAGAGAGCGCGTTGTACTCGCTGGCTCCTGAGTTGAGCCTGCGATTGGAGGTTCTGGTGGTGTCTTCAGCCATTACTTCTTCGCCTCCTTCTTTTCCTTGGAGGTCTTCTTTTCCTTGGGCTGGGCGTCCAAAGGCGAAGCCTCGACCTCGCTGAACCAATCAGACGGCGCGTTGCTGTTGGCTACCAGAGAGTGCGACAGCTTGGTGATTTTCCACGTTCCCTCAGCGCCAGGGACCACTGTCTTGACTTCAACCATCCCCCCAAGCTGAAGGTCAGGATTGTACAAGCATCGCAGCTTGATGCCCTCAGAAGTGAACGTAGGGTAGCCCAGCATCCCGCTGTCCTTATCCATCAGCACCGCGTTGCCTTGGTCGAGGCCCTTGTCGTAGGGCTGGATCTTGACCTGATTGTCATCGATTATGATTTCGCAGCCTACCATGTGCGCCACCGTCTTCATCTTCGTGACGGGGTCGCCGTTCAGCACGGCGTTCTTTACGGAGGCAGTGACGCCGTTGTTCAAAAACGTGTAGCCCGATTCCTTCGCGAACTGCTCAATCAGGGATGCCGCAGTCTGGCTTCCTTTGACGGCAACGGGCGGGGAAGCCTTGAGGGAAGGGTAGGAGCCTGCGGCAGCCTCAATGTGCATCTTGATTGTCGGCGCTCCGCTGAAGTCTGCGTATGCCGTCTGGATCTCGCCTGCAAAGCATTGCGACAGGCCTTCGGTCTCGTCTCCCGCAAAGATGACGATCAAGTTCTTCTTGCTCTGCAACGGCTTGAACGAGAGCGTGGTCATATCCCGCATGGCGTCCATGCTCAAATTGTACATTTCGACTGTGGCCTTGTTTTCATCGGGTTCGCCTGGCTTTTCAATGCTGACGTGCGTCTCGATGCCCTCATAGACAAGGGTTCTCTTTTGCTCGTCCTTGTACAGAGCGAGACCCACGCGGATCTGTTTCTTGGTGAAGCTCTTCGCCACGGCTAGATCTCCTCCAGCATGGCCTGTACGGCGGCCTCGGGGTCTTCAGCTTCGTCCGCGTCAAAGTACAGGAGCGCCCAGCGGGTGCCGAGGCCGTCCCAGCGCGGGGACTCGTCTCCGAGAGCATCCACGAAGACAAGCCCGCCGGAGAACTCTACGCTGGGGCTCTGGTTGACCCACTGCCGGTTCTGGCAGATAGCGCCTTGGAATACGGGTTCGGAGTCCACGAGGAGGTCCATGTACAGCTTCCCGAAGCGCCAGCAGACCTTGATGGTGCAGTTCTGGCCGTCCAAAATAGTCTGGACTTCCTGCGCGGGGATGACTTGCAGGGGAATTTCCGTCATCGCTTGATGCTCCTTACCCAATCGCCGCCGCCACGCAGAATCGAGCGCCTGGGCTCCTTGGTCTGCGTCCGGCCTGTCTTCTTCGTGGAGTCGTGGCTGGGTTCCTTGGCCTTCTCGATGGGTTTGCCTTCCTTGCCTTCGCTCTTCGGCGTCTCGCTGGCAGTTGTCTTCTTTTTTGTCTCGACTTCGCGCACTTCTATCAATTTGAGCTCGACAACCAGCATTCCCGCGCCCGCATCCTCGGTTCTGCGGTAGCTGTAGCTCTCCAGATTGAGATTCTTGTACTCGCTGGACGGGGTAACAAGGCTCAGCTTCTGGACGCCGGACGCCAGCTTGTCGATGTTCTCCAGCACTGGCTGCTGACTGAAATACATTTTGGTGCAGGCCAGCTCGACAGAGATTTCCTTGGGGGTGTTCTGCTTGTTGTACGAAGCAAACCCGCCCTGCTCGACAGGTTCATGCGCGACCTGGTTGTCGCCCGAAAAGTCGATGCCGAGGAAGACATCGAAATCAACGGCGGTCCCGCCACCCTCGTTCTGGAGCGTCCATACTGGAGCGAGGCCTAGAAGTTCTAACAGCATGGCTACCCCTTCGGAACGGTCCCGCTCTGAGCGGGGTTGACTTTGTTGCTCTGGCTCAGACCGCGCTGGACGCCCTGCTGGACAGCCCGCGGGTCGCCTCCGGGCGCGTGAATCGTAATTCTATTGTTCTGGGTGTTGGAGATGTTCCGGCCCCCGCCCTGCTGGGCGCGGACGCCTGCGAAGGCTGGCACCATGCCTCCAGCCTCGCCAGCCATGCGCTGTGCGCCTGCAACCAGAGCGCCCACCTGTCCCTCGATGCCTGCAACGATGCCAGCGAAGATGCTCTGTATGGTCGTGGCAGCGCCTTGGAACTGCGTCACGGCGAAGTCTCTGGTGGCGTTCCATGCGGCGTTGAAGCCGTCACGCACCGCGCCTGCCGTCTGCGCCATGCCGCCCTGAACTTTGGCTCCAGCCTCCTCCGTCTTCGGGCCTGCATCGGCAAAGAGCCCGCCGAAGAAGTCCCCGACCTTGCCGAGGCCTTCCTTGAGGGCAGAGCCAGCTTCCTGTCCCAGCTTCAGCGCTCCACTGGCCGCGCTCCCCAGCGCGTCTCCCGCACCCTTTGCCAAGTCTCCAGCACCGCCGAACAGGTCGCTGATGGAGGGGAGCTTGATGCCGGAGAACAGGTTGGAGATCCAGTTGACCACCCATTCCTTGATCTTGTTGCAGGTTTCGGTAATGGAGTTCCAGAGCTGGTCCAGCATCCCCGAAAGGTCGATCTTCTGGCCCGTGAAGACTTCGATGATGGCCGACCATGCGTTGGCGCAGATGCTCAGCCAGCCTTTAATGCCTGTGGCAAGCATGGAGCCAACGCCGGAGAGCATGTTCCCGATGCCGGACAGGATCTTGCTGAAATCGAAGTTAACGATGCCGTCAAAGATTTCGGCGATGCCGTCACCCCACTCGGCAAAGCCGGGCAGCGATTCGCGGAGCGCAGTCCAGACAGTCTGCACAAGGTCGCGAACGAGAATGCCCAGCCCCTTGAATGTCGAGGCTACGCCCCGCACCATGCCGTTAAGGACATTGGAAAGTCCTTCGCCCAGCAGCGACCAGTCCAGCGTGAAAACGCCCTTGAGAATCTGGAGCAGGCCCTTGAACGTCTCCCCAAGCGCGGCAAACATGCCGCTGGCCTGCATCAGGTCGTACCAGTATCGGACCATCTGGGCGAGGCCCGTGCCGATAGCCGCAAGGTACTCCTTGGTCTCCTTCCATGCGGCGTTGAGCTTGGCCATGATCTCCGGCCCTGTGCCGAAGACGGCCCAGAACTCGGCAAGTTCCGACTCGCCTCCCTGCAAGTAGACCCAGAAGTCCTCGACTAGGAGCGCTATCGCCGTGATGATGGCCACGAAGGGAAGCCACCGCAGGAAGGCTTTGCCCACGTTGGCGATGAGGCTCGGAAGCGTCCGAAGCGGGGGCAGAAGCCTAACGGCAAGCGCCGCACCAATCATGGTGATGGCCGCGACTACGAAAGGCGTATGCTGGCGCATGAAGACCACGACCGCCGTCAGCGCATCCGCGAGGACGCGCATGATGGGAACGGTGAACCGCCCGATGAAGGACGTAAAGCCGTCCCATGCCTGCAAGAGGTCGGCCAAGCTCTGCTTGAACTTCTTGCTCTGCTCGGCGTCTTCCTTGGTATAGGCTCCGAGTTCGCGCTGACGCTTGAGGTGCTCGTCCAGCGCCTTCCGGCCCTGCGCCAGCACCTCGATGGTCTTTTCGTCGACTTCGAGCTCTTTGGACTTCTGAACGAAGGCCTCCTTGCTCATGGTGCCAGCTTTGTCGGCAAGGTCGAGCAGGACGCCTATGGCATCGCCCTGCGCCTTCCCGCTGGCATTCAGCTTCTCGATGGTGCCTTGCAGAGCCGCCGCTGAACCGCCAGCCCTGTCCATGGCTCCAGACCAGATCTGGATCTCCTCGATGTCCACCTTGAGCTTGTCGGCAAGCTCTCCGGCAGCCATGGAGTTGGAGATGTAGGAATTGATGGTCCCGCCAATGGCAAAAGCCCCCATGAGGGGGCCGGAAATCTGGGACCAGAGCGAAGAGATGAAGCCCTTGAACTTCCCTGCGGCAGCCTCGGCTCCGGCGAAGCCTTCGGCGGCGGCCTGAGGAATGCCCTTCTCCAGCTCCATCTTCAGGCGTTCGATGCGCTTGGTGATCTCGTCTATGGCCGCCTGCTTGTCGCGGGCCGTGAGCGTGGTGCTGTTCTGGATGGTGTCGAGGGCTTTTTGAAGCTCGGCAATCTTCTGCTGAATCTGTTCGGTAGAGCGGATGCCGAGCTCGTTGAGTGCCTTGAGGCTTGCGTCTACAGGCTCCTTGAGAGCTTCGGCATCGGTCTTCAAGTCCTTGAGCGCCTTGCCTAGCGGAGACGCGCCCGCAACGGCGTTCTCCATGGCGCTCTTGAGGCCGGAGTCGATAGTCCGGCCTACTTCTTGGATGCCCTGCGCGACCTGAGACGCATCGATGCCGACGCCAATGATAAGGCTGTCTACAAAGTTTCCGGCCATGCTAGCGGCGCTCCTCGCTATTGTAAGCACACCATTCGTTGTAGCTGTTCACCATGGCCACCTCGCTCATCAGCATCAGGTCGCGGTAACTGTAGACGGTCTGGAGTTCTTTGAGGGTTGCAAGACCCTCGCTCATCACGAGAGCCATGCGGGGGTTTACGTTGGCAGGGCTAGCCGTACCCCTTACCTTGCGTTGACTCGCACGGTACTCGCTTTCTCGGGGGAACTGGACGGGACGCCATTCCCGAAAAAAGAGAAGTTCACCTTGAAGGCTTCGAGCCTCAGCTTGAACAGCGTAGACATGTCGGAGATGTAGGCGTC
>Ga0326511_10005399_pt1 | contig 10097 bp, 13 predicted proteins | sample 0_2496_0518_D_FD_203701 | JGI IMG/M metagenome (GOLD analysis project Ga0326511, IMG submission 203701) | Bovine rumen microbial communities from UC Davis, California, United States - 0_2496_0518 | ecosystem: Host-associated > Mammals > Digestive system > Stomach > Rumen | place: USA... | reverse complement strand
GTTCCGTCAGGCATCGTCATTTCTTTCCTAACTCTCCCATTTTCAAACCAGCGGCTTTTTCCATAGACTTTGCACAATCCCGGAGCTTACAAAGCCTTTTGATTTCTTTTTGCATTTCAATTATACTACGTTGATTTTCATAAATATCCCCACCACCCCAATAAGTGACTGCTTTCTTAGCATAACGAAGAGATGCTCTCATTCGATTTATATCTTTTGCATATTCTGCCCAAGACTTTCTTACGACCATATCGTATTCAAGGTCGGGTTCCTCTCTAACTGCTCTTTCACAATCATCGATCATATCCTGATGGTGATCATCAAAATCAAAATCAGTAACAGATTCACCCCAATCTGAATCTTTCATTGCTTCGAAAAAATAATCATCCATTGCTATCAGTCTATGACTCATTGTTTTACCTCACGTAACCTATTTTCTTCTGCATTACTTTATCCAGCAGATCCTTTACGTTCTGTGTCCATATCCCATAACGTTTAATATACTTAGGCAGTACGAAACCACGTGAGAGTTTTTCTTTATCTGCATCTTTACATGCGGCCCAGTATATTGACAGTGCGTGTATTATGATATGTGTCTCAGCAAAGTTTAAGTATAACCTTATAGGACGTCTAGATTCATCATCAGGATATATATTTGATAATGGTTTCTTTTTCATAATTACTCCTTCCATAATTATAATCCTAAAGGCAGGTTATCCACAACTCTAATTTTAGTTTTGTAACCTGCACGCTTTGCTTCGTCTGCAATAGCTTCTACTTTATTTTCAAACAACACACCGTGCTGTGTATTGAGTTCTGCAACAAGATTTTCTTTATTATCATAAATCTTAAGATTTATATGACGCCAATTTAAGGCTCCCATTTATATTCTCCTATACCTCAAACCCATCAATAGCCATTTGGTCTAAAGCATCTGATAAAAATTTCGGACTAATGATTGGTTTATCATAGTCCTCATCTTGTTTGCATAAGTGGACTTTTATGCAATTAAGAATTTTAAGCATCAATCGTACTTCAGATTCTTCTGCACGATCTTTGGCATCTAACATTCTATTTACCGATCCTTTATTTTTAATATGAGCCAACAAAGCACCCAAATACCTAAAACGATTAGTATCATAACCCAACCGTATTTTATAGTAAAGTGCCAATAATGTTTACATAATTCAATGTACTCTTTCCACATCTTCGTCCTCCAAGAACTTTCCGCATTTAGAACATACAAGTTTATAAGGAACTTTGACATATACAATATGAGTAGCCCCTGATTGCTTTACTTCTAAAATAGGAGAGTTCTCTGGGTGGAATTCTCCAGAAGGCCCAAAGTTAACCATAATACGATCATTAGGATTAAAAGCTTCCAAAGCCTTTTTCAAATCTCCTATTGTTTCAATCATTTAAGCAACCTCTTTTTCATAAGCGTCAAACCAAAAGTTTGCGCCATCAATATTGTCTATGGCTACCTGCATTCTCATTTCAAAGTAACCTGTCTTTTCTAATTTAAGAACGCCAAGGTGTTTATTAGTTGCACATCCAATATCCTGAAGCTCTACGATAAAAGCACCTTTACCCTCTTTTACTACTTTTGTGATACGGTCAGGGAAGTAAATACCATAGAGCGCTCCGACTTTAATTTCACACTTTTTGAAATCGAGCTTTCCTCTTTCTCCCATTGTCGTCTCCTTAATTAAAACTCGTATCCGTCTTCATTGTTTTCAACATTCAATAAAAGATTAGATACCGCATCGTCTTCTGCAATTCTCCAAGACTCAATATTTTCATATTTATCTAAATCTTTTTTATTAACTAAACGAACTTTTGCTGAACCATTTTCGATAATATTGATGTAGTAATTATTTGCTTCGATCTTTGAAGGTTTTCCTTCGTGCCAAATCAAATTATAGAATGGATCTGAAAGACCCTTCTTTGCAAACTTCTTTGCAATCTTTTCTCTGTAAGGGCCGAAGATGAAAAATTCTTCGTAAGTTGCTTTTGGATATGATCTTATTTTTCCTTCAAACCAAAGATTGCATTTACCTGAAACCTTTTTGAAGTCATAAGCCATATCACCTACTGTCCACCAGAAATGTGGAAGTCCGCCACAGTTGTTGATCTTTGAAGGAATTATATGTATCTTAACGTTTTTCGGATCTTTCACTTTTACTTTAAGTGCTTCGAATAAACAGTTGCTATACATCTCTGTTCCTCCTTACGATATAATATAGGGAACTTTCTAAACCCGTTTTCCTAAAATGTTCCTAAAAAGGTAAAAAAAAAAGGACTCTTTCGAGTCCTTTTATTTTAATCTAAATCAAGTTTTAGATATTCTTATTTGGTACGTATTTATCTTCTACTTCTTTATCAGTAGCATATGCAAACTTCCAACCCTGCTTTAATAAAGAATCTACACTACTTGTAGTTGCTTTAATTTTCTTATCTAATTCTTTTTTAGCTTTAGATAATTCTTCTTTATCTCCTTTCTGGGTTAATACATATACAGGCTGTCTAATTAAACATTCGTGTCCGTATAATGGATCACCTTTCTTTTCGCAAGTTCCTCTTTTAGTGAGGCTATAGATTTTACCTTCAGGACTCTTCATAACCAAACAAGCCATTCCGGTATTCATTTCTTTGATTCTCTTTTTAGATTCAAAGAACTTCAAAGCCTCTTCAGAACTAGCACCTCTTGGTACGCCATACATTTCTCCCATATCTCTAACTTCATCGTCCTGCTCGATCGGATCGGCATCGAAAGCTAAAGACTGATAATCGAATATCTCTTCTCCTACTTCTCCATCTATGCCTTGTTCGTAAACTTTAATAGGAAGATCGTATTCTTCAATAAACTGTCTCAACATTGCAGGAGTTGCTTGCCAAGTACCATCAGTTTCTGGTGCACACATTCCACTCTCAGCGTCCCCATCAGAGAAAGGAATAAATCCTGTCTGCATCCCACAAGCCAAAGCCGCATTCTCTAACTTAGTAAAGTATTCAGCTTCTTCTCTTGGATCCCAACCATCTGGGTTACCATGTTCGTCGCAAGGGTATTGATCCCAATCAGGTGTTACAATAAATACATCCATATCAGAAGCATTTTCTTTTATAGATTTCTTTCCCTTCTTTTTTGATTCACTTACTTTACTTCCTCGGCTTTCACAAACCCCAGTTAAGTAATCAATTGCATCCTGTACATCTGCTTCAAACTCTTCATAGTCTCCTGAGTTCCAAGCTACTAATGGTTCGCCGTCTCCATCATAAGCATTCTTACCAAAGTAAGTTCTCATACTACCACTGTAGTAACCACCATTATAATTCAAATCAAATTGAAGTTCCAAATCAAGTTTGTCAATGAAAATCTTTGCAGGGAATTTTCCATCCCAATCTTTTGAAACTCCGAGGTTAGGGAATTTATCTTTAATCTCTAAGAAGATATTATTAAATAACTTAAACCATTCAGTAGGAGTCTTTGCACTTGTGATTCTTTTTTCTTTAATAGATTTCTTATTCTTTTTCTTTGATTCTGTAAAGCCTCTATAATCTTCTTTATTATAAGGCTGTCCATTGTAAGGATCGTATGGAATATTTCCTCTATGAATAGGGTATGCAGTCCAACCAGCTACCCAAGCGGCCCAGTGAGTACTAAAATCAGTATCTATTTGATCGAAATAAGAACAAGCTAACTCTTCAAGTTCATCTTCAGTATAACTATCTAAATGGTTTTCTCTATAGCCCTCTTTGAATGCTTCCGCATCTGCTAACCAAAGATCGTTATGGGGATTAGAAGAGCGTTCGAGTTGTTCACTTTTATCGCACCAGGCATAATAAGCTTTTTCCATTCCGTCAATTACAGGATTGTTAGACCCAATATTCATACTTGCCCAAATTAAAGATTCTTTTATTCTTTTACTTTTTGGCTTACGTGATTCTTTACAACCATTGTATTGAGCCGCTAAACCTAATCCATATCTAAACTGCATTCCGTTCTTTGCGTTAAACTCGTTTACAACTTCTCCATCCTTAACAACTTCTACGTGAGCGACTACACCACCTTCAACATCTGTACTTATGAAAACATCAAAGCCGTGTAATTTATAACAACCATTGTCCTCATCGAAGTCCCCTATAAGTTTATCAGCGAGATCATAAACATCGTTTTCATTTGTAAACTTTTCGCCGCCTCTAATCTTAGGGAGGTCAGGATCGTCTTTACAATTATATTCTTTTAAGCTTTTACCTTTTGGCTTTGTAGATTCTTCTAAATCTTCCTCTTCGAAGTAATCATCCTCTTCTTCGTAGTCGTCACCGTACTGTGCAACGAAATCAGGGTCCCAATCAAATTCATCTTGGAATTCTTCATAGAAGCCTGCAGGGCCCATATCTGCTAATTCCTGATAGTAATCCTGAGCCTCTTCCATATTGTCACACAAATCTTCATCTTCCCAAAGAAGCTCTTTGAAACTTTCATCGTAAGGGTCTACACAACCACCGCATTCGTAGTCGCACTTAGCCATCTCTCTAACTAAGCCTTTCTGGTAATCTGTAAGACCATCACCTGCAAATTCCTCTATATCTTCGAGAACCTTTTCTTTATAACCATCGCCTTTAATAAAGCTGGTAGATGCTTCGAGTAAATCTAAATCATCCTTTATATAATCTCTTGAAGTTTTCATTCCTTTCATAAATACTACCTCTAGAAATAATTAGTGTCCTATTTGGATAAGTAGTACTTATAATAAGACTTTACAATACGTTTTTGATTAGCTACCAACCAATCTACTAACTGATCTTGGGTTTCGAAGTTAAGAGGAATCTTATTCTGAAGGAATAGTAAATCAAACCAATCGCTACTACTAAGAAATCCGTAACCTATTTCAATTGCTTCTACATTGTTTAGATATCTTTCCCAAATAGTTTTATTTCTAATATAACGAGGCTGGTAACCAAATACATCTTCATTGAATTCTTTATTAAGTCTATGTACTCCGCCTCTATAAGAAGGGCCACCTTCTTTAGGCCATATCCAAGTATCACCCCAATGAAGGTTTCTCATTTCCTTATTGTAGAATTTCTCATCAGGAGCTTCACTCCAAGCATAATCAAAATGGCCATCATCCCAACTATTTTCAGACCAACCACAACCCATACATATTAAACCATTCTCAGGATATTCATTTAATTCTTTTTTATCGATTACCCACTTAGTAGGGTCATCATAATACCATTCATCTATGTAACAAACATCCCCATAGAGTGGACAATTCTTTTCATAAGGCTTAAATGTTTTACAATCCCTATAAAAGTTTTCACATTCTTTTAGAATTCGGTGATCGTAAGCTCTACGGGTTTGGTGATATAATCTACTGTACTCTTTATCACTACCATTGTGATAAGAAAAGAAATCGTGTTTTCTATAACTTCTGCTCATAATAAAATATAGTTTTAGGTAAACAAAAAGGACTCCCTTTTCGGAAGTCCTCTTAAACTATTCTAGTTCTTCTTTGATAACTTGTTCCATGGCGGCTTTAATTACTTTGTCACCAAATTCCCCTTGTAACCCTTTAACAGCTCCTTTTACGTGAATCACTGCCGCATCAAAGATCTCCGCCCCTTTGTGGCCATCTTTAGTAGTTTGTTTTTCCGCCTCCACTTTTACAACTTCCGTTGTTTTCTTTTTGGCCATAAACAACTCCTATTTGTTATAAATCTTCCTTTGAGCTTCCCAACACTCATCTACTAATGCGGGATCAAGATTAACAATGCCATTCCAATTAGCTCTTACCCAATCCTTATAAGGTCCCCAAGTTTTATTTGCGGCTCTATAAATAGCACCAATCGAATTACCACAATCATTTGCTTCATTCATTTCTTCAAACTTACTTACGAGGATTGTGCACATATCGATATCGTTTTTATCAAAGCAAGTAGTGTTTCGGAAGTTTCCAAATCTCTTTTCACATTCTTCCAATAACTTATAAGCTCTCGCATTTGAAGAGAATCCCATCTTACCCATATCGAATACTGCACAATACTGACCTACGAATTCCAATGCAATCTCTATATCCGAATAAGAAGAAAGTCTTCTACCTGCCATTTCCTGTACTCTATTTGCCTGAGCCTGTGCGACTTTTGATTGTGTGGTTGAATCTACAAAATCCTTAAGATCTGTCATAAATTCTTCTATAGTGTTTCCATCCCAGGCATCAGTAAGTCTTCCTTTCTTATAAGTTTCCAATGTATATTCTGTATTAGAATAATTTGTTGCAAGTTGTAACTGAACGAAATATCTATTACGTCTGTCAATAGCAAAGGCTACTGTAAGGTCCTGATCTCTAACAAGTTCTGCTCCTAATATTTCCTTACAATATCTCTTAAATAACTTTTTTGCTTTGGCGTTATCGAATCCATCTCTTTTGATTTCTTCACCGTCTTTGTAAGTTCTTGCCATTTCCTTTACTCTTTTCTTTCCTTCTGAAAGCGTAGCTTTAGGAATAAACTCATCCGTAAATTCTGAGAAGTCTTTAATAAAGTCTTCATATCCAATTCCCTGCCACCTATCTGTTGTTTCGTTACCACCCTGCTGTACTTCAATTACATAATCGTACTGTTTATTATATAGGTCAATTCTCGCCTTAAAGTCTGGACCGTTTACAAAGAATTCCATTACATCTCTAGTGAATCCTAATCCGCTACCTGCTAATAAACTCTCTACAATAGATGCAGCCTTAAACATAGGACCACCCTGTGCGTGCCAAATCTCTCCGTTATCCCTTCCTACTCCGTGCTTTAATATACGCTCTTCTCTTACTTTCTTTTCGTGAAGAGATCCATCTTCACCCCCAGGGATTGTTATGATATAATCATTAAGTCCATATTCCTGTGCAATAGCATTAAGTTGTCTTGCATAATCTGCAATTGCGTTAAAGTAAATCTTACAATGTTTACAAATAGGATTATCCTTAAACTGTGCGAGGAAATCTAATGCGTGTTTAACTCCTCCTCCACAACCATCTGCGAAACCTCCGAGCGGAATGTTTGCATCACTAAGACAAGTTTCATAACCTTCGATTGTTTCAATAAGAGCGCCTTCAGGATCGTCTTTACAAGATGTATTATAAGCTCCTGTCCATTCACCTGACATAAGGTTATCAAATATTTCCCTTGCATCGTTTACATTAGGGTTTCCATCCTCGTCTACTATAAATTCACTTAAGTCCTGATCTTCAAGCCACCAAGCATCTGAATCTAATTCATACAACTGATCTAAAGCTTCTTGTTCATTTGCATAATCCAAATCCGACATTCCCTTAGCTGAAGCTTTTATATGTAAGTCTTTAGCGAAAGCAGGATCCTTTAAGTCCTCATCAAAGAAAGCTTCCCAACCTCCGCTTTCAATTCTATTCAATTGATCTTCAATAGAGTTCATTATATTCTCCTTCTCTATAATTAGTAAGGGCATAAGAAAAGGGAAGTGTAAAACTTCCCTTTCTTGGTATGGATTTCTCCACCTCCACCACTTTGTTCTTTTTAGAACGGTGAACAAAGAATATCCAACGTGGACCATAGGAGAATTGAACTCCTGTCCAAACTAAGCTTTCACAAACAAACTTCTATACAAGCTTAAGCTAGTTTTCGATTCGGGATAGCTACCGGATTCTGCCCAAGTATATAACCTTTACAAGTTACTTTCATAAGAGATACATGCTCTCGCTCCGCCTCTACTCTTACTAGTACTTCGCAATCTGTCAAGTTGAAAACTATGGAAGACACTTTCGTTTACAACCCGCTAGAGTTCTATTTGACTCTAGAACTTGAAAGGGTGCTTACGCAACCATTCTCAAGTCTTCGTATTCTGTTTCGTCGTTTACTTTACGGTGCTTTTAGAGTACACTAACTACTGTTGCTTGATTCGTTTGATACATCACCTAGCTGTCGAAACCGGTAATGGCCCAAATATATAAAAGTGTAAGCTTATCCGTGGGGATCGTTACCGTTGCCCCTTTCCTACTTACATAGGACTGCTTTGTTTATTCTCCCGCTCCGGCCTATCGCCTCTGTGTTGCGTTAGGAATTCACTTACACTTTATTTTCTAATTCTTTTAGATTCCTTAATCATATCCTTATCTGTGAGATCCATAATTTCTTTATAAGCATCCCCCTGATAAGCATCTACAGGATAGTAATCCATAAGTGCCTGTGTTACACCTTTAAGGAAATAAACTCCAAGATTTGCAAGGATGTCTAATTCGTCATCCTCTTCTTCATCATCAAATTCTATTCTATCAAAGAACTGTTTTACAGCTTTTCTTCCTGCACTTTCAGCGGCAGAGCAGAAACCTTTTCCTGCTTTATATGTTTCTTCTTTGATATTAGCTTTTACAACTCTCATAACAAACTCCTATGAATAATTAGCATAACTGGTCGTTAACCTTTGTTTCGATGGACCAGATATAGTCGTTATAAGCTCTTCTTACAGTATCATCATTCCAATGCTTCTTCCAATCAATATTATTTTTCTTACACCATTCTTCTTTAGATAAAACTTTATAGCCAATTCTTTCGCTAAGAAATTCTAAATGGTTTTTCTCATCCCTTTCATCCGCTTTTATTACTAGCCAAACGATTAGAACTATAACGCCTATTGCAAGAATGAATATTAAGAAACCTTCCATACAATCTCCAAAAAAAAAATGTAGGTCTTTAGGAACGGGTGCAGGCCCGTCTATTGGTTTTCAGTCTGTCGCGCCCCTAATTCCTTTTGCGGCCTCGATACCGTGATTCCACAACCCGCTGATCGACTCCTTTAGTCCTCAAAGGTTTTCCCTTCGAACCTTCACACCTTTTCAGTGTTGTCGCCATTTTACATATATAAGGGCTCCGAATTCGTCTAACGCGTATTTTCAAAGAGTCACATAGCAAAGGCGACTCTTCTAAGACAAGGGGAGAGAATTAAGTCTTAACTCCAATTATTGACACCCTTATTTTAATCCAGGATTAACACTATTTCCGGAGCTTTCGCATACCCTTTGTTCTAGTACCTGGTTCGGGGGATTCCCTCAACCATCTCTCACGCGCGTCCGTATGACCGAAATGATACTCTTGAGATCACCTACGCCCCCTAGCTCTTGCTTGGTCCTAACCGGAATCGAACCGATACATCATTCTTAGGAGGAATGCAGTCTATCCATTAACTTATAGAACCATAAAAAAAAAAAGAACCTTGACGGTTCTTTTTATTACACTCAAGGTTGAGATATATTGGCCTTGATTTGCAACCGTTCGATCCTATCGGATCATCTTTCAGTTTCCCGATCAATACCCACACTATTATTTCTAATAGTAGGTTGCATAGCGAATAACTTAAAGGTGTTATCTACCTACTACCACCAACCTTATGAATTCCTTTTTCAGTCTTGACTCCTTGCGGGATTCGAAGCTTGCAGGCTCCTATCAATTACCTACTTCATTCCTACCTTAGCTTTCCTTGCGGTACTCACTAAGCCAACATATTACAGTTGGATAACGCTATTTTCAGTTGATGGTGCTGAGCACTTTTGCTTATAATCACTGGTTATGAATGCTGGAATTGAACCAACTACCTATTGTGCCTAAAACAACTGCTCTACCATATGAGCTAATTCATATAATACTTCGGTGGAATCCCTTAAAAGACGAGGCTAAGCTCGAAACCTTGCTGACTTTTGATCAGTTTAGGTTACATCGCCTTTCTCCTTTTGCCTGCCGGCTACTCAATCTACTAACTTCAATTCTCTCCATTTCTTTCAAGAATCTACCCGTTTTCGTTAATAACTCTGTCTGGTCTTGCGGACCTTCTTAGTTAGAAAAAGAAACTTTTGTCGATCTTACCTTTTGAGCTTGACCCTAGGAGGTTTTCCTCGCCCCCGATTCCTCTGCTGACCCTTCCGCACTTGCCGTAGATCAGCCCCAAAGAACCTTAGTTCCTTTGTTTTCTGATAGAGTGATTACTCACCGCCGTCCCTTTACGAGAACGACTTTCACTACTTATAAATTCGTAGTTTATCTTTTAAGGACCCGAAACCGGCCCTGTACGATATAAA
>Ga0326511_10005398_pt1 | contig 10098 bp, 10 predicted proteins | sample 0_2496_0518_D_FD_203701 | JGI IMG/M metagenome (GOLD analysis project Ga0326511, IMG submission 203701) | Bovine rumen microbial communities from UC Davis, California, United States - 0_2496_0518 | ecosystem: Host-associated > Mammals > Digestive system > Stomach > Rumen | place: USA... | reverse complement strand
CAAGTTCTTGATTAAGTAAGGGAGAAACGAAACCTCTTATGCAAGCACTACCTCAGCTGGCACACCCAGCACTTTGTAAAGACTACGAGCAATGTCGAAACTCATTGACCTACGACCATGAAGCAGGTCGCTAAAAGACGTAGCACTAATGCCTATCATCTTGGCGGCATCCTTCTGCTTCAGCCCACGATTTTTCACCTGAGCCAGAATGGCGTCAGTAAGCAGACTGCTCATTCTGCCAGGCAGCGGATGATAGGCACGGCCATATTCGTCGAGTGCCTCGCTCAGCATCTTGAACTCAGCCTTCTCCTCATTACTCAGCAACTCCATGTCACCCAATTCCGTTCCCCGCTCAATCAGTTTCTCTACACGGACTTCGTAATCCTTGTATTCCTTCTCGTTCCTGATAGTCATAGCCTATATATTTTTAATGTCCTTTATCTTGTCATACTCACCATGCGTTCCGATAAACCTGATGGCCACCGTTCCTGCAAAGAACACAACCAACACGACTGTCCGATAGTTGTTACCCTTGATGTTGAATACATAGCGGTTGTTTCCCACAAAGTCGGCAGACGGGAAGTCTGCTTTCAAGTCTGCATGGGTCTTCCATTCCGCATCAGCCAGAATACTGCTCCAACGCTCCAATGCCTCTTTGGCATCAGCATGCTTGCGAGAGAATTCCTCTATCCGTTCTGGAAACAATATCTTCATGCTAGTTGCACTTTTTCCAATTTCGGTGCAAAAATACAATAAATAACTGAAATAGACAAGGGAAATCGTCAAAGACTTCATAAATCAGTGAACTTCTTAGGATAAAAACCATTTCATCCTTCTCATTATCGAAAGCTATAAAGGTCAGTTTGATAGTGCTATAATGTAAAATATCGCATTTTGAAACTACAATAACCGCCAGTTCCCATGCCTTTCTACCGTCTTTTCTGCATTTCAGAGCATTTTTTTATAATTAAGTAAGGTTTTTAAAAATCTTTTTTGTACTTTTGCACCTGCATCTGCCTGTTCTGGCATCGATGTCATTTGAGAATGACGGAGCCGATGGGTGGAGCACTACATTATAAGAGGCGTTATCGCGCTTTGTTTTTGAGAATTCGAACTACCACAATCGAACAGTAGTCAAGACATTGTAGAGATAACCGCCACGGGGTGTAGCATATACTCTCCGTAGTGTGCGCGAGGCTCGTGTAGCCTCAGTCGCACACTTTACGGTGTATAGTATACTCCCACGTGGGTGATTCTCTGCCTGTATACTACTGAGGCTGTGGTAGGCCAGAATTCTGAACAGGCAGATGTAAGCACCCACGTTTTTTATTTGTAGTTAGTCATTGATGTTGAACCCGTCCGCTTTGAGGGTGCCCAGCGGACAACTCATTATGGTGATGGCTAAGTACACTAATGACTCTCATATCACAAAAGCCGAAGATGTCAGAGACTTCTTCAGTCACCTCGTCAATGACCTTGGAATCAATTTCCATTCTGATGATGACTTCAAAAACTACGTCAGTTATACGACTGGCGAACGTACGATGGATGACGAGCAGGCAGAGCTGTATAATCGCCTAATGGACGAGTCATTCGATGTCTGTGGCGATGATGTGTATGAAATTGGCTGTGACTTACTGTTAGAGAGGCTGAAAACAGAATGAATAACAGATAAGGAAACATATAAGCGTCTTTGACATCCTTGAACTGACTGATTAACCAGAATTAGGACCTCAGGATACACATCGGTCAGACAAGCAACCAGGGTGTTTACGTTCAATAAGGGCGTGGACTGATAGATTGCTGTCTGATGTGGGCTGTCCTAAGCCTTGGTTAAACACATCTTCTTCCACGCCCCCTTTTCAAAACGAAGAGAGGGCTTTTTTGTATTCATAGAATGATTCAAAGAAAAAATTACATGCAATAAATATGATTACTGACGAAGAACAATTTGACGATTTCAAGGTGGCAGATAAAGCTCCCGAAATGGAGAATGAAGTTACCAATACCATTGTAGTAAAGGAAATAACTGAGGTTGAGCGATACAAGGATGAGGTTCTTGATGTCGCGCTTGGCACGGCTGACAGTCCGAAAGATGAACTAACGAGAATGGTGGTTAGTTACATACAGGCAATGGGTGATGTTGACCAAGTAGAGTTCTGCAGTTATAATAATGGTCGTGGCGTTGCACTCGATGGATGGGGATTCAATGGTGATGAAGACCTTATTTCTGTTGACCTTTTCCTCAGCGTCTATAAAGATCCTGATGCTGAAAAGGGCAAGAACATAAATGGTGGTGAAATTGAAAAATACTTCAATTGGCTTTCCAAATTCTTCAAACTATCACATGAAGGGAAGATGCTTAGTAAGATTCAAGACACCAAGAGCGACCTTTATCAAGTTGCAGAACTCATACAAAGCACCCAAAAGATTGACCGTATTCGTCTGTTTCTCTTGACAAATGCCATCGCTCCTTTCAATTATGAGAAGGATACTGAAGAACTTGAGGATGGTACGACATGCGAATATATCATTTGGGATGCCAAGCGTGTGATGCGGCAGCACAACATCATCTCAGGGAAAGACCCCATCATTGTAGACTTTGATGCAGAATATAACAGTCCGCTCCCTTGTATCCAGATGCCGGATGTTTCTGAGAACGTAGCTTGCTATCTTTGCGTCATCCCTGGTACTGTGCTTTCACAGATTTACCACAAATACCATCAGCAGATACTGGAACAGAACGTACGTACCTTCCTTCAATTCAAGGGGGCCAGCAACAAAGGTATTCGTGACACTATGATAGGTCATAAGGCCACCTACAGAGAAAAGCTAAAGGGCATTGAGGACTCTGCCCCTGAACCCGACATGTTTTTCTCGTATAACAACGGAATTTCCACCACGGCAGCCGATATCACCATACGAAAGGGAGATAACGGAATGGAAATCGTACGCATTAAAGACTGGCAGATTGTTAATGGCGGTCAGACAACAGCATCTATCAGTACGGTTATGAAAATGAAGGGAGTCAATATCACTCAGCTATCCAAGATTTTCGTGGCAATGAAGGTCTCTGTTATCAAGGATAAAGACAAGCAAAGCAGCATTGTACAAAAGATATCAAGATATGCCAACACCCAGTCTGCCGTCAAGAAGTCAGACTTCAATATCAACGAGCCTTTCCTCATCGACATAGAAAACCAATCACGGCAAGAATGGTGCAAAACTCCATCAGGGAAGCCTGTCAACAAATGGTTCTTCGAACGGACTCGAGGCCAATACCTTGACAAAGCGAATCGCAACAATACGGCAGCAACCGAACGTGAGTTCTATGCTGAATATCCAAAAGGTCAGATGTTTGACAAGACCATGCTATCCAAATTCATGATGGCTTGGATGGAATTTCCGGCCAGCGTCTGTAAGGGTGGAGAGAATAATTATGCTGTCTTTTTCAATCGTATCAAGACCCTCGGAATAAAGTTTGATGCCAATGTATATCGGCGCACAGTAGCCAAGGGCATACTCTTTAAAGCTATTGATGCATACTATGGCAAGGATGGCATATCCCTTCCCGGTTACAAATCAAATATGGTCGCCTATACCCTCTCTGCTCTTGGCTACCTTTCTGGCAAGAAACTTGACCTTGTTTCTATATGGAACGAGCAGTATGTGATGAATCCTGTCATGCAGACTACAATGACTATCGATATATACAGCGTTTATGCCAAGCTTATCAATGGCCAGCAGCATATATCGTATAAAGTTAAGGAACAATATAAGACTTCGGAGGGAAAGAAGCGCAATCGCTACGTGAGTGTAGACATCCCGAAAGAAGATCTTGACAAGCTCATGCAAACCACTCTTTACAAAGTTCTTGAAATTGTGAAGAAGATAGAACCCGTCATTTGGGATCATATTGTCAACGTTGACGAGGGCACCAATATCAACGAATGGACCAAAGCCCCACGCTGCTGGGATGTATTGAAAGCCAAACTCAACAATCAAGGCTCTGCCGTAGCTTTACCCAAGGATGTCATTGCTGCCACAGGCGATCAGGAAGTTGAGGTCAATGAGGCCCAACAGAATATCATCTCAAAAGCTGGTGAAATTGACGCAAACACATGGTTCAGCATTAACAGGTGGGGCAAGGAGAACGCGGGGCTAACCCCCGTTGAGGTTTCGTTTATTGGCAACTTTGCATATATGGTGAAGCGTAGCCGCCCCTACACCTACAAACAAGCTCGTTGGGCATTAGCCATTTACGAGAAGGCAGAGGATGCAGGGTGGAGCGAATAATAGGTAATACCACGTAGGATGGAAGAGTATCTCGACCGGGAAGTTGAACGTGTAGAAGCTTTTGCAGGACCTGCAATCCAGTTCTCACATATTGTGTCTGACAATACAGGCCTGCGTCCCTATCAGCAGCAGATGAAAGAGGAGGTCTATTCCCTTTGGGACAAGATGGACAACCTCATGCTCCAGATGCCAACGGGGACGGGCAAAACCATTGTGTTCACTTCAGTAGTTCGCGATATTCAGCGGTGGTGCAAGGTTAATAGTCCAAAGTCGAAAATACTGATAGTTGCCCATCGAAAAGAACTCATCATGCAGGCAAGCGGTAAGCTCAGAGACATATCACACGGCATCATTATGAGCGGTAAGAAACAGGAACTACAACACATGGTTCAGGTGGCCAGTATACAGACATTTATGTCGTGTCGCAACTATGAGACGATGCGCCATCACCGTTTCGACTTCATCATCATTGATGAAGCTCATCACAGCATAGCTTCTGGCTACCAGAAACTGTGGGAGATGTATCCGCATTCCAAGAAACTAGGCGTAACAGCAACTCCCTGGCGCATGAATCATTGTGGTTTCCGTTCCTTGTTTTCACAGATAGTCCTTTCCAAACCGATTGAGTGGTTTGTCAAGGAACATTACCTTAGCAATTACGACTACATCAGCATTCGAAGAAACTCTAAAATACAGAAGGCTGTCAACTCTATTGACCGTTATGGTGTGGATGGTGACTATCTTGAAGCAGAATTGAGCACTGTGTTCGACTGTGAGCATATCCGCGCAGAGCTGTATAAAGGCTACAAGAAGTTTGCTGACGGCAAGAAGGGTATCATTTATGCCATCGACCGTCGCCATGCAGCGAACATACTTCATCTTTACACATCCCATGGGGTAAGCATACGCATGATTGATGGCACTACCCCCGCAGAAGAGCGACAATGCATCATCAACGACTTCAAAGCGGGAGTTGTCCGTGTAATAGTAAACGTAAACATCTTCTCTGAAGGGTTCGACTGTCCGGATATAGAGTTTATACAATTGGCTCGCCCTACCAGGTCTCTTGCCATGTACCTCCAGCAAGTTGGTCGTGGATTACGAATATCAGAGGATAAAGAGAAAAGCCTTATCCTTGACAACGTAGGTCTCTATAACCGTTTTGGCACTCCTATGGCGAACCGATACTGGCGACACCATTTCAATGGTAGTGAGACGCGGGGTGAAGACGGATGGAACGACGGAGGGCTGCTTACCAAGGACATTGACATCTTAGAACGTGAACCTGATTATTCTGAAGGCGATGAAGAAATGGAAGTCGTTGAACACGCTGAAGGAAAGAAACAAATACGCTCTTCAGAATCGGAAGACACTGAACAAGGTATTGGCGAGTACAATGTGTTTCGAGACAAAAAAACAGGACTCTTTGGCATTTGTGACCGCAGGAACCGCACCATTGTCCCGCCGATGTACGAAGAGATGCGACCATATTACAAAGGCTATATCCCCTTCAAACTTAACGGCAAGTGGGGCATAATGCTCAAGAATGGCACAGTGAGAGTGAAACCCAAGTACTTCTACATAGGCCCATTTACAGAAGGTATTGCCGAAATTAAAAACACAATTGATTCACCCAGTTACCATATTAACGGTAAACTTGAAAAAATAGATTAAGATGACAACAGTAAAGAAGGATATTGAAGAGAGTTCGGAGAAGATAGACAAAGTAAAGCGCATTGTTCAAGACCGTGCTCTGGCATTGGAATACAAGAAGCAGATTCCACAGACGCCAATTGCTGATGGCGTATCGTGGAAAGAACTGGAGTTTTCGCATCCAGGCAACACTGTGAGAATAGGTACGGTGTTTAGCGGTATCGGTGCTATCGAGCATGCTTTTCAACGGCTCGGACTGAGGCACCAAATTATGTTCGCTGGCGACATTGAGCCGAAGTGCAAGCAGAGCTACTTTGCCAACTACGATATAAAAGAAGAAAATTGGTTTACGGACATCCGTGATTTTGATGCGCATCGATACAAGGGGCATGTAGACTTTGTAATTGGCGGTGCGCCCTGTCAAGCATTTTCGATGGTGGGTCATCGTTTGGGCTTTGAGGATGCGCGAGGCACGCTATTCTATGAATTTGCCCGCGTAGTGAAGGAAACACAGCCGAAGGTGTTCTTGTTTGAGAATGTTCGTGGCCTGCTGAATCATGACAAGGGGCGTACATGGCACGTGATGTATGACATATTCAATGAGTTAGGGTATGATGTAAAGTTCCGCGTACTTAACAGTTGCGATTATGGCATACCGCAGCACCGTGAGCGGGTCTACTGTTTGGGCTTCAAGAAGAAAACAAACTTTGAGTTCCCTGCTCCGATTGAATTGGAATACAAAATGTATGACTTTTTGGAGGACTATATTGACACGAAGTATTTTCTGAAGGAGAAGGGCATCAAGTTTGTAACCAGCCACAAGAACCGCGACAAATTTTATACGCAGATTAACGGGGATATTCAACTCTGTCAGAAACGCAACCAGCAGTTTAACTGGCATGGTGACTTCGTCTATCACCCCGACTCAGAGTTGACACCATCAGACGAAGCTTTCGATGAATTCATCTTTGATGTCCGCGATGTGGAGGAGAAGTATTATCTATCTGACAAGGTAGCTCGTTATGTATTGGCAGGAGGTACAAAAAACTTCAAGACTTCAACAGAAACCGATCTTGACGTAGCTCGTCCGCTACTCCAGTCGATGCACAAGATGCATCGTGCAGGAGTAGACAACTATGTGACACACAAAGGGCGAATCCGAAAGCTGACACCTCGCGAGTGTTTGCGCCTGATGGGGTTCAAGGATACATTCAAAATTGTCGTGTCCGACACCTCGATGTATCAGCAGGCTGGCAACAGCATTGTTGTCGATGTGCTGATTGCTATTCTGAAACAGATGGACATTACGAAATATGGTGTGGCATTATGATTATCGCAGGTGAGAAATTCAAGTTCGAAGGTACATTTGAAACACCCATCACTGTTGCTGACAGTTGGGTGATGCCGAAAAACAAGCTGGGCGGCGGCAACGGCGAGGCGAAACTCTATGTGGCTTCGCGTGACAAGATGGAGGCTTTCTTTGGCGAGATTGGTTTCACGGCAACGTGCTTTGTGCTTCGTCAGGATTTGCAAGCCTATATGAATGCCATCAAAGCCGAGTATCTTACACCTTCGCAGGAATACCGGGGTAAGGACGAAATGAGGTTTTTATGGTCGGAGCGAATGGAGAAAATAAACGCTCTGCCTGACGGCATCGTGGATTTCACCATCCGCGAGCAGTCGCAAATAGCTGGGCCGCGAGGATATGTCAATTCTTCAGACAAAATTTACAAACTGATACGCGAGATTTCCCTGCCGCTCGTATCGTATATTTCGGCCATGCGCCTTGACTACAACGGACAGCCGATGTTCTATCTGAAACTCTTTGCTGATTTTGAAGAGATAGAGAAGCGCAAAGCTTTCATTGAAAATTACGGTGTCATCAAGCAGTCTGAGCAGGAACCATTCTTCGGCGTACAGGAAGAGCCGGTCGAAGAAAAGAAACCCGCCATCCGCTATGGCCGCGAGGGGCAGGACGAATATCGGAAGAAACTGTTGGAGGAATGCCCCTTCTGTCCCATCACGATGATTAACGAGGAGTCGCTGCTTATCGCCAGCCACATCAAACCTTGGGCCGTAAGCGATTCGATGGAGCGCATCGACCCCAACAATGGCTTCATCCTCTCGCCTCTCTACGACAAGCTTTTCGACCGTGGTTACATCACGTTCAGCGATGACAAGCGTGTAACAATCTCCAACTGGCTCTCACGTCAGGTGAAAGATCGTATCGGCATCAAAGATAATCAGATGTTCCAGTTCCTTCCGGTGAACGATGCAAGAGCACGATATCTGGAGTATCACAGAAATACGGTATTCAAAGGTTGACAAAATAACTCACATGGAACTACACGAATGGTGTATTGCCGTACTGAAGGGCAGGATCAGCAACATGAGAATTTCTGAGCTGTTCAATCTCTGCACGAAGCATTATCGGGAGAGGACTTTCGATTCTGAAGACGAACTGTTGGTAGCCTTGGAGCCATTCAAGGTGAATTTTGCTATTGAGGACTTCCAATACGACTATGTGACCTTTGAAGATGATGGCGTAATTGATGCTCCCATCATAGAGATAGCAAAAGAGGTGCTGCGCTCACACTTAAACCGATACACGTTAAGTGTGCTTTGCCGGAAGATGAATGAAACAGGAAACCTTGATGATGTATTAGATGACGCAACCTTAAAGGGGATTCTCTCTTCACGGAATTGCTTTATGATAGAAGAACGGTCAATGAAGATTATTAGCTTGTCCACAAATGGTGAAGAATATGATGTTGCACCCATCTCGTTTCGAAGACCAGCTAAGTCGGAAGCAGAAAAGCATGAAGAGGCCGAAAAGAAACGGCAGGAAAAACTGGCAAAAGAGCAGGAAAGGCTGGCAAAAGTGAAGGAGAGGCTTCTGCGAAAGGCTTTCAAAGAAGAAGAAAGGGAGAGAAGGTGGAAATTGAAGCAAAAAAAGGCTGAGCGCAAAGAGGAACATCGGATAGAGAAGATAAGGACGATCATCAGCTTTTACCAGATATCCGATAAAACGCCGCTGGAAGAATTGTGGGAAGATAAGTTGATAAGGAAAGAGGACTATATCAGGTGTGATAATTGGGGCCTGCATACCGTAGGGCAAGTCTATGCTTGGGTAGTAGCACGCAATCTGCCGGAACGCCTAGCTGACTACAGAAAACATACCACGCAACGGATGATGAAGATAGCATCGTTTCTAGACCCAGAACTGGCCCGCTTGATTCCAGACGTAAAGTTCAGTGGTATCCAGAAAGCTAAACGTAGTTTCAAGTTATCGCAATACAAAGGAGAGTCGGTTAATGATGACGTTGAGGTAAAATTAGGCGATGTGCTACGGTGGAACTACACGAAAGAAACTGGTGTAGTGGTAGGGTTTGACTACTCAGAAGAAGTTCGTAGATTCATCGTTCGGCAAAATGACGGTACGGAAATCTTATTCGAGGATGACCCGAAACTATTTACAAAGATTGCCGTTTATGACAATGCAGACAATTTGACCAAGGAAGTACAACAACAAGACACCAAGCATCACTCCTAAAGTCGCAGTTACAATGGCTGATAGCAAAAACCCCTTATTTGTGTCAGAGGACAAGTGGATGACACTTCGGAAGGACTATTTTCACCATTCTGCCCAACGGGGGTATTATGGTGACGAAAAATTACTTGACGAAAATTAAGTGTGAATGATGAAGCAGAAGAAAAAGAAGAAAGGCGTAGGAAAAGTTCAGGGCTTTGCCATGCTCTACGGTCTCACTCCCGAAGAGCGCGAAGCCATCGGGTATATTGACATCAAATAAGATAATGGAGATGGAACGAACAGAGCTATTCTCGCAAAACTTTGAGAAATTCGTCAATGCCGACTACGTCAATAAAAGGAAAAGGAGTCTGCTTGAGAATATCGTAATGATGGTCTTCCGTTACGATGTAGCGGGCGTTGGCCTTAAATGCGCAATCCACGAACTTGTCATCATCGGGGTCTGCAGTAATGAGGCGCAGATGATAGTATACTTGTACCATCTTCGTGTTGGGCAAGTCAAGGATAGCGGTTATAACGTTCGAGGCAATCTCAGGACCAACTTTCTGAGTAAGAATTTCCTCATATTCTGCGAGAATCTCATTCGTGATGCAAAGTGT
>Ga0326511_10005396_pt1 | contig 10099 bp, 13 predicted proteins | sample 0_2496_0518_D_FD_203701 | JGI IMG/M metagenome (GOLD analysis project Ga0326511, IMG submission 203701) | Bovine rumen microbial communities from UC Davis, California, United States - 0_2496_0518 | ecosystem: Host-associated > Mammals > Digestive system > Stomach > Rumen | place: USA... | reverse complement strand
TAAAGGAGAGTGATAATATGAATAAACCAACATTTAAACATATATGTTTAATGCATATGCAACAACTTACAAATTTTCCATATATAGAAAAAGATTTTGATGCTTTAACTGATTATGGTCTTCTTTGTAAAGTAGTTGATTATTTAAATCAAGTAATTGCAAGTGAAAATGCACAAAATGAAAATATTTTAGCACTTTATAATGCATTTACTGAATTAAAAAATTATGTAGAAAATTTCTTTGATAATTTAGATGTTCAAGATGAAATTAATAATAAACTTGATGAAATGGCTGAAGATGGAAGACTTGAACAAATTATTGAGCAATATTTAAATTCAAGTGCAATATGGGGATTTGATACAGTTGCAGATATGAAAAATGCTACTAATTTAATTAATGGAAGTTTTGCAAAAACTTTAGGATATTATAATAAAAATGATGGTGGTGGAGCTACTTATAAAATAAGAACAATAACGAATAGTGATAATCCAAATGATGCTAATATTATAGCTCTTAATGATGAAACATTAATAGCTGAACTTATATATGATAATAACGGAATTATTAATGTATTACAATGGGGAGCAAAAAAAGATGGTGTTACAGATAATACATCGATATTTAATAAAGTTATTGATTATGCTAATAGTAATAATAAAAATATCTATATACCTAAAGGAGATTATGTTATTGAAAATGATTTACACACAATAACATCATCAATATCTATCTATGGAGATGTTGCTGGAAGTGGTAATAATGAACTAAAATCAATTATTACAGACAAAAGAACATCAGATAATTATTTATTTGATTTTCCACAAATGACAAGACAAGGTGGAATTATTAAATATTTAAGTTTTAGAAATATGAGTAATCTTTACAGAAATAAATGTATAAGATTATTAAATGCTATGACATATCAAGGAATTATTGATAGTTGTAATTTTTATCAATATGGTAATGCTTTATATTTAGATAATACTCATGGTTTAACAATTGATAAATGTTCTTTTGTAAAATGTGGTAGTGATAAAGTAAATGCTAGTAAAGATGAATTTGCAATTTATATTTATAGAAGTGTAGATTTATCACTTAGTAATATAATGGTAGACCATACGCGTTATCAATTATATATTGAAGACGCAAGTTACGTATATGTAACTAATTCACACTTTGAAGTATCTAATTTAAATATAGTAAATGGTAAATCATCTATTTATTGTGAAACTGGAAATTATGGTCATGTTTCATTTACTAATTGTTCATTTATAGGACTTTCATATAAAGCATGGATGGAAGAGGCTAGTTTATCAGCAGCTCAAGTACCTTTTATGATATATGGAACTTATATAGACATAGTAAATAGTGTATTAAGTTGTGGAAGTGGTTCTGGTGGTTATGATACACCATACGGAAGACAATGCAAATTTGCAAATATGTATTATGGAACTATTGATAATTGTAAAATAAAATCACCTTCATATATTACAAATTCATTTAATTTAACACAAAGTAAAATGATAAATTCTCATATACAATGTGATATAGAAGAAGAAGATTTTAATAATATTACAAGAACATCAAGAATTATATATTCAAATAACGGAGAAAGTAAAAATAATTATTTACAATTTATATTACCGACAACAGACCCACAAACATATCCTAATATTTATCCCGTTTTACATAAATGGCATAGTGACTTAACACCAATAACTACAAATAAAAGAGAAATAAACTTTGAAAAAATAAAAGAAAATGCTAACTTACAAGAATACAATACTTTAAAAATTCAATCTCCTGTTGTTTTAAATGGTGTTTATAAATTAAAAGTTAAGAGTTATGCTCAAAACTCACTTATTTATGAGGGATATTTTAGAGTTAATGGAAAAAATTTAGCTATTGTTAGTGATATTTATAAATTATTTGGTGGAGGATATAGTATTTCAATATTTACAGATGATGATGAAAGTATTAATGATATTTATATTCAATTTAATATGCTTACGTATAGAACTAATGCTTTAATAGTTGAAATTGAAGGATTAGAAGGTCACCCAGATATACTTGTTTATTATGTACCTTCAATAAATACAGCTTTAACATATACTCATAGATTAGATATTACAAATTCATAGAAGGTATAAAATTAGATTTGTAATAAAAAAGAACTCTAAATGAGTTCTTTTTATTATGAATTAACAATTGTATTATTTACTGAATAATCTCCTAAATAGTCATGTGAGTGCCATAAAGTAACACCACTTCTATAAATATTATTTATTTTTTCCATATCATCAGATGGTACTGCTGAATTACTATTCGCATAACCTATATTTTCACTATTTCCAATTTGTACATAGTTATAATATACTCTTCCAATTTGATTAGGCATTTTTAATCTATTTATCTTATAACCATATTTTGAAAAGTAATCATCGATAGAGCGGGCAAATTCTTGCTTTATTGTCATAGAATACCAGTGGAAAGTATTATTTAAATTTGCAGTTATTACATCACCGCAGTTAATATTTCCTTTAGCAGTATCTCCAACAAAAGAGTGTTGATATACTGATGACATACTATTAAATACATCAGTTACACCACCTAGTGCAATTGCACCAGCAGTAACATTTCCTGTAGATGCTGCAATACTACCAGCAGCTGCAACTTTTAATAAACCAACACCTATATCACTAGCAATATTTACTCCATTTTGAGTTAACCAGTTTGTATATGTATCAGTTGTCCAGTTTAATTGTGGGTATTTACCAAGTACTAAAGCTTCATCATATGGAAGTGCCTCTCCTTTATAATATATTGGATAACATCTAATTGAGCATCCTGGTGTAAGGCATGCCTCAATTTGAAATCTTAATTTTCCATTTGAATCTTTTGTAAATAATTCTTGATGGTATAGTGCATTAGCACCTTGTCCATTACTCATATTTATAGCTACATACGGATATGTTAGTAATTTATTATTTTTTGGTACATATCCATTTATAGTTGAAATTGCATCAATTGTTTGTTGCAACTCCACTGGTTGTGCTGAATCACTAATAACACCACCATTTTGTGATGTTAAAAAACTAGGTGCTAAAAATAAAGCTGTAACACTGCCCGGATATTCACTCTCTAAACCAGTTATTAATTCACTTAATTGTTGTACTGTAGATGATGGATAACAATAATATCTCATACCACTATATATGCCGTTATATCTACTCCCAAACAATTTTATATATTCTGATGGAGTTCTTGATGATGCTATAACAACATTAGTTTGTTGTAAATTAGTATTTTTTATATGACTTTGAATAATATATTCTCCAGTTTCTAATCCCTCTGGAATAGTGTTAGCACCAATTGTATCATCATTTACGTGTTCCCTTATTATAAAACATGGCTCGGGTGTCCAATAATCATACCATGTATGGAAGACATCCACTGTAAAATTAATTCTAGTTGTATAATTATTTCTATATTCTACTGAATCAATAAAAGCAAAAAACCATTTATTAGAATAATCAGTATTTTGAAATGCCATATAATTACACTGCAAACATGTAGCAAAATCTACATCTACTTCAATTGTATTTTTTCCATGCTTTATAAATGAGTATGAATTTCTTGATACTTTAGCTTTTGAATTGCAAAGAGCCACCATCTGATTTTCAGTGTATGTTAAAACATGTTTATAATCCTTTTCTAATTTTATTCCACTACATAACATTATTTTTGAATTCATCTATTATCACTTCCTTTACTTAAAATTTTAATGTTATTTTCGTATTTGTCAACATTTAAGAAACATCTTAAATTAATCATAAGTTCTAATTTATCTTGTAAAGGTATATCTGATTTATCTAAGATATCTAATATTATTAATATTGCTTTAATTAAACTATCATCTTTCATAACATAACTCCGAGTAATAATCCAAGTAATATTAATAAAATTCCTATGTATGCTAGTATATTATATAATTTCATATTACCCTCCTAATCTACTTTATCTTCTTCTATTCTTTCTAAAACAATAACAATATAATTTCCTAAATTATCCATAATTTCATTAAAGACTATTTCTCGAGCTTCACTTTGATTTTCTGCCTCTACTTCTTCATCAAGAAATATTCCAAAACTACATATTATATCATCAACTCTATACTTTTTCATATCTCCCTCACTCCTCTACTTTCTCTACCATGTTTGCTTTTATTAGGTCATATAATGTATCATCAATATAATCTTCTCCTGAACCACCTGTGTCATCTCCATTAAAATCTAATATTAAATATTTTCTTCTTATTGCTAATTCAACACAAGCACCTCTTCTATCAGTTGCTATATCAATTACATATTCATCTAATAATTTGTTATATTCAAACCCAAACTTCTCCAACTGTTTTAAATCTACATTATCTTTTATTTTTAACATAATCTATTTACACCTTTCTTTCTTTCAATATTATTTCGAATTAATATGCCTCTTACATTTTCATTTGCTAAATCATCTATTGATTGTTTTATTCCATTTGATGATATATTTATTTCTTTTTCACTCTTTATCAGCTCCTTTTAGTTCTTGTAATTTTTTCAATGCAAAATCATAAGCAGTAAATCTTTCAACATCATTTGCATATCTAGTTCTTGTTTTTTCTTCTTTTAATAATTTTTCAAATTCATTTATTATATTATTTAGTCTTTCTATTTCTTTATAGTTTTCTTCTATGATTTTTCTATCGTTTGCTAATAATTCCTCTAACTTTTTTAATTCTTTATTCACTTTTTATCAGCTCCTTTTAGTTCTTTTAATATATTCAAATAATAATTAAGCAATTTTTCATTTTGCTCTGCATAATAATAAGAAACAGGATAATCTCCGTGCATTAAATCACTTTGCATTATCTTTGATTGATAATCAATTTCTTTATGATATCTTTCTATCATATCTTTTTCTAATTCACTAATGATATTATTTAATCTTTCTATTTCTTCTTGCATATCTGTTATAACATCAGCATTGCTAAATTCTAGATTTTTAATTCCTGTTCTTATATCTAAAAATTCTAAAAAATGTTTTACTTCTTCTTGTTGTTGTTTCGTATATTTCACTCTTTATCACTTCCTTATAACAAAATCTATTGCTTGTTTGAATTCTGTTCCACATAAATCATTAGCATAAAATATATTACTTTCTCTAAATGTTTGTAATAATCTTCTTATGTTTTCATTATTTATTAGTGGATTATATATATCTCTTTGATAATATCTACTTGTTTTTATATTATCACTAAATGTAATTGTCTTTTCTTTTATTTTAGTATATTTTGGCTTTATAAACCAACATGTTTCAATTCCATCTTTTTCTTTTAAGTATTCTCCTAAGAATTTGAATCCTTTATAATCAAATGCTATTCTGAAAAGTACTTTATATTCTTTATAACTCTTTGGTAAGTGAGGCTGCGGATCACTTTGCCACTCACCTTTATTTAGCATGTTTGCATGTGTTCCTATTACATAACTACTTCTACCAGTAGATTTACAATGCTCTAGTGCAAGTTTTACTTTAACTGGATATCCATCTTCATCTATTTCACCAGTAGATAGCCATATAGAATTAATTTCACCTTGTTTTGTTTTCATTAGTAATTTATCTAGACCCCAGTCTTTTAAATATGGACAAACTCTTGAAATAGTATTACCTACTAAATACATTTTAACAACTCCCCTTTTTCTATCAACAGTAGAAAATAAATTGAGGAGTTTATTCGGTTCATCATATAAATAACTTTTTCTTGACATAAATTCTTCCATTATAATTGTATATACATCTAAAAAGCTACCACCAGCATAATTTTGTTCAATAGAAAGTGCTACTACATATCCTATCTTTTCACATCTTTTTGTTTTACCAGTTTCAATATCATATTTTGATAGCCATATTTGATTAGAATATACTGTTATTAAATTGTATTTATTATCAGTTAAACTCATAATATCTATATCTGAAAAATAAGACTCTATTAATGATGGCTTTATTTCTTCTACTAGTCTTCTAACTAGCATGAATCTTCTTCCTTTTTTAATTTCCTCTTTAATAATCTCTTTTGGATTCTTATAATCAGATACATATCTAAATCCATCAAATAAATATGGTTTAATTCCCTCTTCTAATTTTACTTGATAACTTTTACCATTGGCTCTTTCACCATATGCTATATTTATTGATGCACCCTCTTTATCCAGATTCTCTATTGAATAATATACTTTTTCTTTATTCATTTTTATCAACTACTTTATTTATCATATCAGTTATTTCTAATATTAGCATATCATAAACTTTGCAAATATTTTCATAACTAGTTTTACCAGTTACAACATTACTTCTATCTATGTTTAATTTCTTGCAAATTTCATTTACTGATATTGTTGAAAATCCTTTAATAAAATTTACTTTTCTTGTTTTTTCTTCATTATTCATTTTATCACTTCCTTTTAATTAATTCTTTTATTCTAAATAAATCTTCTGTTTTTTTATCTTTAAATACATAATTGTTACACCAATCACATAATACATAATCTTTAAATTTAGGTATAATAACTTTTTTTCCACATTTACATGTATATTTTATTTTATCATAATAATTTGTCATTTTATCATATTCTTTATTAGTTAATACTTTCATTGAATCTTGCCCTCTCACTACTATTATCAATAAGTAAATTCGTATAATCCCATGATTTTGATAATGTATAACTATTTGGCAGAATACATGCTGATGATTTATCAGTTACTAAATAACTACTACCTAAATAATCAGTTATTTCTATCGGTTCCTGATTATCATTATACATTATGCTCATTTTATGAGTAATTTCATATGGAAAGTATAAATCATCTTTAAAATCTTCTAATTTCTTTAATACTTTACATCCACACTTTGGTACTCCAGCTACTGTAATACTTATTTTATTTTTAATAATCTCTTTTGTCTTTTTATCCTTTTCATCTCTTTCATATGCATACTTTTTAGCACCTTGTGTTATAAATCTATTATAAGTATGTTCATTTAGTCCATTAGTTTCATAATCAAATACTCCAAGCATATGACTTATTCCATGTATATCTTTTGGTGCAAATTTCTCAACTGGTATTCTTAAAGCTTTTGACACATAATTAATTCTTTTAATTACACTTTCATTATATATATCAAAAACTTTCTTATCATATCCTTGTACTAATTTTATACTATCTGTATCCATATATACTACATAATCATCTAGTGCCATTACTCTTCTAAATAAATTATTTCTATTAAGTGCAGTAACAAATACTCCATAACTAAATGATAAAAAACCTTTGTTCTTTTCTTTTTTTAACTTTTCAATTATATCTTCATTAGATAATTCTACTTCATCCCATAATCCAGTAGAATCATCAAATATTACATCACTTCTTATATTATTTGTAACACTCATACCATATAAACTATTAAATTTACTTTTCTCTCTTTGATATTCAAGTTCATATTCTGGATTATCTTTGTACTTAGTTTTATTAACATACTTCTCTAAAACAAATTCAATAAATTTCTTTGGCAAGTATGCTTTAGTTGAATACCATGCCTCTTTAATCTCATAACTTTCAATATCATAGCAATCTAATATTAAGTAAAAATCTATATCAGTTATTGTCATTTCAAAACTATCTGCAGAAATAACTCTACCATTATCATATTTACATCCTCTTAAATTTTTGCATTTACTTGATGATATATAAGTATTATAATATTTACTTTTTACATTTTTAAATTCAACTGTTAGAATATAATAAAATTTATCAGTCATCTCTTCTCTTGTCTTTATATTAATCTCTTTAAATTCACTTGAGGGATATTTATATGCCGTTAAAACGTAAGGATATGCACTCGTAATATCATAACTATCTACATTTTCAAGTATCATATCACTATATAGCCAAGATGCATGTGTTATTCCACCAGCAAAACTATCTTGTAATCTATTAAATACAATTGGATTAGTATTAATTGCTTTTGATACTATTCTTTTATATTTATAATCTCTTAATGTTATATTTAAAAGTTCTCTTCTAACATGACCAGTTGATGTTGATGGTATTTTACCAACTTCTTTATATGTTTTTAATTCTTCTAGTATATAGTAATAATCAACTATACAGTCATATTCACAGTATCCCATTTCTTTTTCAGTTAATGGTGTTTTTGAGTGTCTTAATAAATCATAATTTAAATCTCCAACTTTCTTTTCAACTGGTAAATTAAATAGTTTTGGTAAATCTTTAAGTGCTGCATTACTCATCATATAACTACATTTTATTTCAAAATTATAATCTCTTAATTTTGAAATCATAACTTTTCTTGATTTTCTTGCCATTACTTCACTGAAATTAAATACACCTTTTAAAAATTGAAATTCAAATGCTTGATTATGTATAAATAAATATTTCTTCATTGGTACATATACTTCAAGTAATTTTAAGAAGTTCTCTAAATCTTCCCATGTTCTACCATAATATACTTTTTCATTTATTGAAAATTGCCATATATACATAGTTGCATAATATTTTATATCTTTTCTTTTTTTGTCTTCTTCTGTTAATTTATCATAATATACTCCCGGATATACTACTCCATCAACTGTAATAAATGATGTTGTTTCAATATCGAATACATATATGTTATTATCGTATTTCTTTTTCTTACCAACAACTTTTGCATCATGTCCATTATATTTATACCATATTTCCACATACTTATATCCTTTCTTCTTTTAATTTTCCTTTATTAATAATTGCTTCTATTTCTTCATCAGTTTTATTTGGATATTTTCTCTTTAATAGCTTTTTAAGTAAATCTCTTGTTTTATCTCTAATATCTAAATCTTTAATATAATCTAAATTTCCATATACCATTAATCTATCAAGTAATGTATCTTCATTAGTTTTACCTTGTAAATAATCTTCAACATGTGCCCATACAGTAGATGCATTTGAGTACTTTGCCAAATCATCAAAATTTGTAGTATCAAATAAATCATATAAAAATTCAGCCTCATCATAACTTAACATTTCAGTATCTTCTCCAAGTGATATTCTTAATGATTCAATAACACTATTTCGTGTTTCTTTTATACCTTTTATTGTTGATGTTTTACTTTGTAAAAATAAATCAGATGCTCTTGATATTGCATTTAATTGTGTAGCATTTAAATCTTTTGAAATATTAATATAACTTCTTCTATTTAAAACCTTTGTTTTTCCAAGTTTTCCTACATCTAATCTTTCATATAATCTTCTACTAGCCCACGTCTTATTCATACCACCTTGTTTTAATTTATTTATTCTTTTATTAACTGTACTTACCTTTGCTTTTACTTGCCTATATAATTTTTGTTTTGGTGTTAACTCTTTATTTTTTACTCTTCTAGTTCTTATCTGATTTACTCTTCCAGTTCCTTTAGTAATATAACCACTTTTCTTTTTTTGCTTTCCTTTGTAAACTTTTCCAGCTGCCATTTTCCATCACCTCATAATCATTTCCCATTACTTTAATAAATATAATAATTATTATTTTTTTTATTTTATTATTTGAATAGTGTATATTCATGCATTTATTCTTTCTATTTATCTCAATTATTTTAGTTAATTTATTCATCGACTTTCTCCATTTCTTTAATCTTAGTAAGAATCATATCTAATGCATCTAAATATGCAACAGTTTCACATCTTATTTCTCTTAATCTACTCTGATAATAATCTTTATTATAATCTTCATTATCTATTTTATCTAAATAATAATCATATAACTCATTTAATTTTTGTATTTTAATATCAATTTTATTATATAAATCTCTCATAATTACACCTCTTCTATATATAAATATATTACATCATCATCACTAATTGTTGTTTGATAAATTAAGCTATTCTTTATAAAACACTTTGTTGTTATATCATCATGATATAGTTTATTAATTAACTTAACAAAACTATCATAATCATTACAATCATACATCTTAAATCCACTTGCTGATAAAAATGTTATACT
>Ga0326511_10005394_pt1 | contig 10100 bp, 25 predicted proteins | sample 0_2496_0518_D_FD_203701 | JGI IMG/M metagenome (GOLD analysis project Ga0326511, IMG submission 203701) | Bovine rumen microbial communities from UC Davis, California, United States - 0_2496_0518 | ecosystem: Host-associated > Mammals > Digestive system > Stomach > Rumen | place: USA... | reverse complement strand
GCATCGGGATTCTCGGGTCGCTCGTCTGCCATCGCGTGCCATTTGAACTCAGTCATCCTCGTTCCTCGCTATCGCCGCATTGGCCCACATGACCGCCTCCTCTATCTTGGTCATTGCCAGCGACTTCTCGCGGCTCTCGGGACACGAGCCGAACACTTCGAGCGCAAAGAGCAGCCCCTTCGCTCGGATTTCCTCGTAACGCTCGATTTGGTCATCCTTCGGCGCGTGATAGGTGAACCTGTTGGCAATCTCTTCTATTGTCATTTCGTTCTCTCTTCCCTCAAGTCCTTCCCGCAGTACGGGCAGAAGTTGATTCTCTCGTTGTGCTCGAAGCTGCCGGTGAGCGTGTGGCCCACCAGCACGAGCATCGGCTGGCACCACTCCGTCTCGGGCCAGACCTCGTTGCGCGTGGCGTTCTGCGGGCATTTGTGGTCACCCATCTTGGCCCTCCCCCTTGATCTTCCCGATACACGCCAGCAGAGCCTCCTGCATCCGCTCGTTGCAGCTCGGGCAGAGCGTGCTGTTGATAACGTTGCTGACGTGCCACGTCTGCCATCCTTCGGGCTTCTCCTCGTACCTGCGAACGTGCGTGAAGCCGCCGTCGTAGTCCTTGGTCTCGATGTACTTGAGGAACACGGTCGCGCCGCACAGGTCACAGGTGAGCAGCTTGCCCTCAGTCTCGGCCATCGTCAGCCACCGGCCATTCCATACTGGCTACTTCATGTATCTCATTTGGGTCGATGCCGTAGTCCCGTATCTTTTCATCGTCGGGCCAACCGTCAGCGACTTGCAGGTCGTACACCAGCACGCGGTACCTGTCCAGCGTGCGCTGCCACCTCGCCTTCATTTCGCCTTGGTTGCGCCGCTCAAGCGCCGTCTGCACGGCCTTGAGCTGCTTGCTCTGGTTCGCCACCCTCCTGCGGAGCTCGGTGATTTCCGCGTCCTGCTGCGTGATGATCGTGTTCAGGTCATTTCGGCTGTCGAACACGTAGCGGAACAGGTTCTCAAGCTTCCTGCGCGAGAGCGACCTGATGTGCTCATCACTTCCGAACTCGGCCATTTGAGACCTCCTCGAACTCGGGTATCAGCGCCCACGCCACGACCTTGTCAAAGTCCAGGTACCCGTCACTGTCGTTCAGGATGTAGAAGGTCTTGCGTTCGTTGTGCTTCCAAACGTGGAACCCCCACGCGAGGAACTTCGCGCCGCTCCTGCCGACCAGTAGGTACTCGCCATCCTCGTTGGTAGGCTGCTCATCGGCCATCTTGTGCCACTCGAACGCTTGGTTATTCAATTGTCTCTCCTGACTTACTCTGGCAGCGGCAGGCTCTCGTCCATCCACTTGAGCGCCTTGCGCTTGCGGTAGAACACGCCGTCGACGGTGATGTCGAGCTCCCCCGCTATCTCGCCAGTGAGGAACCCGTCGATGTAGAACATCTCTAGAATCTCGCCCTCGGTCTCGCCGAGGCCGTCCCTCACGGCCTGTATGGCTGCGAGTGCGCGACCGACGCGGTCTATGTGCCAGTCGCGCAACTCCTCAAGCCTCGGCAGCGTCGACATGCGCCTGATGGCCTCGGACTCCGTGGGGTTCGACGTGCCGCCTCCGCTCACGCTGACGCCCGACGCCTTGCGGTCGGCGCCGCCGCTCTCTATCTGGAATGTGAGCGCCTCTATGCGCCCGACTGACACCTTGGCAAGCTCTAGGAACTCTTTCCAACTCATGGGCATTCCAATACAGTCGCATTAACCCGACTGATTATGCCACATGACGTGGATATTTTTGCCGCTGCATGCGCTTGTCATGCATCCTCGGCACTGCTCTAATCAGTTTGTGCCAGTGCTCCCGAAGCCGCCCTCGCCGCGCTCGGTGTCATCGAGCTCGTCCACGACATCCAGCTCGCACGTTGCGAACGGCACCACCACGAGCTGGCAGACGCGCTCCCCCGCCATGAGCAGGTGCGGCTTCTTGTCGTTGTTCACCAGGGTCGCGCCGACCTCGCCGCGATAGCCAGCGTCGATGACGCCGACGCAGTTCGAGAGCGAGATGCCCAGCTTGCTCGCAAGCCCCGAGCGCGGGAACACCAGCCCGACGTAGCCCTCGGGAATCGCCACGCGGACGCCCGTGCCCACCGTCATGCGCTGGTGCGGGTGAATCCACACGTCCTCGGTGATGCGGAGGTCGAGCCCAGCGTCGCCCTCGTGCGCGTACGCTGGCGGCTCCATCCCCTTGTCGACCATGATCCTCAGCTTCATATGGTTCTCCAATCTACATCATGCCCCGCTCGTCCATGCGGCACAGCTCCACCATGCCCGCGTGCATGTTGCACCCGACCTTGTCGCAGAGGACGCGGAACCCCTTCAGCAGGTTCTCGCGCTGCCTCGTGCTCATGCCTGTGTGCGAGCGCGGCCTGCACAGGCCCATCCTGCGTGCCTGCACCCTGATTGCGTTCTCGGTTCTGTCCAGCTTGAACTCCCACGAGTCGAAGTCGCTGCCATGCTTCTTGTACATGGCGTTGAGTATCCGCACCTCGTCGGTCGTCCACATCCTGCCCTTCGGCATCACTTCCTCCTGTGTCCCTTGTTCCAGCGGCGCAGCATCGGCACCGTGTACTTGGGCCTGCCTATGACCAGCTTGTACAGGTTGTTCAGCGCCCACCAATGGGGCCTAACCGCAATGGTCACAGGCTCGTTCGACAGCTCGACCAGCCTGCCAGCCCAGACTTCCAGCTCCTCGTCGCCGCCACAAGATAGCGAGATACCGTCATCGCAGACGTAGCCGAGGCACTCCCATTCGCCGTCATCGACCGACCTGTACATGAACCCGCCAGTGGCGGGGGTCTCGTCACCCATCGTCTACCTCCAACATCCTCGGAAGCACCAGCGTCTCGTCGTGCTCCATCTCCCATTCGTCACACGTCCTACAGGCGTTCGGCATGGGGCAGCACTCGGGCGGTCGCCTCACGAACGTGTCGCCTGCGAACACCTTCCATGAAAAACGGCACCTGTCGCAGTGCCGCCACTTACCGCCTGTCATCGTCACCTCCGGCAACGAGCGCCATCGCAATGAGCGCAACCGCGCTTCCGACCATCAGCCCAGCAATGAACCTGCCCATCACGCCGTCCCCTTCTGCTTGCCTACCACGTCGATGCCAAGGGCTCGCATGTCGCGTGGAAAGTCGCACGTTTCGTCCAGACGCTTGCAGAACGCGCAGCTGCTGTGCTGCGAGCACTCGTACAGGCGAAAGGCCAGACCCCTCAGCTCGTCGCGCTCTGCCTCCAGGTTCGCTATGAGGTCGCAGAGAGACCTGCGCTTGACGTTGTCGAAGTACAGGGAGTCGGAGCGCCTCGCCTTTTCCGTTGGTGTCACCTTCCGTACCTCCTCAGCCATCCGGCGACGGTCACGGGATGGACGCCGAGCGTCCTCGCCGTCTCCGCGACCGTCGCCCTACCGGCCCTGATCTTCTCCACCCACAGCTCTGCCGTGGCTCGCGGCACGTGCTTGTGCCTTAGCGGGAACCTCTTTCGGTCCCTTCTGACGGCGTTCTGGATGACGTACTCCGGCACGCCCGTGCGCCTCGCTATCTCCTCTATCGGCTTTCGGCCACGCCACAGCCTTTCGACCTTGCACATCTGCTCGGGCGTCAGGCCCTTGCGGCTCGGATACCTCTTCCTGTCGCTTGCAGCCGCCTTCACTATCGTCGACGTGCTGTACCCGATTGCGTCGGCTATGTCCTCCACGCGTACGCGAGCGGCCCACAGTCGCTCCATCTCGTCGAGCTCGTCAGGCGTCACTTCTCCCCCTTAGGCAAAGATATGATTGTGCCGCCACCAAGGTTGTCGGCCTCGCCACCCGTATCGCTTGTTGCATACCATCCGTACTCGTCGCCCATCCAACAAAGCGCATCAACATAAAATGGCCCATCTGAGAAGATGAGCCAGTCGCCGACGTTGATCGGCTTGCCGTTCCTGTCGCACGGCAGCTTGACCTTGCGCTTCCTCTTGCCCATCAGTCCCTCACCTTCATGCTCTCTGGCAGCGCCTTCATCATCATCAGCTTGAGGATGCTGTCCACCTCGTATAGAGGCATGCCGTCTGGCGGCTCGCGAACGTACTGCCACAACTTGACGTCCTGCAACCGTCCGCAGATGCGGCACCTTGTTCCAATGCTGTACGAGGGGAACGTTCCGCCCCGAGTGACTGTCTCCGTGTGCGCGTCTATGCACACCGTCTCGTACTCGTGCCTGTGATCGCTACGAACGTGGCGCTTCCTGGCCTTCTTGCGGTGGCGCGGCTCCTCTGGCAGCGGGTCGTACTTGTGGTGCAGGGAGTCATCCTTCCAGTCGCTCACTCGACCACCACTCCCAGCTCGCGCATGCGCCGCTCGATGGCTCTCATGCGCTCCTCGTGCTGCACGTAGGTGCGATGGAACCTCACGCGCAGGTACCTGTACTCGCCATAAATGTCCCGCGCCAGCTCCCGCAGCTTGGCGTTCTCGGCCCTGAGCCTCTTGTTCTCTGCGCCTAGCGAGTCGATGCGCCTGTCGTAGTTGGCGCACAGCAGGGCCAGCTGCTCCTTGTCGAATGACATTTGATAGGCAACTGCATCCATCTAGTCCACCTCCACTCCCAGCTCGCACAGCTCGTCAGCGTCGGGAAAGCACGGGCTGAGCGGACAATGCGTGCTCAGCTTGCCGTCGTACTCGCATCTGGAACAGTCCGCATGCATGGTGCAGTGCTCGTAGTCCAGCACCAGCTCCCGCAGCTTGGCGTTCTCGGCCTCAGACGCGTCCAGCTCCCGCTTGGGCACGAACTCGCACGTCCCGCCCTCGCAGACCACGATGCGCGTCGGCATCCTCGTGGCCTCGATGTGCAGCACCCCGTCGTGCGTCCAGAAGTGCGGCAGGCGCGGCACGTCCGTTCGTTCACTGTTCGTGCAGTTGTCCGAACAGTTGCACGAACCGAGCGTGGCGGCGATGGCCTGCTCGGGGGTGCAGCTCCATACATCCATTCCCAGCTCGCCGTCTGCAAGTGGGAATGCCTGCATCATCACGCCGTTGCGGTCACGCCACCTTAGCGAGCGCTCGCCACCCTCGTACTCAACCCCGAGCTCGTCCAGCAGGCGGCGCAGAACTTCTGTACTTGATTTCACTCCGCATACCTCCATTCGTAGCCGTATGCAGTTGGCCGCTTGCCACGGCAGCAATCTCCAATAAGCGAGCGCTTGCTCTCACTGCCCATCGCTCGCGCTGCGTCCACAATCGAATCGAACCTTGTCTCGTTTCCGTAAGCCTCAACCCTGATGACAGGGCGAACGCGGGTAGGCTTTTGCTTGTGTGGCCGCTTGTTGTTGTTTTGGACTTTCATGTCAACCCAACGGCAGTTGGACGGTTCATAGTTGCCGTCCACGTCTATGCGGTCAATCGTGCATTTGCCAGTAGGCGCGTAAGGGTCATACCCAGACGAAAGCGCCCAATCCCTGAACGCCTCAAAGCTCTCGCGCCATTCGTCGCACACGGCAATTCCACGGCCACCATAGTCGCTGTAGTTCGCCTTTGATGGGTTGTAACAGCGTTGCTTCATGCCTGACCAGACGTTGAATAGCCGCGTCCCAGTTTCGCCATGGCGCTTGATGTGCGAGCTGATAAGTTGACGTGTTTGGCATCCACAGCTGTGCGTCTGGTCTGTTTGCAGGCAATACTCAGGGACGTATTTCAGATTTCCGCAATCACATCTACAAAGCCAGTAACGCTTGCGGCTATTTGGCTTGGTAGTCACACAAAGAGTTGTGAGTGCCCCGAAACGCTGTCCAGCCGCAATCTGCTTGATACGGTTTGCGCATCCGCAACTTGTTGTCTCGCCCGACTTGAGGCGATAAGCGGGAACGACTCTATATTCTCCGCAAGCGCATCTGCATAGCCACGCTGTGTTCTTGCCGAGATTTGGCGCTCGTTCTATCACAGTGAGTTTGCCGAAGCGCTGTCCAGTGAGGTTATCAAGTTTCGTCATTTTGGCCGCTACTCCAAACGAAACGCCATCGGCAGAGAGGTAGCGGCTCCCACACCGATGGCGCATTCAGCAGTATATTTGATTGTCCGTCCAGCCGCTACCTGAACAGTCAAATTATACCACTTACCTGCACTTTTATCACGTTGGGCGGTCATTCGGCATCACCTGCCAGCCGCAGCTTCGCGGCGTACTCGGCAAGCAACGCGGCCCTGTCCTCGCAGTCGCTCTCGTGCTCCCAGTCGATGCCGAACTCCGTCAGCACGTCCTCGACGGTCGGGGCGTGGTAGTGGTGACAACTGTCGGCACCGCAGAGAGGAACGTTCCTCATCTTCTCTAGGCTGTACACATCGACCCAAATGGTTCTCTCGCCGCGTGCGAGTTGCTGCGTGTACGAGAAGCCACTAACCTCATAGACTTTTTCGCTCCACGGCACAGTTACCTTATCGCCGAACCGAATCGGCACCCCGTCCGCGTCGAGCGGCAGGCGAACCCAGCCGTGCTCGGCCATGCTCTTGTCGGTCATGGGCCTGCTGTCGAACATGAGGCTTTCGAGCTGACATCGCAGTTCCTCGTTCTCGTGTTCGAGCCTGTCAACCTCTTTCTGCCACCGGGCCTTCAGCTCGCCCTCGTTGCGCCTATGGAGGGCCTCCTGCACCTCCGTGAGCTGCCTGCGCTGGTTGCGGTTCTTCTCGTATGCGCGGTCGAGCTTGTGAACCATATCGGCGTACTGCTCGTCCTGACGCTCGTTGACCTCGCACGCCACCTTGTAGTCGCGCTCAAGCTGCGCATGCACGGCGTCGATGGCGTCGCAGATGCGGTGGAAGTCGTCGCCTCCTATGGTCAGCACTGAGTCGTCAATCGCCAGAGAGCGTATCGTCTCCCGCAGCTCCGCCGTGATCGGCGCTACTCCCTCAGACACTTGACCGCCAGCGCTATCAGCCATATGTCCATCGGCAGCAGCATCAGAGCGATCACCACCAGTTTCGTCACGTCCTCCGGTGTCCACATCACCGTCTCCCTCCTTCCGGATTCCGCACAGGTCACCAAGGGGCGACGGCTGCTTCTTCATCAATGCCAGCGAAACCTCGTAGGCATAGCGCGTGTTGTCAAGCTCCTGCTCGTGCGCCTCCCTGATGCGCTTGCAGCACTCGTGGATGCGGTCGTCGATGCGGGCGCAGCAGTCGTGCCCGTACTCCTCAAGAGCCTTTACCTCTTCCTCGAAGCCGTTGACCATCAGCAGACCTCCGTAACGACGCGAGGGGCGCCCTTGCCGGAACGCCCCTCCTCCCTCTTGTATATGCGCTCCGCAGTCCTTGCCGCTATGCCGTACTGGCTCGCTATCTCCTCGAACGTCCAGCCACGGCTGCGGTAGTAGACCAGCTCGTCAACCTCCCAGTCGCTCAGAACCGCGCTACGCATCGTCAAACTCCTCGCAGTCGTCGCACTTGAGGATGCGCGCCATGTCCTCGCGCCAGCCGATGTGTTCGCGGTCGTCCACGAACATCTGGTACAGGCGCTCGCATGCGCCGCTGTGGGTGCACAGCTCCATCCATTCGACGCCAGTGCGCTCGGGCTCCCCTGGCGGCTCCATGCGGTCGCTAGTGCTGATCGGATACAGTGCCATCTCCCCTCCCATCAAGCGGCTCGATGTCGATTGCCGTGTTCCCGTACGTCGTGTCCTGGGCGTACAGCCATCGCTCGCCGGTCTCCGTGTCGACCAGCACCATCACGGCGACGCTGTAGCTGGGATGCTCGACGGCCTCGAAGGCGAACCTTCCGCCACCCGAGGCCGTCTTGGCCTCCGCGTCCGCACATCCCGCAAGGCTACACGTGCACCCGCAGAGGGCCAGTGCGATGAGCACGCCGAACACGGCCCTCTTTATCCGCGCCATGCGACCTCCTCCACCTCGAACACACCGCCGCCGCCGAGGAAGGCTGCGACCTCGTTCAGCTTGTCGGTCTCGGAGAGCGCGGCGTCCATCGTGAGGTACAGGCCGTAGCAGCGCGGCTCTGGCGCCTTCGCCCAGATGAGGTAGGCTGGCTCAGACGTGTCGGCGAGCGGCACGCCCGTGGCCTCCAAGACCCTCTCCGCCTGCGCGTCAATCTCGGCCTGCGCCTCGTAGACCTCCTCGTCGGTCGGCATCTCCGCCTGTGGCATGGGGAGAATCTCCTCGATGGGGTCGAGCGGGCACACGACCTCCGGCTTCTCTGGCTTGCGCTCCACCATGTCCATGAACTCCTGCTCGTCGCGGAGTGTCTGGCACCACTTCTCCCACTGCTGCTGCGCGTTCTTCGCGTTGACTGCGGTGAACGTGCGCTTCTTGGACTTGCCGCCCACGATGCACGTGCCCTCGAACCTGTTTCGGTCGGACAGGGTCATGAGGCGTCCGTGCGCCTTGTCGCCTGCCACGATCTGCTGGCCTCCCGCCATGTCCCCTCCTTTGCCCTCGCGGCACTGCTTGATGATTCGGTAGATTGTCGGCTTGGAGACGCCGTAGGCGCTCGCTATGTCATCGACCTTCTCGCCGAGGCAGTGCATCGTGTAGGCGCTCTCCCTCTCCGACTCGGAGAGCACTCGCCCTCTTGCCATCTCTTCTCCTTCGTATGGAATGAGGCGGGCCTCGTCGGACCCGCCCCTCACGAACTTCCTCATACGGCACGCCTGTCCACGTTGCCGAGGTTGACCGCCCTGTACTTCTCTCGGAACCTGCTGACTATCGCCATCGCCGTTTCCTGGTCCCCGCTCCTAGCCATGCGGCGTGCGAGCGAGCCGAGGTCAAACTGCGTCGTGACGATCGTCGGCCTGTTGTTCGCGTAGCGAGAGTCGAACAGCGCGAACAGCTTGCTCAGGGACCACTGGCTGGGCACCTCCTTGCCGAGGTCGTCGACGACCAAGAGGTCGCAGAGGGAGTACTTGGCGAGCACCTGCTCCTCGCTGCCGTTGCCGCCGTATGTGCTGCCTATCTCGGAGAGCAGCTTCACGCTCGACACGAACCTCGCGTCTCCCATGCCACGGTAAATCCAGCCCTTCGCCAAGCGGCACGCCAGCCACGTCTTGCCAGCGCCCTGCACCCCGCAGATGTAGATTCCACCGCCCGACGAGAGCGTGTCGAGCATCTCGTAGGACGGCTCAGCCGCCGCGAACAGGCTTGGTATGCCAGACTCGGCGACCATGCGGTCGACGAACTCCTGCGGCTGCGCGGTGAGCGCGGGCTTGCCGAGCATCCGCGACAGCCATGCGGGAGGCTCCGTCTCGTCGGCCAGATAGAGGCCGTACAGCTCCTCTAGGCTAACGTATGTCGTTGGTTCCACATTCACACCTCCTTCTGCGCGGCAAGCCATTCGAGCCTCGCCCTCCTTGCCGCGTCGCTGTTGTCTGGTTCCTCGTATGCGCACATGGGTGGCTCGCCAAAGTGATCCGTCTGGCAGTTGACCCACGTTGCCTTGCCGCCGTAGTCACATAGGATGTGTTCACCAACGCGCTTGTCGGTCGCGTGCGGGCACGTGAACGGGTTGCGACTACCGATGTGTTCACGCTTCATCAATGCGCCTCCGTATGATTTCGCAGTAATCGGGGTCAATCTCAATAGCACGCCACGGCACGCCGCGCTTCTCGCACGCCACTGCGGTCGTACCGCTGCCAGCGAACGGGTCGATGATGGTGGCCCCTTCCACGTTGCCGAGCCACCCAACTATGTCCATCATCAGCGCGAGCGGCATTTGGCACGGGTGCGCCGTCTTTTCCTTCGACACGTTCTTCACCTGATTGCACTCCACCCAATCGTACGATCGCCCCCCCCCAGTGCGCTTTTGCAGCTCTTTCACGCGCTTGTCGTTCGGATTGCGGTACGGCCTGCGCACCAGCGTGAAGTCAGGCTCAACGCCCCAAAACGCAATGTCGCGATGCTGTCTGCGCGTATTAGATGGGTACACCCACGACACGACACGAATGGGGGCCGCGCCCATTTCCATACTGAGTCGGTGAAGCGCCTCTGGGTAGTGAACGACTACGCTCGGGTACTCGCTGAACATTTCGGCGAGAGACGCAAAGTATTCTCCATCGTCCACACGATCACGATAGCGCCCGTAGTGGTAGC
>Ga0326511_10005393_pt1 | contig 10101 bp, 6 predicted proteins | sample 0_2496_0518_D_FD_203701 | JGI IMG/M metagenome (GOLD analysis project Ga0326511, IMG submission 203701) | Bovine rumen microbial communities from UC Davis, California, United States - 0_2496_0518 | ecosystem: Host-associated > Mammals > Digestive system > Stomach > Rumen | place: USA: California... | reverse complement strand
AGCCTTCATGGCTTATCGGAAAAAGAAAACAGTGGAGATTCATCATGCTAATTCTGAAAAGAAAGACAAATATAGTGGTAGGTTCAAGTTCTCGCTGGATGATTTTAACTATAGCGTGGCAACCGATCCGGAAGGATTGATGATTACCATGAAGCAGAAGAAAAATGCCAAGGGCACCATCAAGGAAGTGCGTGCATTGTTGGCTCAACGGACCTATGCTCCCATACGGCTTCGGTTGAAGGTTGCATTCTTCTGGACAACCATTACAGTAAGCGATTTTCACTCAGGCGATATAGATGATCGCATCTTTGTGTTTCCAAAAGAGAAGTATGCTTCAGGATGGAAATTCGTAGACAAACGTTAGCTTTCAATTCAAGTCAATTCATTAGCCTAACGAAAGTAGACCATCGTTATCAATGATAATGGCTTCGTCGATAAGATATTGCAAAGCACACTCTATTGTTTCGTAGGGCAAATTCAGATTATGCAGTTCCTTGATTCGATGCTCTTTTCTGTCGTTCAGTAATTGCATAATTTGTTGTTCGGCCTCTTTCAACAGGTGTTTTTGGGTAAGTTCTCCTTTGCGGTCAATACAAACGTCACATTGTCCGCAGTCATGAGTGCGAGTCTCGCCAAAGTATCTCAGCAGTTGTCGCGAACGGCATTGGTTGTCTGTTGACACATAGTGTAGCATGGCATCAATGCGGTTGGTAAATTTCTGCCGCAGGTTATCATAGATGGCGGGTGAAAAGATAAGGTGGGCAGAATCTTCACGTCGCTGTCGATACCTGATGTAGGGTGTGCGCTTTTGTGGCACGAACTTGATGATATGCTTTTGTGATAAGTTCTTTAGTAGTTGATAGACAATGGGTTGCGTGTATCCTGTCTGAGTTGATAAGAATGCCTCATCAATGTAGGTAAAGTCATTGAACAGTCCACTGTAGTTTCTAAGCAAGGCAACGATGATCTTGTCTTCTTCGGGGCTGTTTCCTTTCAATCTATAGAGGTCGTCACGCTCCAAGCAGAACATCACACGAGCCTGACAGTCTTGTTCTTCGCTATATTCTATGTAGCCAGCCCGATCAAGAATTTTCAGTGCTGCGTCGACGCGTATGGGAAAATGCTTGTAGATGTGGCAGAACTTATCAATGGGAAATTCGAAGGTGGCTTGATAGCCAGAACCGATGCCGATTTGATAAAAATAGGCCAATTGATCGTATACTTGACGCAAATAGTCTTTTTCTGGGAAAGTATCATTGATGCGCTTTTGCAGTTTTGCCTTGTCGCTTCCGTTGCAGAGCATCACGGCATAGGCTTTCTGTCCGTCGCGCCCAGCTCGTCCAGCTTCCTGAAAATAGGCTTCAAGACTGCTGGGACAGTCAATGTGGATGACCAGTCGCACACTTGATTTATCAATGCCCATGCCAAAAGCATTGGTTGCCACCATGATGCGTATTTGATTCTGTACCCATGCCAGTTGTCTGCGGTCTTTCTCGGCATTGTCAAGTCCGGCATGATAGAACGTGGCCGAGAATCCTTGTTGGTTCAGATAGTCTGAGATTTCTTTTGTGCGTCTGCGGCTCCTTGCATACACAATGGCAGTTCCTTCTACATTTTTCAGGATGTGCACCAGTTGTTGCAGCTTGTCTTGTGCTTGGCGAACAACATAGGCTAGGTTTTTGCGCTCGAAACTCATTCTGAACACATTCTTCTTTTTAAAAGCCAATCGGTCTTGAATGTCGTCAACCACTTCAGGAGTTGCAGTAGCCGTTAGTGCCAGCACAGGAATGTTGGGTAAATCTTTTCTTATATCAGCAATTTCCAGATAGGAGGGGCGGAAATCGTAGCCCCATTGGCTGATGCAGTGGGCTTCGTCTACGCAGATGAAACTCACCTGCATGTGGCGAATCTTTGTTCTGAATACTTCGGAAGCAAGACGCTCGGGAGAGACATAAAGTAGCTTCACACCACCAAAAATCGCGTTTTCGAGCGTTTGAACAATGCTGTCGTGTTGCATGCCAGAGTAGATGGCAGCAGCTTTGATTCCTTTTTGGCGCAATTGTCTCACCTGGTCTTTCATCAGGGCAATGAGTGGAGTGATAACGATGCACACGCCATCTTGTGCCAGGGCTGGCACTTGGAATGTGATAGACTTTCCACCGCCTGTAGGCATGAGCCCCAGTGTGTCGTGTCCGGCACCAATCGATTCGATGATTTCCTGCTGAATGCCTCTGAAATCATCATAATGCCAGTAATGCTGTAGAATGTCTCTATAGTTCTTCACTGGGCATAATGTCTTCTATCTGTAGTTGTATTTCGCCTCGTTTGTAAATGTTTTCCTCAATGGTGTAGACAATGTCGAATGAGCGTTTCGACTTGATATAGCGGGCAGCAGCACTCTGTCCGAAGGCAATGCCGTTCATGACATTGCTGGAGCGTGAATCGACCAGTTCCAGTTTGATGTGTTCTTGCTGTCGGCCAACCACTTTCGAAGTGCCGTAGTCATACACATTGCGCGTGCAGAAGATAGGCTTGGGATTGTCAGGCCCGTGGGGGGCCAGTTTGCGCAAGTCGTTGTGCAATTTCTTGTTAATGTCTCTGAAATCTATTTCTGCCTCAATCTCATAAGTGGCCTCTGTTTGTTCCGGCAGAATGTGCTCGCTCACGTATTTTTGTAGCCTACGTCGAAATTCTGGTATGTTCTCTTCTTTGAGTGTGAGTCCCACGGCATAGGTGTGACCACCAAAGTTCACAAGCAGATCACGACATTCTTTAATGGCATCATACAGGTCGTAGCCAGCCACACTTCTTGCTGAACCGCTGGCTATGCCATCTTGGCACGACAGCACCACTGTGGGCCGATAGTAAATCTCGCACAGTCTGGAGGCCACAATGCCAACCACACCTTTCTTCCAGCCCTCATTATAGAGCACAATGGCAGGCTGATGTTCCTGACTTTCCAGTCGTTCCACAATCTGGTTGGCCTCTTCGCTCATCTGCTTGTCAATATCCTTGCGCTGCTCGTTATATTCATTGATATGAACTGCTTCGGCAAGAGCCTGTTTCAGGTCTTTTTCAACCAGCAGGTCTACGGTCTCGGTGCCATTCTGCACACGTCCGCTGGCATTGATGCGTGGGCCGATTTTAAAGACGATGTCACTCATTGTGATTTCGCGTCCGGTTAGGCCACAAATTTCGATGATCGACTTCAGTCCCACCGATGGGTTCTGATTCAGCTGTTTCAGACCGTGAAAAGCCAAAATACGGTTCTCGCCCATTACTGGCACCATGTCGGCTGCTATGCTCACGGCACAAAAATCGAGTAGGGGAATGAGCTGAGAGAAGGGAATGCCGTTGTTCTTGGCAAATGCCTGCATGAACTTGAAGCCCACTCCACAACCGCACAGATGCTTGAAAGGATAGGTAGAGTCTACTCGTTTGGGATTTAAGATGGCCACAGCGCAAGGCAACTCGTCGTCTGGCACGTGGTGGTCGCAGATAATGAAATCGATGCCCAACTGTTTTGCGTAGGCAATCTCTTCAATTGCCTTGATGCCACAATCGAGTACAATAATAAGTTTTACGCCTTTTTCTGCAGCGTAGTCCAATCCCTTTCGGCTGATGCCGTAGCCTTCCTCGTAGCGATCTGGAATGTAGTACTCTATATTCGAGTAGAACTGCAACAGGAACTTGTACACCAGTGCAACGGCAGTACAGCCGTCAACGTCGTAGTCGCCATAAACCATGATGCGCTCCTTGCGTCCCATTGCGTCGTTCAGACGGTCCACAGCCACGTCCATATCATTCATGAGGAATGGATCGATGAGCTCGTTGAGCATGGGGCGGAAGAACCTCTTGGCAGCCGACTCTGTTCTGATGCCACGTTGTAGGAGCAGTTGCCCCATGATGGGGCTCATGCCAACCTTCTCGGCCAGTTCTTTAGCCGCTTGCTGTCGTTCGGGTGTAGGCGTTTCGTAATTCCATTTGTGATGCATTATATATTTTGTTTTTATCTTCTGTTCCAGATGGCCCTGCTTTTATCAAGGCCTGTTAGCCAAGGCACAAAAGTGCACAATAAGGCATATTAGCTTACAAAGATAAGCATAAATATTGAAATGAACACAAATTGCAGTTTTTTTAACAATTAGAGAGCTATTTCTGCTGAACCATAACAGCGGTGGTGCTGTTCGTCATAGACCACACAGAACTGGCCTGGAGCCACGCCGTGTATGCGTGTTTCTGAGTGAAGCATGTAGCATCCATTGCCCTGTTGCTCCAGTCTGGCCTTGAAAAAATCGGGCGTGTGTCTAATCTTGAATGTCACCAGCTCGTCAGGATGTTTTCCGTTCAGGCTGTGAAAGTCTCTTATCTTGAATGTTTGGCTGTAAGCTGAGTCTGGATCATAGCCGTGTGCCACATAGATAATGTTCTGTTCCACATCTTTCTTCACCACAAACCATGGCCCACCACCGAAGCCCATGCCCTTGCGCTGGCCAATCGTGTGGAACCAATGGCCACGGTGCTCTCCAATCTTACGTCCGGTGTCCAGTTCAATCACATCGCCTTTTTGTTCGCCCAGGTATCGTCTCAGATAGTCGTTGTAGTTTATTTTTCCCAGAAAGCAAATGCCTTGTGAGTCCTTTCGGCGTGCGTTGACCAGATGCTCTCGTTCGGCAATCTGTCGCACCTCGTCTTTCATGTAGTGGCCAATAGGGAAGAGGGCCTTCTTCAGTTGCCAGTCGTATATTTGTGCCAGGAAGTCAGTCTGGTCTTTTACCGGATCTGGGCTGGTTGTCAGCCATTTAAGACTGTTCTCGTCAGTCTCTGTTTGAGCATAGTGGCCAGTGGCTATGAAGTCGTAGTCATGGCCGCGCTTTTCATGGAAAGCACCAAACTTGATGAGTCGGTTGCACATCACATCGGGATTGGGGGTCAACCCTGCTCGTACTTTTTCCATAGTGTAGCGCGTCACCTGGTCCCAGTACTCGCGGTGACAGTCAACAATCTCCAGTTTGCATCCATATTTATGGGCAACTGCCGTGGCCATTTCAACATCTTCCTCGCTCGAGCAGTCCCATTCTTCATTTTCTTCAGGACCAATCTTCACATAGAAACAGTCTGGATGCAGTCCCAGTCGGGCAAACTCGTAGACCACAACAGAACTGTCCACACCGCCAGAGAGCAGCACTGCTATGCGTTTATTGTTCAATACTTCTTCTTTCATGGATGCAAAGGTAGGAAATTTTTTTGAAACATGCGGTATTTTGTATTGAAATCCACAAGGCTATTCGCATGAAAAAGCCAGACCATTGTGTTGGCCTGGCTTTTTACCGTTAAAAACTAAGACGTGTTCCTTTAGCAAAGCTTGCGCGATCCGTCGCCAATCACCACATCATATACCTTGGGCTCATGGCCATACTTCTCGTTGAACCGTTTCTTGGCATCCTCAATGAACTTTTTGTAGAGGTCGTTGCGCACAAGATTGATGGTGCAGCCACCAAAGCCACCACCCATAATGCGCGAGCCTGTTACGCCATTCTCCTTGGCAATGTCGTTCAGGAAGTCGAGCTCCTCGCAAGAAACCTCATAGTCCTTCGACAGACCTTCGTGGGTCTTGTACATCATTTCGCCCACCTTTTCATAGTCGCCTTCGTTCAGGGCATCGCATACAGCCAGCACGCGGTCTTTCTCGCCCAGCACGAACTTAGCGCGCTTGTAGTCCTCATCGCCAACTTCGGCCTTCACTTCCTCAAGCTGTTCCCATGTGCAGTCGCGCAGGGTTTCAAACTTGCCTTCGGGATGCTTGGCCTGGATGTGCTTCACAACGTTCTCGCAAGAGTTGCGGCGATCGTTGTAGGGCGATCCTGCCAGCTGATGTTTCACCACTGAGTCGAGCAGAACCAGACGATAGCCATCGGGCTTGAAGGGGAAGTACTCGAACTCGCGGCTGCGGCAGTCAAGACGCATCAGGCAGCCTGCCTTGCCGAAGACGCTGGCAAACTGGTCCATGATACCACAGTTCACGCCGCAGTAGTTGTGCTCTGTTGCCTGTCCGGCCAGCACCATATCCCACTGTGAAACCTTGTTCTCGCCGAAAATGTCATTCAGACCACATGCGAAGCAACTCTCCATAGCGGCTGAAGAAGACATACCTGCACCGAGGGGCACGTCGCCAGCAAAAGCAATGTTGAAGCCCTTCACAGGAACGCCCAGTTTCTTCATCTCCAGTGCGATGCCGTAGATGTAGCGGGCCCATGAGGCTTTGGGGCCTGCGGGATCGCTCAGTTTGAAGTCCACGCGGTCCTTCAAGTCGATAGCGTATGCCATCACGGTGTCTTCTGTGTCGTTGGCACGCATTTCTGCTGTTACACCCTTGTCAACTGCTCCTGGGAATACGAAGCCACCGTTGTAGTCGGTGTGCTCACCAATGAGGTTAATACGACCTGGAGAGGTATAAACATTACCAGTCTTTCCATCGAAGTGCTTGATGAAGCGCTGTCTTACAAATTCAATATCAATCATGTTTCTATTAAAGTTTATTGGGTTAATATTATTACAATTATTATTTCACGTTGATACCAATCTTAGAGCCCCAGTTGCAGAACCACAGCACATAAGCGTAGTAAACGAACATCATCATGATGGCAACACCCACGCCGAGGGCAGGATTATCGACCACCGTTCCCATGAGCAAAGGCAGTGTGGCACCGCCCAACACGCCCATGTTGATAAGGCCAGATGCGTTCTTTGTATGTGGGCCCAACTCCTGCAAGCCAAGGTTGAAAATAAGTGGCCACATTACTGAGTGGAACAGACCGGCAGCCAGCATTGCATAGACAGCAGCCATGCCAGGCAGGAAGAATGATATGCCCACGCAGCAGGCACCGAGAATCAGGCATGCGGTGAGCAGTTTGCGAGCCTCGAACTTTGCCAGAATGGCAGAGCCAACGAAGCGGCCCACCATCATTCCACCCCAATAGAGAGGCAGGTAGTCAGTAGCCGATCCAGGCAGGTTGGGGTCTGCTTTCCAGTATGCAGGGAGCATTGAGGGAATACCAATCTCAAGGCCCATATACATGGCAATGGCAAGTGCGCCAAACCATACATGAGGATACTTGAACACGCTCGACTTGTACTGCTTTGCCTCTGCTGCAGCCTCTTCAGCATCTTCTTTCTTGTCCATGTCGGGATCGGGCAGCTTGATGAAGAACAGGATGGCAGCAATGACCAGTGCAAAGATGCCCAGCATGAGGAACGGTCCAGGCACGTTCTCCGGCAGTTTGGGCTTGTCAGCAATAATTACAGTAGTAATAAAAATAGGTGCAACGGTTGTGGCCACCGAGTTCAGAGCCTGTGACAGCGTCATGCGGAAAGCACCGCTCTCGGGCTTACCCAGCACCATCACGTAGGGATTGGCCACCAGTTGCAGCATCACAACGCCCAGAGCAACAATGCTCATGCAGCACAGGAATACGGTGTAGACACTTGAAGAACCTAATGCAGCCGTTACTCCTAAGTTGTTGGCAATGAAGCCCATACCAACCACCGTAAGTCCAAGGACGAGTGTGGCCTTGTAGCCAATCTTGCTCATCATCATGGCAAACGGGATGGAGAAGAAATAAGCACCATAGAAGAAGGTGTTTACCAATTGGCCCTGAGTGTCTGTCAGATGGAATGCATCTTTGCAGAATTCAATCATTGAATTGTTCATTGTTGTAATAAATCCAATAAGGAAGCACACAATGAACACAATAATCAGCGGAAACAAGTAGTTCTGTTGTTTTTGTGACATAATAATATTGTTTTTTTTTGAAATTGTTTGCTCGCTATATAATTTGCTCATGGCAAACATGCTATTTGCCATGAGCAAACGGTATTGCTTCTTTATTCAGCTACGCCAAACTTATAAATGGTCTTCTGCTTGTAGCGTTCGCCCGGACGCAGAATAACCGAGGGGAAGTAGGGACGGTTGGGCGTGTCGGGGAAGTGCTGGCATTCGAAGCAGATGGCTGAGCGACGGCCGAATGTGGCACCATGATAGCCCTTGTAACCGTCGGCCCAGTTGTCGCTGTACACCTGTACGCCAGGCTCTGTGGTGTAGACCTCCATTGTTCGGCCACTGTTGGGATCGCAAATTTTTGCTGCAAAACTCAATTCGCCTTCTTCCTGCTTGTTCAGCACAAAGCAGTGGTCATAGCCGGCACCATTCTTTATCTGTTCGTCGTCGGCATCAATGTCCTGTCCAACGGGTTTGGCCGAACGGAAGTCGAAAGGTGTGCCTTCCACTTTGCGAATTTCTCCTGTAGGAATGGATGTTTCGTCAATGGGAATATAGAAGTCGGCATTGATCTGGCACTGCAGGTCGTTGATGGTGGGTGTGGGGTCGGCAGTTCCTGCCAGACAGAAGAATCCGTGATGAGTGAAGTTCACGATAGTCTTCTTGTTAGAGGTGGCCAGGTATTCCAGCATCAACTCGTTTTGGTCGGTAAAGGTGAACTCCACGGTGATGTCGACTTCGCCAGTGAAGCCTTCTTCGCCGTAAGACGATATGCGGTGCAGGGCCAGCGAGCGTGGGCCCATTTGCTTGGCATCCCAAACACGCGCGTGGAAGCCTGTGGGGCCGCCATGCAGAGCGTTGGGACCATTGTTGATGGCCAGCTGATATTCTTTGCCGTTCAGTATGAACTGACCTTTGTTGATGCGGTTGCCGTAGCGGCCAATCAAGGTGGAAAGGAATGGTTCTGGTGAGTTGATTACTGACTGAATATTGTCGTGTCCCTGAATAACATTGGCAACGTTGCCGTTCTTGTCGGGCACCATAATGGCACAGATGGCTCCACCGTAGTTAGTGATGGCTACCTCATAGCCCTTGCGGTTGCGCAGAATGTAGAGATCGGTCTTTTTGCCATTGACTGTGGTCTGGAAGTCTTCGCGCTTCAGACCACACAAATTCGCATTTTCTGTTGTGTTTGCCATAATTTGTTTGGTTTTAGTTACAGTATCTTTTGCAAAGGAACAAAAAAAAGCCGACATGTGCAAACATATCGGCGAAAAATTGTTGTTAAAAACACCTAAACGCGTGTTTTCAGGAAGTCGGCCACCACATAGGTACTGCCTCCAATGAAGATTACGTCGTTGGGCTTTGCTTTCAGCAGAGCTGTCTTATAGGCTTCTGCCACAGTGGGATAGCTTTCGCCCGACAATCCAAACTGGTCGCCAAACACTTTGAGCGATGTTTCGGGGAATGCGCGCTTGGTCGATCCTTTAGTATAATAATAGGTGGCGTTCTTCGGCAACAGGTTCATGACGCCATAGACGTCCTTGTCGTCGACCATGCCGAAGATAATGTGCAGATGTTCGCACTCCAATTCGCTCAGCTGCTTGCTCAGTGCTTCCCATCCAGCCACGTTGTGGCCCGTGTCGCAAATCACTGTGGGGTTCTCTCTCACTTTTTGCCAGCGTCCCATCAGTCCTGTGAGTGTACACACATTCTGCAAGGCATAGTTCATTTCCTCCTGCACCTTGCGATTGTTTTCTGGGTCATAGCACAGGCAAATGTATTCCATGTCCATGAGTTGATGCATGGCTACCATGATGGTGTTTGTGTTGTGCTGCTGGTAAATGCCGCTCAACTCGCCTTTGAAGTCACCCAGATGTACACATTTATATAAAAATCCACCTTCGGGCTGTGGTTCGGCCGAAACAATTTCCTTCTCATCGTCGTCTTCGGCAAAGTGGATTGGGGCTTTTGCTTCAGTGGCCAGCGCTTCGAACACCATCCGTGTTTCCGGGGTGTGTTCGCCAATGACCACGGGAATACCCGGCTTGATAATGCCGCCCTTCTCCATGGCGATTTGTTCCAATGAGGCGCCCAGCAGTTGAGTGTGGTCCAGTGAGATGTTGGTGATAACCGACAGAATGGGAGTAATGATGTTGGTTGAGTCGAGTCGGCCGCCCAGCCCCACTTCCACTACTGCAATGTCTACGTCCATGTCTCTGAAGTAGCAGAAAGCCATTTCTGTGGCAATCTCGAAGAAACTTGGGTTGGCTTTGTCGAACAAGTCCTTGTTTTTCTCAACAAACTGGGTCACATAATCCTCC
>Ga0326511_10005392_pt1 | contig 10101 bp, 12 predicted proteins | sample 0_2496_0518_D_FD_203701 | JGI IMG/M metagenome (GOLD analysis project Ga0326511, IMG submission 203701) | Bovine rumen microbial communities from UC Davis, California, United States - 0_2496_0518 | ecosystem: Host-associated > Mammals > Digestive system > Stomach > Rumen | place: USA... | reverse complement strand
ATTTATGTAATCATACATTTGACGAATTTCATGCTAAGAATGGAATTGTGCAATCGATTAATGATTTGAAAACAAAACGATTTAAACTAGTATGCACGTCAAATGAATGCGCGTATTATGAAGAGGTGTGAAGTAGATGAATCTATATATTCTAATCCTGATGCTGTTTGCGGCCTATTTGTTAGGGTGTGTAGTTACATATGCAATAACTATGTATAACATGAATCGTAATCCGGACGGAATATTCTATGTGAATCTGGACGACCCCAACGACGATTTTTTTAGACTGCAAATAGATTTGGCTGTTGAACAAATACCGGATGCCAAGTTTCTATTGTTTAAAGTAGTAAAGTGATATGCTATAATATCCTTGGAGGGATATTATGGCGAAGAATGAATTGCATCCACTTATACAACAAAACATGAATATGGACATATCATGGATAAATGATCCATATGACGATGACGATGATTATATTCCAGAAGGTTGTCGTGCGTGTGGCGGAGATTATCCAAATTGTAAGGACGGATGCGCGTTATTTGACGAGGACTAATGGCCTCGCATGATAAACAACGATAATAATGAAGAGGGACCTACACTGATCAGTACTAGATCGTCCGATATTTGGACTGGAAACTCTTCGATGAACCAATAAGCTCAAAGGTGGAGCATCTTTATATTTAAGGTTGCGGGTTCGAGTCCCGTATTGGTTCACAGGGATAAAGGAGACGGTGCGACACGAATGTTGGAGGTGAAATTCCTCCCGCCGCTGTAAGAGTTCGTTGCTCCTTACAGCCCTTTATTTTTTTGCGCAAAATTATTAAGAAAGGAGCGATATGGACTATTACCAAATTATTACTATTGCGGATAGACGTCATTCCATATTTGATACAATTGAAACGGTGGCGCTGTTTTCCGGAACATCCTACAACGATGTTCTTTCGAATATTGGATTTAAAAGCAATGTGGATGTTCTAGTATATTTTTCTAATCACGAGCACGATAAGCATTTTAACCAATCGGCATTCATGACCAGAAAACTAAATAAAGTATGCAAAAAGCTTAACCTTCCACTTAGAATCGTAAGGCCCACAATGGACTGTAAAAGGAGGACAAACAAATGAAGTTATATTTAGACAAAGTTGGGAAGTATACACCACAAATAATGATGGGAATTGGTATTGCTCTCAGCGGTACCGCAACGGTCGAAGGAATCAAATCCACATTTAAATGCGCAGATGATGGATATGACAAATCATATTTTATGGATAAAGACGTTCCTACTGTGGACAAATTGAAAGTTATGGGCAGATATTTCTGGCTGCCAGGCGTATTGGAAATTGGTTCTATTTGCTTCTTCTTCGGAGCAGAAAGAGAATTTTCAACACAGGCAGGAATGGCTCTTGCGACTGCATCATATTTTGAGAATCGTCTTAAAGAGTACAAAGAAAAGAATGTAGAGCTATACGGCGAAGAAAACGATAAGAATATTGAACACGCCGTGATCAAGGATCATATTTCTCAGAATCCACCTCCTGAGAAGCGTAGAAACGATGCATTTAGAATTTATGATCCTATAACAAACCAATATTTTGAAGCCACTCCAAAAGAAATCGATAATTGTGAACGCGAAATGAATAGGATTTTTGGAAAAGAAAGCCCTGTGAATTATCGTTATTTCCTTAAGCATTTCAAAGGCGTATGCTATGACCTTCCTATCTGTTATAACATGGGGTGGTTCTTAGATGACTCGTATTGCGATTATCACTATTGGAATGAGTCGTTCTATGCGAGACAGTTGTTTGAGATATATCTTGACCCAGAGGATACTCAATATGGAGAAATATATGTTTTGCGGTTCAGTATTGATCCCATGCTCGCGGTGGATGTGGATATAGATGTTGCTAAGGATTCGCAAGATGTACATGGCATATAGTAGGAGAGCGCAATTCCGGCTCTCCATTTTTGTGAGTAGAAAGGAGCAAAGTAATGAAACAGGAATTATTTAAGATTGGTAAAAAAGTAGCATTCACAACGGGCAAGTATATGCCGAAGGCACTTGTTGGTTTATCCGCAGGTGCGACTGCCGGCGGATTATTCTTAGCTGTAAAAGCAGGAATGGAATTTCAGAAATTAAGAGATTCTGAAGAGGAAATTACCTGGAAAGATTATGCACGCATATTTGCGCCATGTATAGGAGCTGGCGTATTTGCTATTGCGTGCGCGTTTGCCGGACTGAGCGAGTCTGAGAAACGATATGCAGCTGCAGCGGCACTTGCCAGTATGTACGAATCCAATGAAAAGGAAGTCGATGCGAAGGTCAGAGAATTATTTGGCGATAAAGAGGCCGATAAGGTGCACGAAGAGATTGTTAAAGACAAACTTAAGAATGCTCCAGAGCCGGTTATCGCTTATGGCGGAGACGCGTTCTTTGATATTCAGACTGGTCAGTATATTTATCTGGACATCGAAACCATCAGAGCTAGAATCAATAATTTGAATGAGCGTATGGATGATGGTTACGATATAACGATGGCCGAATGGTGCGACACGTTCGATGAATATTCTACAACTGCACAGGAAGGATATGGATTTGGAAAGTATACGACTGGACATATTAAGCCGTCGTTCACATTTATCACATTATCTAATGGCAAAACAGTAGCGGCTTTGGAAATTAACGAACCAAAGCTGTTCTACGAACGTGATGAAGATGAAGAAATAAATGAATATTTTCGGCAGCACAATCCCGGATGGTCGGAAGTGTAGCGGAAAGTATATTTGCATGTGAAAGGAGCTGCGATGCCTAATAATGAATCAAGAGAGTTGCAGGCTATCACAAAAGAACTTAAGGAATTAAATAGAAGGCTCGACAGGTTATGTCGGGCTTCTATTTTTTCGATTGATACACCTGTGATTATTATAAATGGCGGTTTAGAACCTGGAGGAACCGAATTTGACGAGGGTTTACTAGCAACCTCGCAAGATAAACAACTCCTATAATAGGAGACTATATATTTTTTCATAAGAAAGGAGCAAAACAATGCCTAACAAAGAAGAAATGATTATCGAAACAGCTAACACTGCAACAGAAGTAGCTAAAACTGCGACTGATAAGACTGGAATTATATTCATGATTGGCGGCGTATTCCTTGGTGCACTTGGAACTGTAGGTGTAATCGAGGGTACTAAGGTGATCAAGAAGAAAGTTTCAGAAAAGAAGTCCAAGAAGGCTGCCAAAAAGGCAGAAAAAGCTGAATAAGCTATATTCTTGAGGCATAAAAGCCAAACTACACAATTTAATATGGTATCTAAGACTGAAGGAGCCTAATTAACAAGGCTTCTTCTTTTTTGTCTCAGCATCGCAAGATAAACACATCTTATAGTGGAAGAATTACATTTTTTTTTTTTTTGATGCTGAGATAGAAAGGAGCACAAAATGGTTAATATTGAAATGGTTTGGACAGGTGCAGAATTTGTAATTGCAGCAATGTCGTCTGCCGGAGTAAAAGTTATTGTTGATGAAGCCGTAGAGAAACTTACACCGGAAAACCTTAGCGCAATTAAAAAGTGTTGTGTTGAGGCTGCAAAGTGGGGTGGAACTACTGCTGTCGGAGCAGCTTGTGCTTACGGCATTCACAAGAATGTTGAGAACGCAAAGAAAGTAACCAATAAAGCAATATCCATATTTGATAGGAAGACCGAAAAAGATGCGGAACCTATTATTGAAGCTACAGAAGATAATAATCCTGTAGAAATTGAAGAACCGGAAACGGAAGAATAAAGTTCGAGTCCGTGTGCAAGTTGTACACGGATTCTTTCTTTTTCCCAAAACACATCTTATATTTTTGCCACGAAGGAGGCTATTAATGGCAAGATCAAACTTACCAACTATATATGAAACCAAACCGGACGTGCCAAAAGAGAAAAAAGTGGAAAACGTAATAGATGGTGATGAATTTGTGTCTCGAAAACGTCCGCTTAATAAAAAGATAGGAGATATTTTCCTTAACGGAGACATAAACGATGTTAGAAGCTATCTGATTAATGATGTTCTTATACCATCGATTAAGGAAACCATATTTGACTTAGTTAATAAAGGTCTTGATATGCTGCTCTTTAATGAAATTCATTCTGGCAGGGCAACAACCAGGAATCAGACTTATATTTCATACAATAACTATTCTAACAAGGAGCGAAAACAGAATACTGATAGATCATACAGAAGAGATCGCGTCAGTGGTGCGGATGAAGAACTTATATTTAAAGACCGAGGGCCTGCCGAAATGGTACTCGAAAAGATGTACGCCATATTTGAAGAGTATCATATAGTTACAAAAGCCGATCTTAACGACATGCTAAACAGAACCGGCAATTTTACCGATAATAATTGGGGTTTGACTGACATGACTGGAGCTTGCGTCGAGCGTGTTAGAGGCGGATATTTGTTGAGACTTCCTAGATGGAAGCATTTAGATTAAAGGAGTGAACGATGAAGATTATAAACGAAATCGTAAACAAAGTTTCAAGTAACAAAGGAGAGCTTGGAATTATATTTGGGGGTATTTGCGTTGGAGCAGCAGTTGTTAGTGCATCCATCGCTACTCTTAAACTTGAGAAGATTGTGGACGAGCATCACGATGCAATCGACGCAGTAAAAGATGAACATATTGTCGTTGATAAAACATCCGATGATGGAACGGCAATAACAACCACTATTTCAGATACGAAAGCATATAGAAAAGCGCTTACAAAGATATATTTCTCAACAGGAGTTAAAATGTGCCGCCTATATGCCCCTACAGGCGGATTATTGGCGATTTCAGCGATTTTTATAGGCGGATCGTATAGGAATATTAAAGACCTGAAAAAGGAGAATGTAAGGCTGTTTACGGCGCTAAGAGGATCCGAAGCTGTTGTTAAAAGATATCGTGAAGAGATGGCTGAAAGAGTAGGAGAAGAAGAAGAAAGACGTTTCTATAACAACATTACCAAGAAAGATATCGAATATTTAGACATTGACGAGAATGGCAAGGAGCGTAAGCACAAGATAAAAGGAGCCGAGGTTGTCAACGATGAATTGAGTGGCGATGCATTTATATTTGATGAAAGTTGCGCGGCTTATGTAGGGCATGACATCAATCACAATCTATATATTGCCGGACTTCTCAAAAATCAGTGCAGTGATAACTTATATTCTAACAGAAGTCTTATGATGTTTGAGATTCTTGACGCATTCGGCGTTGATAGAGATGAAGTAGCAGGGTCATTCTATAGAGGATATTTGTCAAAAGGTCCAAACAGAGACGACAACCAAATAGATATGGATATTCGTACTGTTTGGGTATATGACGAACTTAAGGGGGAATATGTAGAGAAGATTCTCATTGACCCAAAGCTTGATGGAGTTATAGTTGATAAACTTTAAGAAGGTGATATTTATGAAAACAGGCATTACTTTCCTTTCATATATAGGAACATTGGGCGTCGGTGTTGGAATCGGAGTCCTTTGTTCCAAGGTATACTTTGAAAAGAGGGAGTCTGAAAGAGCAGATGCCGAAATACGTTCGATGAAAGAGGCGATGAAAAAATTTTCAGCGACGAGTGAATCGCAGGTTAAAAGCGATGCAAAAGAAAACGTAAAGAATGATATTCCATCATTTAGAGAGTATCACACGCTCTCTTCGGATATTGCATCTACAAAAATTGATGATGTTCGTGCGGAGGATGAACGTCCTAGGGATGACGGTGCAAAGAAGCCATATTTTATAGACATCGACGACTTTGATGAGCCTACTCTCGGGTATGCCAAAAAGGAACTGCTATATTACATGGAAGACGGAACGCTCGTTGATGAGGGTGAGAATGTAGATGAAGAGGGACAGATTATCAGCATCGTAGATACTGTTGGAACTGCAAATCTTGAATCATTTGAAAATTCACTTGACAGCTGTTGCTATATTCGTAATGAAAGTCTTAAAGAAGATTACGAAATTGCTAAAGTATTCGGCAGCTATGGGGCACTTATAGAAGAATAATGACGGAGGAATGACCATGGGGTATACATCATATTGGCGTCTTTCACCGCCGAATAACTATTATGTTTGGTTGTGCGAGATGATTAATCTGAGAGCTCATAGCGGTTATTCCAAACTTGTCTCCTTTCTATTCAATACGGAATATTACTGGCTAGTCTCGAATGATCGTAACCGATCCGAAGATGGTAAGCAACTAAGATTCGATTATATTTTTAAGAATAATGACAGGAGCGACGATTCTTGGATTGATGAGCCATGTTCAGTTTTGGAAATGTTAATCGCACTGGCCAGTAGGATCCGTATTGATATTATGCCGGACTTTGATTTGGAAATTGAAGATTGGTTCTGGCAATTTGTGTCTAATCTGGAACTTGATGAGTTCGATGATAGACATTTTTATAAGGTTGAAGCAAGTCAAAAAATTGATGATTTTCTGGAGAGAACTGGTAAGAACGACCTGTTTAGTGGACAAAAAAAATCTGTCCACGAGCAGAAAAAGTGGTCACAAGACACAGAAATTTGGTATCAAATGCATTTTTGGTTGGCTGAAAACTATGATTTTTGAGAAAAAATGCAAAAAAATTGGGTTTAGTGGACAAAAACCCACTTTTTTTTCTTATTTAGTACGCGAGAAAAAAACATTAAAAATTATAATAATAGAGAAAAAAAGTGGCCAATTGTCCACTAAATGCTAAAAATTGCAAAATTTCGTATATTTTTAGCAAAAAGCAATGGAAAGGAGCTAAAAAAGAATGGATTTTCTCAAAATTAGTGTTAAGTCGGGCAAAAAGAATGTCCAGGAGATATATCCTAAGTTCATTTGCAAGTCCAGCAAGGATCTTATGATACGCGGTGGCGACTTTTATGCTATTTGGGATGAGGAACATGGAGTTTGGTCTACGGATCAGGATAATGCCATTCGAATGATCGATCGAGAGCTGGATAAGTATAAAGCCGAACACCCAGAGATTGAAAATCCACATATTCTATATATGTGGGACGGCGATTCTGGAATGATAGACAAATGGCATAAATATGTGCAAAAGCAACTCAGGGATAATTTTCACACACTCGATAAAAAACTAGTATTTGCCAATTCTCCAATTGAAAAAAGTGATTACGCAACTAAGAAACTATCATACCCTTTAGAAGCTGGCGATATTCCGGCATGGGACGAAATAGTTGGGACTTTATATTTGCCAGAAGAAAGGCACAAAATTGAATGGATAATAGGATCTGTAGTGAGCGGAGATTCCAAGACTCTTCAGAAATTTCTTGTATTTTACGGAGCGTCAGGAACTGGTAAATCAACAATCATTAATATTATTCAGAAACTGTTTGATGGATATTGGACAACATTTAATGCGAAGGCTCTGGGTTCTAATTCTGCTAATTTTGCTTTGGAAGCTTTTAAAGAGAATCCGCTTATTGCTATTCAGCATGACGGCGACCTTAGCCGCATAGAAGATAACACAAGACTAAATAGCATTATATCTCATGAGCCCATGACGGTTGATTTGAAATTCAAATCAACATATACTGACAGATTCGAGGCAATGCTTATCATGGGTACAAATAGACCTGTGAAAATAACAGATAATAAGTCTGGGATTATTCGTAGGTTAATAGATGTATCTCCAAGTGGAAACATATTACCACAGCGAAAATACAACAAATTAATGAAGCAGATTGATTTCGAACTTGGCGGAATAGCTAAGCATTGCTTAGATGTATATTTGGAGGATCCTAATTATTACGATTCCTACGTTCCTACGTCTATGATCAGCGCAACAAATGACATGTATAATTTTGTGCAGGAGTATTACTTTGATTTTGTGGATGATGATCCTATATCGTTAAACGAAGCTTGGCGTCTATACAAAACATATTCTACAGAAGCAAACGTTCCTTATCCAATGATGAAGAGGGTGTTTAAAGAAGAACTAAAAGAATACTATCGCGAATATTCAGAAAGGGGCTGGGTTGGAGACGAAAGAATGCGTAATGTATATTGCGGCTTTAAGAAAGACAAATTCTTTAGTGAATCTGCACATAATTCAGATAATGAGGAACCTGTTGTGATGACGTGGCTCGATTTATTTGAGCAGGATTCTATATTTGATAGGGAGTGTAGTGCATGTCCTGCCCAGTATGCATCAACAAAAGAAACGCCTAAAAAGAAATGGGATATTGTGGATACTAAGCTTGCTGATATTGATACACATAAATTACATTATGTACGCGTCCCAGAAAATCATATTGTTATAGATTTTGACATAAAAGACAAGGATGGTAATAAATCATATGAAGCTAATAAGTTAGCGGCAGAGCATTGGCCGGAGACATATGCAGAAGTAAGCAAAAGTGGTGCCGGAATACATCTTCATTATATTTATGAAGGCGATGTAACGATGCTAAGTCGCATTTTTGATGACGACATAGAGATAAAGGTATTTAACGGCAATTCTTCTCTTAGAAGAAAATTGTCAAAGTGTAATGCTTTACCGATAAAAAAGATAAATTCTGGATTACCCATGAAAGGAGCGAAGAACATGGTTAATTTTGATACGGTAAAGAATGAGAAAGCTATGCGAACCATTATATTTGATTGTCTTAATAAAAAACATCACGGCGCTACGAAACCGGAGGTTGACTTTATATTTAAGATTCTTGAAGATGCTTACACGTCAGGAGAAAAATACGACGTTCGAGATTTAAGGCCCAAAATAATGGCATTCGCAAATAATAGTACCAATCAGGCAAAAGCATGTTTAAATCTCGTTTCGAAGATGCATTTTTGTTCTGATGAAGTGGATATCGCAGAATCAATAAAAGACAGAGATGATAGGCCGATAGCTTTCTTTGATGTTGAGGTTTTTTCTAATTTATTTGTTGTATGTTGGAAGACCGAGGGGGAAAAATCCCCAGTTATTAAGATGATCAACCCAACGCCTAAAGATGTATCTGAATTAGTTGAAGGCTTTAGATTGATCGGATTCAACAATAGAAGATATGACAATCATATTTTGTATGCGAGGATGCTTGGTTACAGCAACGAAGAGCTATATTCATTGTCGCAAAGAATTGTTTCAGGAAGCAGTAATGGATATTTTCTCGAAGCATATAACATTTCGTATACGGACATTTATGATTTCTGCTCTAAAAAGCAAAGTTTGAAAAAATGGGAGATAGAACTCGATATACATCATCAAGAACTTGGACTTCCATGGGACAAGCCAGTTCCTGAAGATATGTGGGTATTAGTTGCCGATTACTGTACTAACGATGTTATTGCTACAGAAGCAGTTTGGAACGCCAGACAACAAGATTTTATAGCAAGAGAAATATTGTCGGATATTTCAGGACTTAGCATAAATGATACAACCAATAAACACACAACTCGTCTTATAGTTGGAACAGATCCACAACCTCAGACTAAGTTTGTATACACAGACCTTAGTAAGATGTTCCCGGGATATAAGTTCGAAGCAGGTGTTTCCACATATAAAGGAGAAGAAGTAGGAGAAGGTGGATATGTTTATTCGGAGCCTGGAATGTATAAAGATGTGGCACTATTGGATATCGCTTCTATGCACCCTAATAGTGCAATTAATCTCAATATATTTGGGCCATATACCAAAAACTTCAAGGAGCTTGTTACTGCTCGTCTTAATATTAAACACGGCGAGTATGATAGTGCTGGTAAGCTGTTTGATGGAAAACTTAAGCCATATTTGGAAGACAAGGATCAAGCAACGGCATTAGCATATGCACTTAAAATAGCTATCAATTCAGTATATGGATTAACAGCTGCTAAATTCGATAATAAATTAAGAGACCCTCGTAATATTGACAATATTGTCGCTAAACGAGGGGCTTTATTTATGGTTGATTTAAAAGAGGAAGTGCAGAAACGTGGATATACAGTCGCTCATATTAAAACAGATAGCATTAAAATTCCAGATGCAGATCCAGAAATTATTAAATTCGTCATGGAATTCGGTAAAAAGTATGGGTATACATTCGAACACGAAGCCACCTACGACAGAATGTGCCTCGTTA
>Ga0326511_10005391_pt1 | contig 10101 bp, 8 predicted proteins | sample 0_2496_0518_D_FD_203701 | JGI IMG/M metagenome (GOLD analysis project Ga0326511, IMG submission 203701) | Bovine rumen microbial communities from UC Davis, California, United States - 0_2496_0518 | ecosystem: Host-associated > Mammals > Digestive system > Stomach > Rumen | place: USA: California... | reverse complement strand
AAGGCCATCATCCCGTGGTTGGAGGAGCGAGGCTATTAAGTCTCGCCCCTTCTTCATTTTATCATGCTCGGTGTTCCCGGTCAATAATTGGGTTCTCTGTTAATCTAATTAGGCCGTTAAGTGATTTCAGAAAGCCCAAATCTTCGCTTACCATTTCTCCCATTTACGGTGTCTTGAATCACGTTTCACCGCACCTGTCTACTCAGGTAAGCGAAGACTGGCCTGTAATCATTCACCCTCGACAGGCTCCTGATTGACCGGGATGAACTCACCGTTGTAGTACGTCCCAAGGATGTTGCCCTGTGCGTCCACAACGTGCCATCCGTCAATCTTGCCGGGTTTCAGGGCAGTCTCAGTGCGTCCACCATCATACCGGAGCAGATCGTAAACGCTGTCATCGTCATAGTCGAACTTGACCGTCTCGCCCTTTTTGGTGACGTAGCCGGGAACCCAGATCGCATAATCAGGCTCGACCGGATGCTCAAGCGCATAGATGCGGTCTTCCAGCTCCTTCAGCTTTGCCGTGAAGTCGATCTGCTTCTCATCCTTGGCGTATTCAGCCGCCATTGCAAGCAGTTCAGGCACATCTGCCTCTTCCAGCTTGCCCATTGCAAACAGCTTGTAGATACGCTCTTCCATGTCGGAGAGCTTGTAGTTGCCGGTCTTGATGATGGATTCAAGAAATTCTTTCATGATCGTTCCTCCTTATGAATTGAGAGCGTTTGCTATCGCCTGAGTGATCTTGTTGTCGATATAGAGCTTGGTATCCCTTGGTGCAGTGACTGTAACGTCTCCCGTGTCTGCCCAGATGTTGTTCTGTCCGTACAAGGTCGAGAGCATTCCGCTGACCTGTTCGGCGGTGAGAGCGTATGTGATGGGGGTAGCGAGTTCATAGGCTAACTGGAATGGCGTCCCCGCAGAATAATACGCAGCAAGCATATCTTTGCCACCTTGTAGTGTATTTTCAGTTGCCCCCCATGTCGAGACGATACTATAAATCTGGATGCCGCCATTATTATTTTCTGACAAAAACTTATCTCCGTCACCCACTATTCCGCCTGATCCTTGAGCGATATGACTGCAAATCCCATAAAACCGTCTCTGCCACAATTTAGGCGCAAGGATTCCAACGCAAACTCTGCTATTATAAATGCTCCCATTATAGAACGCCCAACCGTCTTCCTGCCCGGTTAACGTAAGACACGCCCTATCCACCACCATCGTCCCCGTCCTATCCGGGTTAAGCGTAACCGTCCCGCCGTAGACTGTGCCGCTGTCGCCAGCTTCAGAGGGGAAGGTGACGGAGATTTTGTTGCCGGTGTATGGTTCAAACGTTGCGTTGGTGTCATCTTCCTGCTTTACCATCAAATAGCCAAATTGGAACGGATGGGTATTGCTGACGATCGTATACCAGAATTTATAGGTGCCATTTGGAAGAGCGCTGACATCCAAAATTAACTTTGAATCGATTGTTGAGCCGGAGTGCCCAAACGCCAGTTCGTTGTAGGTGTCATCCTTAACGAATGTGATAGGCGATATACTACTTTGTACATCAAGACGTTTAACGTATGTTCTGTTATTAAATGCTTGCAAAACAGTCTCGATAGAAGTCTTTCTATCTGCAGTAATTTCTGTAAAAACATGATCACTAAGTGTTATGTTTGTCATGCTGATCGGATGGGAATCATCAATCAGATTCTTTCCCCTCTGCCCAATCTCCGCTCCCGTCCGTCCGGTGATCGGGCAGATATTGGAGTATGGATGCCACTGTGGTGAGGGCGTGGATGCTTTTTCGAGCTGTGGGTAGATTGTTTTGTTGATAACTTCACCAGCAGTTGGTGCGGCACTTATTTTGCAGTATATCAACATACGAAGCCTTGTTGTTCCCTCCGGTATTGTTGACGTTCTGCTACTGTCGTTTGCTGACGCACCACCAATCATTGTATTATCGTCATAAAACTGTACGCCAAAATTTACATCATTTCCAAACACGGATATGGAAATAGTATCTCCTACGCTCAGACCCAAAGCATCAAGGGTTGTGTAAAAATCTGCATAATTCCACGTTGGTGTGGTTACTGTTCCAGCGGTAGTAACACTTCCATCTGAATTAAAGACATAGGAGATTCCATATTTTGTCTGGTCAAAGCCGCTTCCGATAAATTTGTTCACGCCACCCCCCGCAGGCCACGGATTCGCATACCCATGCAAATCCTGAACAGGCTCAATCTGAGCGACCAGCGACTTAATCGGCATCCCGTCCGCGCCATCATCAAAGCTTGCGATTGCTCCGCTGACCGTCTCCAAGATGACCGGAGCTTTGGTGTCGAGGCCGGTGGTTTCATCACTTATTTGGCGAGTTAAATCAGCGACGTCGTCCACCAGATCGGAGTAATCCTGCGGGATGGAGTCGAGCACTTCGTCGCCTTTATCCTCCACTGCCTGCACCTGCGTGGCCCCTGCCTGATTGACCGCCGTGACCTGAGCCGCGCCCGCCTGGTTCACATTGCCGACCGCGTTTGTCCTGGCCGTGCCGATCGCGCTCAGCGCGTTGTCTCTGGCGGTGTTGATCGCTCCGACGCCGCCGTCTACCGTCTGCCTGGCTTCCGACGCCGAACCGGCTGCGGCTGTCGCGCTCTCGCCTGCGGCGATTGCCTTCTGGGTCGCCGTCTGGGCTGCCGCTTCTGCGTCAGCCTTCGCCCTTGCTGCGGCCCTGGCGGATCCTTCCGCGTCATCTGCCGCACTCTCCGCACGCTGCACCCAGGTCTCCCAGCTGGCCTCGTGCTGCCCGGCTTCCTCGGCTGCCGCTTCGGCCATGCCGGCGTAGTATTTCGCGTTGTTGTGATAGGTCGGATCCTCGGTCCCGACGTCCGTGCCGGCACGCTGGCCGACCGCCCAGGCCTCCGCGTTCTCCGCCTTGTCTTCCGCCTCGCCGGCGGATCCCTCGGCGTCCGTCGCGGATTCCTCCGCTGCCGTCGCTGCCGCCTCCGCTCTCTCGACGCCGGAATTCAGCGCGTTGATCAGGCTGTCAATCTGCTGCTGTTCCGCTTCTGACGGGTCGATGTCTTCCCGCTCGGCCCGCTCATCCACCGGAATCGTGATGTCGTACCGGGTCTGGACGTCGCCGCCGCTCCCCGGAATCACGACGTATACCAGCACGTTCCGCCCGTCCAGCAGGAACTTGTCCGGAATCTCCACGCCGTCTGCCGCGGTGCCGACCATCGTGAGCGTCGCCGTGTCGCCGACGTTGCAGACGTCCGCCTCGTAGTAGTCCGGCACGGTCTCGCCCGAGATCACGAGGATCTGCTTGACGTCATACTGATAGTTGATCGGGTCGAGTACAATGTGCCGCTCATCCCCGATCTGCGCGTATACTTTGTTGTAAACCATGTTCCCCTCACCTCACCATACCATTCCCTGGGTTTTCATCCAGGATATAATTTCGTTCACTTTTTCCACCGTGGTTGCCAGAGTCGCGTCGGTCTCCAGCGTCGTTATGTCTCTGTGGCTGTTCGGGTTTGAGATCTCCCCCAGCACAATATAGGTTCCGGAGTGCTTCATGACTACCACCCTCGCGTTTACCTTCAGTGGCCTGCACATCAGCATCATTTTGAACCGCTTTGTCATTGGGTTGTCCTGGCCGTCAAGCTGGATCTGCACGCCGGCCGCGTTGCTCCAGGCTTTTACCGTCCCGAGGTAGAATTCTGCCGTGTTCTTCTCTTCCTGCATGATTTCCTCATCCAAGATTGATCACCACCTTCTTGAGCTCGTGTGACATCGTGCCGCCCGGCGTCAGCTGCATCGTCCATGCTTCCTCCACGCAGATTCCGAGCGTTTCCCCGTACTTGATCGCCGTCACGTCGTCCACGCCGAATCCGCTCTGCAGCATCGTCTCGGCATTGATGACCTCGCCTGTCCTCATGCTCTCATACAGCAGTCTGTCCGCGTAGGCCTGTAGTTCTGTCTGCGACTCAATGTTGTTGACTCTGACTTCCTTCACAATTCGCCTTCCCCGTCGCATCGTGGATAAAGGCGACTGCGGGTTGTTGTTCTCCGCCGTTGCCTTCATTCCGGCGTCTTTGTCCGCGTTGGAGCAGATGCACAGGAAGACATTCGGTGCTTCGTAAATATCCGTCTTCCTGCTGATCTGCGGCAGCAGTCTGACCGCCTCCACTTCTTTTCGGTTCCGCGGATCCGGTTTCGTGTTTGTGAAGATGTGCTGAATATTCTCCGCCGTCGGTGTGCTTGCCGGCTCCAGGATCGCGAATCCCGCAGCGTTGAACCATAACGGCTTATAGTTGATCTCAGCCAGCAGGTCGTTTACCACCGTCAGGTAACTCGTCCCGGTCTCCCAGTCCTGCCGGTCTTCCGTGATAGTTGCTTCCGACGGTGTTTTGATGATAGTCGCGATTCCGGACGCCGTAAGCAGCTGCTCCACGGCGTCCAGGTATGCCGTTCCCGCGGTCAGATACAGGGCGCCCTCCATTTTGTAGTCCCGCACCCTCCAGCATCGGTCATAGGCCTGAAGTTCAACGGTTTCCTCGCCCCGCTCTTCCTTCGGCGTGACCGTTGACGGCATCAGGACGCCGAGAGGGTTTATTTCGCCGTTCAGGATGAGCACCGGCTTGATTTCATCCGCCAGCCAGTCTACTTCCACCTTGTTCCCGCGCGAGTCAACCGCGTCCGGCAGAAACGTCCCCTGCAGAGACATCTTGATTTCCCCGCTGCTCTGCATCCGGAGCGTTGGCGTGCCCATCGCGTAAAGCTCACCGTACTCGATGCCGTTTCGCATCATCCGGAATCGTATTTCCTCATGTCGTATCATCGACATAATCCTCCGTTTCGATGCGCTGCAGCGCGAAGCTGTACGTCGTCCAGCTCAGCTTTTTCAGTTCCTTCGTCCAGTTGTTCAGGATCGTCGGGAAGACGGTGCCGTCCCGGAACTTCAGGATTACTTCCTTCCCCAGCAGGCTCTCGAAGCGTTTTCGGTCCGTCTCCTGCTCCGCGAGAAACAGGGCGGAGAAATTGACCTTGCTCTCTCTGAACCCGCTCAGGCTTCCGGAAGGATATGTGTTTCCTGCCAGATGGTAGAACGTGCCGTCCGCCGTTTCTTCGTAGTCCGGATCCCGCATGTCCATCTTGGAGTATTTGATCTCCAGCCACTCGCCTCCGACCCGCTCTGTGATATATGTTCCTGCCGCGGTGGTCTCCAGCGTCACCGTGTTGCTCTCGCTGTAGTTTCCGTCCGTTAGGCGGTTCAGCACCTGATAGCTGTGTTCTCCCGACGCGTACCGGTCCGCGAATGTCGTTCTGGCGGTGTGTCCGATCTGCACGCCGTCCCGGAAGATGAGGAAGTCCGCGGTTGCTTCTTCCGTTTCCCAGCTGAGCATATTGTCAATGCCGCTCACTCCGGTCAGGACGATTTCCTCGCCCGGCGCATTTTGCACATTAATGACCGACGTTCCCCAGTCGCTCCACAGCCCGTAGGTTCCGACTATTGACACGCTGATGCTGTGTTCTCCGTCTTCCAGCTTGTCCGGAAGCTCGAAGGTCTTCTCCGTTCCGAAGTACGGGCCGTATACGGTATCATCGACTCTTATCTGATAGGCCTGCTGATCGTTTGCCTGCCATCTTACCGTCGTGAATGGTGTGTTCTCCACATATACGACCGGAGCTTCCGGCGCCCCGTAGCAGATAAACGTTGTCGCCTGTCCCGTGCCTTCCACGCCGTCGATGTTGTACGGGATAATCATCCACTGGATTTCGCCGGCCGGGAAGGTGTACGCTGGGAAGGTGTATTCTGTCACGATGGTCGTTTCATCCAGCAGCGTCGTGTATTCTGCGTCCGTCGCCAGTTTCCGCATGAATTTGTACCGACTCGGTGCGAATCCGTCCGAGCTGGAGAAGTTCCAGTTGAATGTGATAGCCTGGTTATTGCTTTGCACGGTATTCGACGGAGATACTGCTGTTGCCGTGACAGCCCCGGCTGCCGTGCTGAAGCTGTAAACAGAGGTCTGCGATGCGTACCCGGTTGCGTCCGTCCCGCTGAGATACCACTGGATTGTGCTTGCTGCCGGGAACGTGTTTGCCGGAATTGTCAGACTGTTTGCGCCGGCTGCCGCCTGTACGGCTGTCCATGTTTCTGCTCCGGATACGCGCCAATACAGTGTAGTTGCCCCAGGTGAGACAGTTCCGCCTGCTGCGCTTTGATATGTCCATCCAAAAGAGATCGGGTTTCTCGGATTCGCGTAACCGGACGTCGGAGCATTTGACGGTGTAACCTGCGTTGTGGCGGTTGCGAACGTATAGACTGACGTGGAGGATGTCGTCCCATCCTCATCTGTAACGTCAATTTGATACTCGTAGGAAGCGCCCGTCAGAAATGTATATGCAGGTATGGTTACTGACTTTGTATTACCGGAAACCGTTATTGTCTGCCAGGCGCTTCCGCCTTGTATCCTGTATTTGAATACAGCCGACGCCTGATCCCATGTTTCATCTGCACAATATCCTGAAACAGCGGAAGTATCTTTCACCAGCTCCCACGTTAATGTTTTTTCTTCCGCAATACTTATTTTATCGGAAAGCTGAGAATACTCATATTGTACTTTGCTCTTTATCTTCGTAGCGTCGTCATATACAATAGTTACATACGGTTTTGTCGTTCCATTAGCCAAAACTGTTTTTGTGCTTACATTATTTCTCAGGACATCTCCGCATTGTACCCTTAGTGCTTTTCTTTCTGTTACCTGTTTTGCTTTATAAGCAGTCTGCGTTTCAGATGTTATATTTCTGATTGATGTAGCCCCAGCACTAATACGCATAGTAGCGAATGATGTTCCACTCGTGCCTGCGTTATTGTAATTAGCTATGTCTTCATCGAAATCTGGAACAATCTGAACAACCACATATGACTCGCCTGAATATGTATTCTTCAATCCCAGCGTGAAGGAACACCCGACTAAAACATTGTGTCTCAGATTTGTAGGCATTGAAGAAATACCAAACAACATTTTCCGTTCATTCGTTGAATTCGGTTCATAATCAACATAATATTCCGTGCTGGAATTCGCTTTTATAACTGTATACGGTTCAGATTCCTTTAAATAATTTGCCTTTGTAACAGGCAGATTCACAGTTGCATTTGCCATATCACGCCATCCTCGCTCTCACCTGCCGGCTCTGATACCACTGCAGGAGCTCTTCCAGTTCCTCGATGCCGTTGACCGTGATGTTGTAGGTGTTCGTGCTTGTTCCCGCTGCGGCCGGTGCCGCCGCTGCCGTGAAGGTCGGGCCGAGGCTGAAGCTCCTCTGAATCTGATCGCTGATCAGATGCTCGTTGTCCCGGATCCCCTTTGCGAACAGCTGCATCATATCCGGTGCGTAGGTGTGGAAGTCGCTCAGCGGGCCTTCCTTCGGCTCGGAGAATCCGAGCATGTTCTTGATGCCCTGGCCGATGCTCCGCACCGTGCCCATCAGACCGCTCATCTTCGATGTGATGCCGCCGACGAAATTCTGGATCAGATCCGCGCCCCACTGCTTTGCCTGCTCGATCTTCTCATGGATCGCGTCTCTGATCTTCCCGAGCACGTCCCCGATTGCCTTCACGACGTCGCCGATGCCCTGCAGCAGGCCCTTCGCCAGCTCCACGACCAGCTTCGTCCCGCTCTCCAGCAGCTGCGGCAGGAACTCGAGAATTGCTTTCAGCAGGTTCCCCATGATCGTCGGCACCTTCTCAATCAGCGTCGGCAGTGCCTTGATGAGGCCCTCCGCGACCGCTCCGATGATCTGGAACGCTGCGTCGATGAGCTTCATGAGCGTGTCCGGCTCCGTGAGCTTCTCCACGATGGTCAGCGTGACCTCCACAACCGCCGGAATCAGCTCCGGCAGCGCGTCGATGATTCCGTCAATCAGCGCGAAGAGGATCTCCGTGCCCGCCTCGATGATCTTCGGCAGGTTCTGAATCAGGTGCTTCGCAAGCTCCGTGATGATCGGAATCGCCGTCTCCGCCAGCTTCGGCAGATTGTCGATCAGTGCCGTTGCCAGTGACTCGACAATGCCGAGTCCGATTTCCATAAACCTCGGCAGCTGTTCCGTCAGGCTCCCGAGCAGGTTGTCAATCCCCTGAGATATAAGACCAATCCCGGCCTCATTGTTGCCGGTGAACAGCTCCGCGAGGCCGTCCATCGTCGTCTTGATTCCGGGCAGAAATTCTGATGTTAATCCTCTGGACAGTCCCTGGAACGCCGTCTGCATGTCCTGCAGGCTGTCCTGATATGCCGCGGCCGCCTTGACCGCTTCGTCTGACATGACGCCGCCGAGCTCGTGCACCCGGTCGCGCATGGCCTGTGTGTCCTCTGCCGAGGTGTTCAGCAGGGCGCCGAGTTCCGTCGCGCCTCTGCCGAGCAGCTGCCCGGCCACATAGGTGCGCTGCGTCCCGTCTTCCATGTTCTGCAGGCCTGCGATGGTCCGCTCAAAGAGTTCCTGCTGATTGAGCGTCGCAAGGTCCTCTTCGGTGATCCCCAGCAGCGCGAAGGCGTCGTTTCCGCTCTCGGCCGCGTTGGCCAGCGTCTTCATGCTCGCCTTCATGGTCTCCATGCTTGTACCCGAGTGTTGCATCACGGCGTCCCATTCCTGATAGGCTTCCGCCGTCATGCCCATCTTCTGGGACATCTTGTCGATGTTGTCGCCGTATGCCGCCGTCGCCGACGCGCTCTTGACCACGGCTGTTCCCATCGCCACGGTTGCTCCCGTGACCGCCGTCACCGCCGTGACTGCGCCCTTCGCCGCGCCTCCGAATGCCGCTGACCACGTTTTTCCGCCTTTTTCTCCCGCGCCGCTCAGTTCCCCGTCAAGCGCCGACGTGAGGTTGCTCCCCATGTCCTTGGTCGTCGGGACGATCTGCACATACGCTTTTGCAATTTCTGACATCAGATAAACCCTCCTCTTCTGAGGATCTCGTTTCGTGCGGCCTCGAAGTCTTCGCCGCTCTCATATACCATGTAGTTCCGCTCCGGTTCCTTCCGTTCCGTCCCCGTGAGTGCCTCATACATCGACGGCGGCGGATTCTTCCCATTCACGCCGTCTTCCGTCTGCCGCCAGGCGATCACCCGCACGACGTCCAGGATGAGCGCGAGAATCAGCACATTGTCCGGATACTTCTGTCCGGTGATTCTGCGCTTCGATCTGGATTCCGCCGGCAGACCGTCCGCAAGCGCTGCCTGTGTTGCCACCGGCAGCGCTTCCCAGTCGAACAGATGATAGTATTCCGCAAAGTCGCAGATCATGCTGTCCCTGTCCTGCCGGAAGACGGACAGCAGGATTATTTTTTTTTATCAGTCAGCTGCCCCAGCAGTTCCTGAATCTGTTCTCCCGTGGCCTTGACCCGCACCTTCCCGCTCTCGTCCCGGATGCAGTCGTAGAAGTCTTTCTTCTGCTCCGGTGTCAGCAGGATGTCGCAGATTCTTGTCAGGCCGATCGGGTTTTTCCTCGTGTCCATCAGTTCCAGCGCGTCGAGGAACTCCATGTCGTCCGCCGCGTTCTCGTCGATGTCCGTCTCAAAGCCGCAGCTCAGTTTCACATGTGTCATGATCTGTTCCTCCGCCCGTCATCAGGATCCGCTCGAGGCGGCCTTGATGTACTCGTAGTGGTACTTGCCGTTTGCGTCGCTGGTTGCCTTGATCGTGACCGGATAGCCGACGGGGTCCGTGTCGTTGTATACGACATCGCCGATCTCGGTGATGACGCCCTTGGGAATGACGGTGCGCTTCAGGGCGCCGCCCTTGAGGATCATGTCAACGACCCAGCACCGCGCCTCATGCGCTTCAGTGCCGGATGCGATGCTGATGCCTGCTGCGAGCGTTCCGGTCACGTTGGTCGCGCCGTAGATCTCCTTCAGGACGTTGATGTTCATCATCTCGATAAAGGTCAGCTTCCAGGTCTCGGACTTGTCATCCTCCGTGACCAGAACGGTGTCCCCGCCCCAGGCCTTGACCTCTTCGGAGTTGACTTCCTGGCTCTGCGTCACGCCGTCCTCGGAGACATAGCCCATGCCCGCAAAGCCTGCCGGCAGCGCCGTCACGGCGTCCGTTGGAGGGGTCA
>Ga0326511_10005390_pt1 | contig 10102 bp, 9 predicted proteins | sample 0_2496_0518_D_FD_203701 | JGI IMG/M metagenome (GOLD analysis project Ga0326511, IMG submission 203701) | Bovine rumen microbial communities from UC Davis, California, United States - 0_2496_0518 | ecosystem: Host-associated > Mammals > Digestive system > Stomach > Rumen | place: USA: California... | reverse complement strand
CCGCAGGCGGTCACGGCCGCCATAGTGACTGCCATAAGGCAGGCTGCGAATACTTTCTTTTTCATAATATCTTCTCCTTATACGATTCATACTTGAAGTCTGCCTTTGTGCAGGCAGGACCTTCCGGCAGACAGCTAAGGAATTATTAAGATTTTTATTTCTTCTTTCCTTTCGCTTCTGTTTTATAGTTATAGCAGGCAGGGTCCTGTCCTGCACGGCAGGACCTGTTAAGGACCTGTTAAAGACATCCTGCTGCGCAAAAAAAAGGTTGACAGATTTCCTTTTAATTGTTAACATCATTGTCGCCGTATGGTTGACAATAAAGAAAGGAATCTGTATCATTGAAAACAAAAGATATGGTCCTGTGCGCTCTTTGCGCTGCTCTTACCTGTATCCTGGCCCCCGTATCCATCCCCACACCGGGAGGGGTGCCCGTCTCTCTGGCGACCTTTACCGTCATGCTCTCCGGCCTTCTGCTGGGAGAAAAACTGGGGACCCTCAGCCAGCTGATCTACATTCTTCTGGGATCCGCAGGCCTTCCCGTTTTTGCCGGCTGGACCGGCGGCATCGGCCTGGTCCTTGGCATGACCGGCGGCTATATCATCGGCTACCTTTTCCTGGCCTTCTTTACCGGCCTCTTCTACTTCCGCATAGGGAAAAAGAAGACCGGGACCGCAAGATACTTCTGGATGGTCCTGGGCATGGCGGCGGGGACCCTGGTCCTCTACGCCTTCGGTACTATTTGGTTCATGCATGTCACTGGCATGGATCTGACCGCCTCCCTGGCGGCCTGCGTTGTGCCCTTCCTGCCCGGTGACGCTGTCAAGATCGCAGCCGCGGCGGCTCTTACCGGCCAGATCGAAAAGGCTCTGTCCCATGTATAGGGAAGATCCTCTTCCCCTCCGCCCCCACCACAGTCTCTGCTTCCAGAACTTTGCGGGCGAAGGCTACAGCGGCGGTTTTACCCTTTCCCTTGCCCGGATCCGGGACAGCCTCATGCAGGATCCGGAAAGGAAAGTCCGCCTGACGACGGGCCCTGACAGGGTCTGCGGCGCCTGTCCCCATCTAATGGGAAATGCCTGCAGTTCCCCAAAGCCTTCTCTCTTCGACCAGAAGGTCCTTGCCCTGACCGGTCTTGCGCCGGGACAGGTCCTGTCCTTTAAAGAACTCCTCGCCCTGACCCGGCCCCTGAACAGGGACCGCCTGGAAGAATGCTGTCCGGGCTGTCAGTGGCTTCCTCTCTGCCTTTCCCTGCAGGGAAAGACAATGGAACTTATAAAGTAACGACAGAATAATTCTGTCCTTCTGATGATCAGTTTTTCCTGTATCTGCAGGGAAAACTGGTTTCGTCGCTGTTCTGTCGCCTCCTGCCCGGGCGACAGAATCCATGGGCCCCGGAAGGGGCCTTTTTCTTACGTTATTCCAGACCAGGGACCTCTGTCCATGCGACAGATATCCGGTCTGTTCCCATCGACAGAATACATTTCCAGGACGGCGACAGAATCCTTTCCTTCCTGCGGATATCAGCTTTTCCGCTCTATGCCCCGCTCCCGGCCCGGGTCCCCCTTCTGCCCCGGCGGCCTTCCGGGAGGTCTTCCTGGAGAGGGCTTTTCTCCCCTTTCCGCATGGCTTTCCGGAGAGGGCCCGGATGGACCTTTCTCATACGCACCGCAGTCAGTTCCCGGGCCTCTCCGGCTGGGCTTCCTTCCATGACAGCCGCCTCTTTCTCTCCTTATTTTTATATATCTGGCACCCCGTACCGTGCTATCATGTAAAAAGAACATAAAAAAGACAGGGACCCACCTAGCCAGTCGCTCCCTGTCTCGCACAATGAGGTATGCAGCCGTAACAGAACGGTGCATGCTCACCTTATGGGACCATGATAGCGATTTTAATGGGTATTTTCAAGTCTTTTAAAGCACCTTTCGATCAGGAAAGATATGACGGGACGATCAGGGAGATGGCACGTTCCGTCCTCAGGGAACTGGTATGCCCCTTCTGCCGGGAAGAAGGCAGGCAGGGCCACTTCATCCGCTGGGGCTCCTATAAGCGCGGCGTGGGCACCGAAGGCGGGACACGGATGAAGGCCCGTATCCAGCGCATCCGGTGCACAGACTGCAGGCATACCCACGCCCTCTTCCCCGAGAGCCTGGTCCCCTGCTCTTCCTTCCCGGCAGAGCTTCAGATAAAGGTCATCCAGTCATATCTGGACGGTGACAGGAGGTCCCTGCAGGAACTTATGGACCACTACATCAGTCAGGGAGCTGCCGGGACCATCTTCCGCCGTTTTATCAGGGAATGGAAGGACCGTCTCCGGGAGACAGGGACCTCCATCGGGAGCCCTGTGGGAGAGATCACGGAAAAATGTGCCTCTTCCTTCCACCGCCAGTTCATGCAGGCAGGGAACGTACCGGTCTTCTGGTACGGCTCTCTCAGGCAGAAAGTCCCGGACTTACTGAAAACAACAGCGGCTGTGTATCAAACGCCCCCGGGAATGGCTATCATTACCTCATCATCGTAAAAAAGGAGGAAATGACGGCCATGAATGACATTTATCTTACCTGTACCCCCGGACCAGAGGCCCCGGGCCCGGCAGAGAGGGCCGGATGCCGGAGGGGCTCCCCGTCAGGGGCTTTTGTGATGCCCCGGGCACGGAAGGGGGGCCGCGGCATGACACGCCTTGACTGTGAGGCCCTTACGGAGGTCTTCGGCCGCCCCGGGGAGGGCCCCCGCTTTGCCTTATACGGCCTCCGTACTGCGGACCCTTCCGGCACGCAGCTGGAGAAGTCCTTCATCGTCCTGCGCCGCGGCCCCTTCATCGTACAGTTCACGGCCCTTGAGCGGTATGCCCCGGGATACCGGACCGTACAGAGGTATGCCTCCTCGTCCCATTCGAAGCACACATATATCGTCCAGTTCATGAACTACATGGGGAGCCTCGTCCCTTATGACAGGGACCTCCACCGGAGCCTCTCCGCCTGGACCGGGGAACTGGCCGCGGCCGTCACCCCTGACAGGATGCAGGACTTTTTCGACCTCTATGCCATGGGTGCCCTGCCGGGACAGAAGGCCGCCCCGGGCATGGACACGGACGGGCGCTGCATCCGGACGGTCACCGCCTTCGTGTCAGAGCTGAAGAGGAAGCATCCGGCACGGGAAAGGATGGCCCTTGCTGAGGAAGACCTCTACGTATCCCGTGAATACATGACCAGGCAGGGCATCGTCCTCCCGCGCCGGCACGTCCGTTTCCGGGCGGCATCGCCTTCGTCAGGGGCTGCAGCGCGCTTCAGGGACCTTCCCTGGAAGGCCTTCGTCCTCCTGCTGGAGCTCTCCTTCCATTACGCGCCGGACATCTCCCTGGCCCTTGCCGCCCAGGCCCTGGCAGGCCTCCGGGAAGGGGAGGTGCTGAACCTCAGGCAGGAGTCCTCTCCCCTGGGCCCCGGCATCCTCTTTACCTACGAAGGGGAGGCCCTGAGCTCCATCGTCCTGGATGTCAGGAAGGAATACGTCCTCCGGGAGGACCGCATCCCCGCCGGCACCATAAAAAAGCCCAGGCTCCAGCACGTCTACCCGGCCTTCAACGGCCTGTTCTTCCAGATCTACGAAAGGCACCTGGAGCACCTGCGCTCCCACGACTTCGACCGCCGTTACTGCCCCCTGTTCGTGGACGGGCGGGGCAGTGCCATGACCTACGCCGTCTACAGGGACCGCTTCCGCTCCCTGGTCCGGGACCACTTCGTGCCGGCCCTGCTCTCCAGTGAGGACCCTGAGCTCTACCTCTACGGGATGCTGGTCAGGGAAAGGGGGCTCGCCCCCCACTGCCTCCGCCACGCCTTCAGCTGCATGCTGGTCCTCATGGGAGAGGACATCCACGGGCTCCAGATGTACCGGGGGGACGCCTCCCCGGCGTCCTGCCAGACCTACCTCGACAACAAAAAGGACATCCTGGACCGGTTCAGGGGCGCACAGTCGGAGCTCATAGATCTCCTGTCTGCCGTCGTCGGACCGGTCACGTAAAAAGAAAGGATAATGACCATGGGCAAAAAAGGCACCATAAATACAAAAGATGCTCCGGGAAGTCCGGGAAAAAGCAGGGCCGCGGCCCCTTCAGGCATCCCTCTGCCCCCTGTCAGCCTCTTTCCTCTGGTCCTGGTCCATGCCGGGGCCCAGGGCTCCCTTTACAAAGGGTCCTCCTCCGACCAGACCTGCCTGATGGAGATGATGGACGCGGACGACTGGTTCGGTCTCGAGCCTTCGTACTGCGGGAAGGACGTCTTCCTGCCCGAAGCGTCCCGCCTCCTGGAGGTCCTCCCCCTCTGGCTCAGGGCCTTCGGCAGGACCACCGGGGAGAAGGCCCGCCTCCTCCTGGAGCATTACGAAAGCGTCCTCCCCAGGACCTGCGCCGCATGCAGGCGCTTCCTGGACGATAACGGCCTCTGGGAAAGGGAGGCCGCCCTCCAGGCGGTGGACCACCTGGTCTGGCACGCCCTGTCCCGGTCCCCGGACCGTCCGGACAGGGCGCCGGACTACGGGGAGGACGACCTCCTTGACCTTGCCCTCTCCGCCAGGCAGCTCCTTGGCAGGACCCCCTTCGGCCTCCTGGGGGAGCTCATGAAGGACGTCATGGAGACGCCCTCCGCCTGGCAGTACTCCTTCGTCACCCCGGACTACGTCTCCCTGGATACGGACGCCTGGCCCCTGGAGACCTTTGCCCGCCTGGCCTTCCGTGTCTTCAATCCTGCTTCGATAGAAGAGCACTCCCTGGTGGAAAAGGCGCGGGAGGACAGGGCCTGTGCGGCCCTCTGGGTCTTTATAGCCCTCCACTTCGTCTGCGCCCTCAGGTCCACCGACATAAGGCGCCTCCCTGCACCGGTCCTTCCCGCGGCAGGGGCCGGCTGGAAGACGGAGGATGAGCGGCTCTCCCGTGTCTGCGCCCTGTGGGAGGAGCAGATCTCCCTCCTGGGCCTTACGCCCCGCAAGACCTCCCGCCACGGGAACATCCCGGCCATAAAGGCCCTCATACCGGATGTCCTCCGGCCCCTCTTCGGGCTCTTCCTTTCCCTTGCCGCGGAGGGATACGGCGGAGGGACGCCCTTCCTGGACTGCGATCCCTCCGCGGCAAGGCTCCGCGCCTTCTTCGGTGAGGACTTCGTCAGGGAGCTGGGCGGCAGGGCCTTCTCCACGAGAAAGGCCAACAAGTCCTTCCTGCAGGGACTGGAGGCCCTCTCTTCAAAGACCGGGAGCCCTGCCGATGGGTACCTGCTGGCCCGGATCGCCAGGAGCCACAAGGGCAGCCCCTATGAGTTCAGCTGCGCCGCCACGGACCACTACCTCCGGGACGCCAGCTTCCACGGGCTCACGGCCCGGGCGGCACTGGGGCAGATGTTCGAAAGGGGCGTCTTCGGCTTCCTGCCGGTCCTCCTCATAGAAGACCTGGACCGCAGGGCCTTCCGCAGCCTCACTCCCTCCGGGCAGTCCCGCCTCCTGAAGGAGCTGGGCCAGAGGCCCTGGCAGCTGGAGGCCGTATGCCGATCCTGCATCCTGGCCCTGGAAAGGGCAGAGGACGCCGTGCGGGAGGTCCTCCGCGCCGGGGCGGGAAATGAAGAGGCCCTCTCCGGGGCACTGAGGTCCCTTTCGGACCGCCCTCCGGGCTCTCCGGAGGGGGCGGCCTTCTGCCTGCTGTCCGCATCGGGCATCCCCTGCGCCTCTCCTGACAGGGGCTCCTGCATGGGATGCGCCTATGAGATCTGCGCCAAGGCCTTCCTTTGGTGCCTGATGGACGCGTACGTCCTGGCCTCCAGGCGGGCGCAGAGGGCCGCGGGGACGGAGAAGGCAAGGCTCACCGCCATCAGGACAGAGGGCATCGCCCCGGTCCTGGCACGTTTCATAAAGACCTGGCCCTCCCTCTGCCGTGCGGAGGACACGGACGTCATGGAGGCCATAGTCAGGGAGGGCATGGAGACCCTTTCCGGAAAAGACAGCGCTGCGGGCACGCAGCTGAAAGGAGCATCAGATGAATGATAACAGGACCGGCCGGGAGCTGGTCATGACAGAAGTGCTGGACGGCCTGGTCCGCACCAGGAAGGCAGGGACCTTCTCCGAAGACTGCCTCGGCCTGGCCATGGGGATCTTTTCCCGCCTTCAGGAAAGTGGCGTCGTCACGAAAGGCAGCTTTGAAGACAGCGTATGGACACTGACCAATGAGACCGACGTATGCCGCCTGCGCTTTCCTGACGACGAAGAGGCGTACATGGCCGGGGCCGGCATCTGGACCGGCGTCCCCTTCAGGGAATACGTACAGGCCCTGAAGTCCTTCCTCCTCCTGCAGACAGGGTCCGTGTCCCTGGAGGGGCTCAGGGACCAGCTCCGTGAGCTGTCCCTCCTCACGGAAGATCCGGATCCCCTGGAGAGCGGCTTTGCGCCCTCCCAGGCATCCCTGCGGCTTTTGGGCTTCCTCTCCGGAGGAGGCCCTGTCAGGGACCATGTCTCCTCCGTACTGGAGGACCTGATCGTATGGAAAAGGAGGGACCATGCCAGGCGGGACCTTGCCGGCTTCTCAGACTACCTCCGCTTCGACAGGGAGCTGGACGCCTTCTGGAAGAGCTCTACTGAGGAAGAGAAGCGCCGTTTCTTCCTCATCCGGATCTGGTGGCGGCTCACCTGCATCCTGCCCCTGCGCCCCACGGAGCTCCTGGTGACACCCTGGGACTGCATAAGGCAGAGCGACGGCCAGTACTTCCTGACCATCCGCCGGACTAAACTGAAGAAACGGAAGGGGTCCCTGGGCTACCGGGTCGTGACGGACTACAGCGCCTCTTCCTATGAGGTCCCCTCCGCCCTTGCGGAGGAGGTCCTGTGGTATAAGTCCGCTGTCACCAGGGCCCTGAAGGACGGTATGGGCATCTCCACCGGGGATGATGATAATGATAATGATAAGGATAAGGATAAGGATAAGGATAAGGATAAGGACACTGCGCGCTTTTCCTATCTTTTCGGCGGCAGCCGGCCCCTTCCCTATCAGGATGCCCGTCTTCTCCTCCGCTCCTTCCTGGGGGACGTACTGGGCTGGGACGACGTTTCCGCCATCCATCTGGGGGACACCAGGCACCTGGCCATGATCGGCCTGATCATCTCCGGAGGGTCTCCCGTCATCTGCCGGGAGCTGGCAGGCCACGAGACCGTCGACATCGCCAGTCATTACTATACCAACACCAGCCGCATCGTACGCTCGGCCTCCTACTTCTTTACAAGGGACAGGGGAAAGGCCTGCTCCCTGGTATCGGCCCCCTTCAGGATGCCCCCGGAAGGCGCCCTGCTCCATCCGGTGCCGGGCGGCATGTGCGGTGCCCCCCAGATCCTCTCCGGGGACATCTCGGAGTGCATGAGGAACATCCCCGCCGGGGGGATCCCCGGCGACTGCGCCGGATGCCCCAGCTTCTATCCGGACCGGGACCACCTGCACCGGGCAGTGTCCCGGTCAGGGGACGGCATCCCTTCCGATGCCCCCTTTCTCTTTGCCATGCTGGACCGGCTCCGGAAAGGACAGGGCATGGACTGCAGCTTCAGGGAGGCCCTGGCCAGGGAGCTGGAGTCATCGGGCAGGTACTTTCCTGTACGGATGAAGGACGGTAAAGAATACGAAAGGACAGAGCGGACAGAAAAAGGAACGGAGGACGGCCATGGGAAGAAGACCTGACACAGCTCCGGAGGAGCTGGTCTCCCTCGTCGACAGCTTCTTTATCAGCACAGGAGGCGATCCTGAAAGGATCACCTTCACGGCCCTCAGCCGCTATGCCGCAGAACGGGGCCTGTCCATACCGGAGCAGAAGTTCCGCAGATGCCCTGCAGTGGTCCGGAGAAAGGCAGAGCTCACGGCCCTGGGGACAGGGGCACCGGCCGGCATCCCGGAGACAGTCCCGGGCTTTATGACGCCCGACATACGGGAAGGCCTCCGCAGGTGCAGGGACGCCTCCGAGGCAGAGGCCTGGCTCTCAGGCCTTTCCGATTCCTGGCATGCCCTCTACCGCAGGAAGACCGAGCTGGAACTGGAGGACAGGAAGAACAAAGAAGAGCTCCTCCGCTTAAAGAACAGCGCGGACGATGAAAAGGCCCAGGCCGCCAGGGCCGTCAGGGCCCTCTCGGACGAGAACGGCAGGCTGAAGGACCAGGTCAGGGCTCTGATGGGGATCGTAAGGGAATACATCTATCCCTCCGCGGCCGTCATGCTCCTGAAGAAAAGGATCCCTTCCCTGGAAGTGGACAGCGCCGTCAATGAGCGGGCCATCCGGGGCCTCCTGGCAGACTATGAGGAAAAGGATCCGGCAGAAGGTGCCCCGGAAGAAGTGCCGGACGACCCCTTCCTCACCCTCCTTGCGGGAAAGGAGGAAGGGGATGTTTTTTGAGATGACGTATGACGCCGGTGAGCTCTCTGACGAGAACCGCCTCCTCCGCCTCCTGCTCAGGGCCTTCGGACTGAGGTCCTCCGATCCGGATACCATCCGGCAGCTCATAAGGGCCATGGTGCCGGAGAAGGGCCCCTTCCCGCCCTGTGAAAAGGGCGCCGGGCCGGACGGCCGCATCAGACCGGCCGAAAAGGAGGCCCGCTTCCGGATGCCCGAAAGGTATGTCCGTTCCGGCGTGCCGCAGTGCTCCGTTGCCTCTGCCTGGGAACGCAGCTGTGATGAGGAAGGGAGGTGCCCTGCCGCACCTCCCTGCATGGGCCCTGGCTGGGACGGGCGCTGCAGTCACTGCACCTTCTGCGCAGGAGGCCGGGACATGGAGAACATCTGGGACGTCATGGAAGACATGTCCGTCCGCATCGCCCATCTGACCGCCGAGGTCTTCCGCCTGGCCAGTGAGCTTTATGGGGAAATGTATCCCCTGGAGGCCGCTGACCCGGCATCGCCCCTCTATGACGACCTCTTCTTTACCACGGAGACCTGTTTCCCGGCCTACCGCGAGATGCTCCGCTGCCGCTCCCACGGGCAGGACCTCATGGAGTCGGACGGTTACAGGCAGTATATCCGGGACATGGTCAGGGAAGGCAGTGACGACGGCACCTACGGGACCATGCAGTTCCTGGAATGGAGGAAGCGGCGCTTCTCCATGGACCAGACAGGGCCCATGCCCGCGCCTCCTGCCGGTACTGCCCCGGAGTACACAGACGACATGCTCCGGAAAGACCTGGCCGGGACCTTCCCGGAGATATACAGCTGAAAAAGGAAAGATACGAAAGGTAAAAATATATGAAACGTGACTTTATCTCTCTCAGGCAGAAGGACCCTGACACGGCGGCCCAGTGGGTCTCCGGAGAAAAGGAAGGACAGACGCCGGATACCGTGTCCTTCAGTTCCCACGTGCGGGCCATGTGGCGGTGCGGGAAGGGCCATCTGTTCAGTGCGACCGTGAACCAGAGGACCACTTACCGCACTTCCTGTCCTTACTGCGCCGGCACTAAGGTACTGAAAGGCCTGAACGATCTGGAAAGCACAGATCCGGAACTGGCAGAGCAGTGGCACCCTTACCGGAACGGCGGCCTGCTCCCGGATGCGGTCATCTCGGGAAGCGCCCGGAAAGTATGGTGGAAATGCAGCCTCGGGCACACATGGGCCGCTTCGATATGTAATCGCAGGAAAGGGAGCGGATGTCCTTACTGTACAGGCAGGCCTCCTGTACGGATGCACTTCGTGTGAAGTGTAAGACTGATATGACTTCTTATTATGTCGGCCCCTTAAGGAACGGTATGTCCGCAGTCCACCGTAAAGAAGCTGTTAAACGACAGAATCCATAGGTCCTGAACTCTTCAGTCCCCATGGATTCTGCCGGGAAAGAAAGATGCTTCCTTCTTCAGTCTCCGTGTTTACAGGGGGAAAACGACAAAACCCCACCCCTTAGTTCCATATATAAAACGGAAGAAAAAAGGCTATGGCCTTTCTATCGAAGGGCCATAGCCGGGTGATGATTTTTATTTGCCGTACATCCAGACCCATGTTCCCTTGGGGAGCTTGTTGTACTGCCATACTGCGTTGGCATAGTGCAGACGCATGCAGCCGTTGGATCTGTGTCCTCCCGAGCCGCCGATGACAGGATCGACTGGCTTTGT
>Ga0326511_10005387_pt1 | contig 10105 bp, 8 predicted proteins | sample 0_2496_0518_D_FD_203701 | JGI IMG/M metagenome (GOLD analysis project Ga0326511, IMG submission 203701) | Bovine rumen microbial communities from UC Davis, California, United States - 0_2496_0518 | ecosystem: Host-associated > Mammals > Digestive system > Stomach > Rumen | place: USA: California... | reverse complement strand
CGATGGATTACTGACAATAAGGGCAGTTTCTATCGCAACTATAACCGTGACATCCTCGCCATGTATGAAGACGAGTGCAGGGTGGAGCTGTCGCGTGATAATTTCCTGAAGCTGCTGCCCGAGACCCTGCTGTCGATGGAGAGCGACCTGAAGAGTGGCGACAAAAAGGCTAAGGTAGAGGAGATAGAGCGTAGGCGCCATTTGCTCAACGAGGCGTTCCTGCCTATCGACACCTTCCGCTTCCGTCGCCAGATGCAGGCCGAGCGTCAGGTGGCGGAGATGGTTAACGGCAAGCTTGAGTATCTGCTCAAGACCTACTTCGGCTTCGACCTGCAGGCCGAGACCAACCCCTATGTGCGCCAGCTGGCCGTCATGCTGCCTTTTGTGAAGCAGTGGCGTGGCGACTTTGGCATGCTGCGCAATCTGCTGGCGGCACTCTTCAGCTGCGAGGTGGAGATGACGCAGGGACGCTACAGTCATAGCGACTCCACACGTCAGTGGCTGCCGCTGGTCAACTACGACCTGCTCATTGGCGGCCTCGAGGCCGCCGCTTACCGTGACCTGCGGGCCAGCCTGCAGCCCGTTGCCGACTTCATCTCTGAGTGGTTCATGCCCATGGAGGTGGTCTGTCGGCTTCGTATCAAGGAGCACCACCAGCCGCAGCGTGTCAACACGCGGCTGGTGCTCAACTATAACACAGAGAATCATACTACAATATAATAAGGTGACTATGGATGTAAACGCACGAATCAACTGGATGCCGGGGATGGAAATCACCGACCACACCTTCCTGGAGATGGATTCAAACAATGATTTCCGTCAACAGATGGCGCTGCGTGCCGCCCTGGGCAGCAACCGTTCGGGCTTGCTTCCCGGTGCAGAATTCAATAATACGGGCGTGTTCGTAAAGAACACCTTCGAGATGGAGCAGTTCAAGTGTCGAGGCGTCTTGCCGTCAGGGCGCATCGTCGATGCCGACGAGGCCGTGAGCGTAGCCGTACCCATGCTCTTCGGCTCGGTCTACTACCTCACCGTGGGCATTGGCCAGCAGTGGGTGGAGTTTGAGAAGGAGGGCGTGCCCTACCTGCGGCCGCAGTACGAATATAGTGTACACTCCCTGCAAGAGGTGGAGCAGGCCGACGTGCTGCCGGTGGTGCGCTTCCTGGTAGACAATGGCGTGTTCACCATCGACAACGATTTCATTGCACCCTGTCTGCTGCTCACTGCCGACAGCCGTTTCCAGACGTATATCGATACCTTCGTAGAGCGGCTGCAACAGCTCACCGCCCACGCTAACCTTGAGGAGGGCGAGGGCAAGCGGGCACTGCTGCGCTACATGTTCCGCCTCAAGGGCTACGGGCTGCACCACAGCGTCAGCGACTTTGTACTGCTGATGCAGGAGGTGGTGCAGGCCGTCGACTACTATATCGTTACCCCGCATATTGACCCGCCGACACCGGTGGAGCAGCCCTCGCCCTGCGACGTGCAGTGGTGGCTGAGGTGGGCTGACAGCTATCTGACAGGAGCCATGAGCATACTCGATACCGTGGTGCTTGAAGACAACACCATCGACTACGACGCCCTGCTGGCCCAAGCCAAGAAGGAGCTCTACGACCGTCTCAACCCCGAGCTCTACGACCGTCTGCTGCAGGTCATCAAGCAGGAACTGGGCGACGAGCTCAGTGCCAGCCTGCGTGCCGCCTTAGGACAGTACATCACCGACGAGATGAAGCCCGAGGTGCACGACACGCTGAACGATGAGCTGAAGCGCGGCCTCTTCGAAGACCTCTACCCGCAGCTCTTCGACAGTCTCTATCACGCCCTCTACGTGCCTAAGCCCGAGGAGGCCGAGTTCGTACCACTCATCTGATAACCCAACGCTGAAGAGCCTGAGATGGATCATATCAATATCCCCCTGCAAATTACCAAGCGCGGCCTCGATCGCGCTACCACCGTCAAGCAGTCTATTGACGAGTGGCTCGCCGTGCTGCTGGGCACGCCCTGCTACAGCAGTGCCGCCGACCCTCAGTTCGGATTCGTGTTCAACAACATGCGTTTCGAGATATTCAACGAGGGCGAGGGCGTCATCTATAACTCCTCAGACTCGCCATCCATCTTCGAGGGGCAGGAGGGGCTGTACGACAAGAAGATTACCGGTTCGTCGAAAAACCTCAATACCTTTGCTGCCGAGCTGAAGGCAACTATTGCCAAGTATGAGCGCCGCCTCAGCGATGTCTCCGTGTCGATGACCTATGTCCGTGAGGAGCGCCGTATCTATATCACAGTGAAGGGCGTCATCAAGTCTACGGAGACCGACTACCAGTATTCCACCACCATGAACGTTTGGAACTAACAAAGAGATATGAAAAATACCCTGTTTGAAACCCGCCAGCGTGCTGAGGAGCTGCTCAAGGATACCGTCGCCATCTGGCGGCAGAGCGACCAGAGCGACTACCTCGAAGGCATTGAGGAGGATCCCGTCTTCTCACTGCTGATGATGGCGCTGGCCTATCAGGCTAATGAGGCCGACAGTGAGCTGGAGCACCTCAAGGAAGAGGTGCTCGACGACTTCGCCCGCCTGCTGGCACCTTATGAGGCTGCCCATGCCGTGCCCGCCACGCTGGCCGTGGCTACGTCGCTGCAGGCGGACATTGCCGAGCAGTGGCTCAATGCCGACTCGCTGTTTACAATTAACACCGAATACCCCTTCCTGCCTCTGCTACAGACGCGTGTGCTCAATGCCCAGGTGGGCGCTGTCACCCGCATCGACGGCCGCCGGTGGAAGGTGCGTCTGAACTTCGGCTTCCCCGTCACCGACCTCTCGTCGTTCGCCTTCGCAGTCACCGACTTGAACTTCCGTGACCTTACCGTCACCCTGAACAAGCAGACACTGCCGCTCATCAAGCCCTGGGACTATGCCGAACTGCCGTTTACGGCGTGCTTCTCGCCTAACGCCATCACCTATAACCGGGCGCAGGTGTACAACCCGTCGCTCATGCCCCTCGACCTCTTTGCCCGTCAGAATGTCAGGATGTTTGTCGTGGCCAAGCATGCCCCGCACACCTTCCTGCCTGTAGAGACGGAGGAGGTGGATCTGATCTTTGAGTTCACCGGCATCAACGAGAAGTTCCTCTTCGACAAGTCCCACCTGGCGCTGAACACCACCCTGCTGGTCAATGCGCGGCAGCATGAGGCCACGCTGACCTCGCAGATGCCGCTGGCACGGCTGGCAGGCTACACCGACGAGACCGCCGACAAGGATGTGTCCTCGCGACAGTTCATGCACCTGCTGCAGCCCCTCGACGTGCAGATTTTCGCACAGACGGAGCTGGAGGTCAGACGGGCCGCTGCCGACCGCTTTAATCAGGGCTCGCTGGTGAAGCTGCTCAACTGTATCGTCAACAAGTATCATTCCGACTTCTACGCCTTCCTCAATATGAAGGAGCTGTCAAACGACAAGCTGATTTATAATCTCGATGATATCCTGACGAAGATGCTGGCTGCCGGCAATGCCAGTCCGCTGCAGAATGTCCCCGGCGTCTACCTACTGCTCCACCGGCGTCCGCAGATGTACAACAAGGATTTCAGCCTCTCTGTGCAGTACCTCACCACAGCGGGCGCCTCCATCAATCCGGTGCTCACCCAGGAGCTGACGATAACGCCGCCGACGGGCTTTGAGCGTAACGTGCCGTTGATAGCATCGCCAGTGCCGGGACAAGACGAGATTAACGAGAACAGCACACAGCACCTGCTGCGGTACTACATGCTCACCAGCGACCGTATCGTCACCCCTGCCGACATCAAGGTGTTCTGCTATAAGGAGCTGATGCTACGCTATGGTATCAGCAATGAGATGGTGAAGCAGATTCGTGTGAACCATCGCCTTACGGGCAGCCACCACGACAGCGGCTATGAAATCGTGGTAGAAATTACCCTGGCCGACAGTTCCTTTGTGCGGCGGAAGTTCATCGACAACCTGCCCGTGGCAGAAATCCTGCTGCAGAAGATGATTGAGGTGCGCAGCACCAATATCTATCCCATCAGCGTGAGCATCGCTGTTGAGGCATCACCCACCACCTAACACCCATCACCTAACACCCACTACACAGAAGATATGGAAGATTTCTTTTTAGATATTGTTTACAAGAACAAGACGGTCAGGTTCCGCGTGGTCAACCCCGACACACCGCTGAGCATGCTGATGACAAACTTGCGCCACTCCGTGGGCAGCGACGGCCGTCTGATATTCGACTTCCCGTCGATTGACAACACCGGTGCCCCCCTCGACTATTTCTTTGGCAAGGAAGACCCCGAGGTGCACGAAATCCGTGTGCTCCGGCCCCGCATCGGCCGTGAGGAGCAGCGACTGGCCGACTATAATATCCACAACGGCGACCAGCTGTTTCTCGTGCCAGACCCGTTTCCGGGGTGAAGAATGAAGAGTGAAGAATGAAGAATGAGGAATGAAGAATGGCATCCCGAGCGGCTTAGTGGACGCAACCGTCGGTTGCTCTACGAGTGGCGCCAGCTGCAGCAGCGGCTGGAGCATCGTCGTGACGTGTCGCTGACAGTGGAACGCGTCAATGGCGAGGGGTTGCCAACGGCCTATCGCGTGGCTTACCACCTGCGTTCAATCTGTGGCGTTACCAACATGGAGCGCCTCAATGCTCCCGGCGTTGACAACGAGCCGCTCTTTGCCACGGGGTTCACCATGCTCATGGTGCTGCCGCCAAGCTATCCGTGCGTCGACGGGGCACCGCAGCTGACGTTCCTCACCACCACCGCCGACGGCCAGCCTCTGGCACACCCCTGGCACCCCAACATCCGCTATTTCGGCGATATGGCCGGTCGGGTGTGCATCAACATGGCCGATACCTACACCGACCTGGCGTGGGGGGTCGACCGTGTGGCCTCCTACCTGCGGTATGACCTCTACCACGCACGGCGGGAGCCGCCCTTCCCTGAAGACCTGAAAGTGGCCGACTGGGTGGTGCGCCAGGGAGAACCCAATGGATGGGTGTACTTTGGGCAAATGAAGAATGATGAATGAGGAATGAAGAATGAGGAATGAAGATTGTTGATATGAAAATACGACAAAAGATACTACTGATGTTTGCTTGCTGCCTCTGCATGACGGCGGTTGCTGCTGCGGCGAAGCAAAGCCCGCAGACGGTGAATCCTGCGCAGACGGTGAAGAGCATTGCCGTGGGGCAGGGGGCACCCTATACCGACCATATCGCCCTGATGGACGACTCTCGCGACATGGACCTTATGGTGAAGTTCGTCTTCGACGAGGCAAAGAACCAGCTCACCGTGAGCCTGATTTCTTATCGCAGCCTTTTCGTGTTCCGCGAGGACACCCGCTACAAGATGGCCGTCAAGTGCCACCGCCTGCGTCCCGACCGTTTTCCCTATATGGTTGAGGCCGAAGAGGGAGCTAAGTTTAAGATTACCAAAGACTTCCGACGTCAGGTGCCCAAGCCGCGCCGCAAGCATGTGTTCAAGCGTTGGGTGGAGTACGACGGCCTGCAGCCCGCGCCCATGGAGTATAAGATGGTGAATGACTATATTGAGCAGACCTTCGACGTGATGGGTAAGCGCGACGTCGTCACCGTCACTTTGCGTGACATCATGGTCATGGAGAAACAGGCGCGCAAGCACGTCAACAAGGCGGGACGCTACTCCGTGTTCTTCCGTCGCGACCTGAACACCACCTATCAGGTGCGGCTGCAGCGCAATCCCTGTTTCGGCCTCGAAGAGGAAATTACTGCTGCCGTCAAGGCACGCGATGCCGTGGCTAAGGCTTATTCCGCCTTCCATAAGCAGTATGTCAGCGGCACCGTCAGCAGCGAGGAGGCTCTGAAGACCTTCACCGACATGAAGCAGCTGCTCGTCACACAGTATGAGGCAAACCACGAGGTGTCGCCGTGTCCCGACATCCAGCAGGCTCGTGATGCCTATAATCTCTATGTCGACTCCATCAGCCGTGTGAAATGCGTGCTGCAGCAGACGGGAGCTTTGTTCCGCGAGGGTGCCACACAGACAGAGATTGACTTCGACGTGAAAAGCGTGCTGGCCAATGCTCATCAGATAGACAACATGGTGTCGCGATGGATGGTCAGTGGCGATGCCGCTGAGCGCCATGACCTGGTGCGACGCTGCCAGGAGCTGATCAATAAGACGTCGAAGATGCTGGGCAGCGGCACCGGCCGCACGGCTGAACAGCGAAAGGCCGAAGAGCTGTTCCGCGCTGCCGAGCGCTATTTCAGAACCACCTGTGGCCAGCGCACTGACGGCAAGTAACGGCCGGCAGGAAAACCGAGAGAGTGACAAATTTATAGTAAAGAAGATGAAGAAGGGGACTCAGAAACGTTCACCGTGGATAGTGACAGTGGTAAGCATGCTTATCATCTGTCACCTGTCGCTGCTGACGGCCGTGGCGCAGTCCCCCGCTCCTGTGGTAGCCGAGGAGACTGCCGAGAGTGTGGTTTCTGTGCCCGACGTCATGCTGCGTATCAACCAGTTTGCCGCCGAGCTGCAGGGTATTGCCGAAGCCTCAGAGGTGGCGTTCGAGATAGACCCCAACATGCCAGTGTCGTCGGCACTCATCGACTCCTACGACGAACATATCCGCGGACTGGAGCAGATGCTGCGCTCCGTGCTCAGCCGCTGGGACACCTACCAGATGGCCCAGCAGTATGAGATTGCCGCCAGCGACACGCTGATGGCTGCCATGGCCAGTCTTGACGGCCTGCGCCAGAGTGTGGGCGACTCTATAGCCCGACGCAAGGAGATGTGTCAGGCGTTGAAGGATTTCCGCGACGGCGAGGCTTATATCCAGAGCCAAGAGACCGTCTACAAGAAACTCTATAAGAAGGCCTTCCCCCTGTCGCTGGCACCCAAAGCGGCTCCGCTGCTGGCCAAGGTCCAGGCGCGCGAAGCGTTGCTCTTTGCCGATGTGCAGGCGCGCTACGACAAGATGAAGGCCGCCGTGGAGATCATGCCCGCACTGGCACCACGCATGGAGAGCGTTGAGGACGACTATATAGGACTGAAGGCCGTCTCGGAGAAAATCCAGGCGCTGGCCTACAAACCTCTGATAGCGCGCATCAAAGACTATCTGCTGGGCTTTGCCGCCGTGGCGGTGCTCTTGCTGTTCTTCAACTTGATGATACAGAAATACAGCGCTGCCAAGAAGGCCAGCAAGGCCTTGAAGCAGTATAAGGGCATGCTCAAGAATAGCGGCATGGACAATGAGTATCCTACGATTTAGGAGAGGGGTGAAGGGTGAAAGGATTTGGTTATAAATTGTAAATCGAAAATACTGTAAATCGAAAATATCGTAAATCGAAAATACTGTAAATCGAAAATAGATAAATATGGTGGAATATCGCAAAATAGTATATATCGGTCTGATGTTGTTAACCCTGGGGCTTATGGGGTGCGACGATCTCTTCCCATCGGCCGATAATATTGACGACATCTTTGGTGACGACGAGCCGGAGGAGACGGTGGACCCGATGCAGGTGACGGGCGTGGAGTTTGCGCCCGACTACCGCAATTTCAGTATCAAGACGAAGATGCTGCGCGACATAGGTCCCTATGTGCTGGGCGACAGTAGCGCGGTGCGCATCGACGTTCACGAGACTGCCGACGGCATACCCCTGAAGCGCGCCAGCCAGTCCCGGGTGTCGCGTGTGCTCAATCTTGAGGCCGACATCATCGAGCAGGCGGGACTGCGCATGCTCGTGCTCGTAGACCTCACCCTGCCGCAGGAGGACGTCGACCGCCAGCGCCGCTTCGTTGCCGAGGCAGCGACGGCCTTTGCCCGTGACAACCTCTTTGTGGCTTTCCTCCGCGGCGACTCCGTGTCGGAGACGCTGCTGGCCTCACAGTATGTCATCAACAACGATTTCGTGACCGTGTCCTCACCGAGCAAGCAGCTCTACAGAGCCATCCTCCAGAAGAAGGGCGAGCTCACCTCCGATTTATCCCATTGGTATGGAGCTAAGAACTGTGTGCTCGTGGTGCTCTCCGACGGCAAGGTCTATCATGACGATAACATCCCCATGGCGCCCAACCACTACCAGCTGCAGCAGCAGCTCATGATGCCCCGCAGCGAGGCCGACCGCCGCTTCATGGCCTATTTCGTTGAGACCGGCGCCGTCAAGGGGAAAGGCCATGGCGCCGCCGGTGAGAACGACGTGCTGAAGGTGTTCTGCAACTACAACCGCGGGGCATGCTTTCACGCCCTCAACTGGATTCAGCTTCGCAACGACATGTTCAGTAGGCTGAACATTGCCGGCGACGACAATGAGTTTATGCTGACCAATCCCGACTATAAGATTTATCGCGGCAGCCTCTATACCGTGACGCTCAATTTCAAAGCTACAGCCACCGACAGCGTCTTTGCTAGCGTCCCTGCCAGCTTCAGGCTCGGCAGCATCTACGACCCCATCATCGTCGGCGGGCACTCTGTCTACTATGTGGTTGCCGCAGGCCTGCTGCTGGGGCTGTGTATCCTGCTGGGCGTATGGCTGCTGTTCCAAATCGTCATTCCCTTCATCCGCTACCGCCTGTTTCTGAAGAAATATGTCATCAACTATGTGGGAGCCAACATGAGCATGGGCAACCACACCGTGGCCCAGCGCTGCTATCTCTGCAAGGGTGAGTTCCAGGTGGGCGACCAGGTGGTGGTGAAGTGCGAGCATACCATGCATAAAGAATGTTGGGATGCCAACGACTACCACTGTCCCGAATACAGCGACCGCTGCAAGCATGGCTCCCACTACTATAACCACCAGAACTTGCTGGACTCGCGCAACGCCTCCTTCTACATGAAATGGGTGCTCATGTCGGTGGTCTGTGCCTTAGCCGCCTGGGTGGTGTTCGTCACCTTTGTCCATCGCTACAGCGGACGCCTGCTCAGTTCAATCATTCCTTTCCTCCATGGCGTCGACCCGGCCTCGCCCCAGGCGCTGGAGGTGCTACAGCGGCATGCTATCTTTGTCAACCAGCTGCCGTCGTTTGGACTGACCATGGGCTTCTTCCTCACTCTGGGCTTCTCATGGCTCACCATGCGACGTCGCTCCATGCGCCGCCGCCTGCAGCAGGTTGTCATGCGGGCACTGCTGGCAGCGGCAGCCAGCGGCCTGATGTTCCTTTTCACCAGCTTGCTCACAGGACTGCTTAACGTGACTAATTTCACCGTATTCTTCGACTGGATACCGTGGACCATCATGGGCTTCATCATAGCCTTCTGTGCCACCTTCGCTACACGCATACGCCTGCGCTGGCTGCTTATCTTCGTGGCCGTCATCATAGGCTTCCTCTCCATCTATGCCTGGCCGCCGCTGTTTGGCGCCACGCAGGTAGACTTCCGCGTGCTGCTGCTCGTCAGCTATATCCTCTTTGCCATTGGCCTGGCACTCTGCATCGCCAGTGAGGCACCGCGGTCCGACCGCTACTTCCTCCACATCTCCGGTGCCGTAAAGGATATGGACGTGGCGCTCTATAAGTGGTTCCGCAGCGACCCGCACTGCCGTGTCACCTTGGGACGCTCCATCGACTGCTCCCTGCAGCTGTCGTGGGATACTGAAGGTATGGTAGATCCGCAGCATGCCGAGATTTACCTCGACGGCGATGTCACCAAGCTTCGCTCACTGGGAGGCGACGTCTATGTGGAGGGACGGCTGCTGAACGAGGACGAAACCTGCGAGCTCTATCAGGGACGCCGCTTCAGCATCGGCCGCACCAACTTCGTCTACGTGGAGAAAGACAAGTAGCAACCATGGTAGCAACCATTTTGAGGCATCTTTGTTAATTAATGTTATAAAAGTTTGGAATTTTATAACCTTTTGCTTATATTTGCAATAAATTGTAACGATACGTAATATACTTAACCAATTAAAACCTTTGAGGAGATGAACAAACAGTTTGTATGCAAGCTTGCTGTTGCGGCTGCACTGTGTCTGTGCATGCTGCCACTGCAGGCTGAAGACTATTCGTTCACACTGCTGATCAACGGGCGTAGCTATGTGTTCAACCTTGCTGAGAAGCCGGTCATCACCTATGAGGCCGATGAGCTGACGGTGAAGGTGACCGC
>Ga0326511_10005386_pt1 | contig 10105 bp, 12 predicted proteins | sample 0_2496_0518_D_FD_203701 | JGI IMG/M metagenome (GOLD analysis project Ga0326511, IMG submission 203701) | Bovine rumen microbial communities from UC Davis, California, United States - 0_2496_0518 | ecosystem: Host-associated > Mammals > Digestive system > Stomach > Rumen | place: USA... | reverse complement strand
TCCATCTCATCAGCGGGCTCATCGTGCTCGTCCATTCCTGCAAAAGCATCAACATCGTTTGCTCCTTTCTCATAAGGGTCTTCCGCGGACCAGTCCCAGGTGTCTCTGCCGACCGGCCACGTCTCGGAGAATTTATTGCAGCCGTCTCCGGCTACGAAATACAAGTAGGTTTCCGGCAGGACCCGGCCTTCGTCCCCGGTCTGCCATCTGGTGATCACATCATGGGCGATCCAGAGCAGTTCCGGATCCACGGGGTTGCTGGCTCTGTATCCGGTGAACTGTGAAGGCTGCGTGATGACTTCGCGAATCGTGTCCGGGTACTTGTCCGAATCGACCCTGTTCAGAATGCACCAGGCTACGGCTGCCTTTTCCATCGTGCTGGGTGCTCCGCGGCATTCGCCCCACATGCACTTTGCAATGATCTCAGCGTCGCTCGTATCGACCGCGGTTATGTTAAGGCTCGCAGCGATCAGCAGTGCTGCCGTCAGCTGCCGGATCATCGCGGGTACTCCATAAAGATCGTTTCGGAGATCTTTCCGGTGCCCAGGTCTAGCACTTTCATGGTCGTGAGCCTGAAGCCGTCTCCAAGGATCGGCACGTTCTGCGGCAGCGTCTTCATTACCTCAATAAGGTCAGCCACGGTCAGCAGGCCAGTAGATTCAGCTGGCTCGGTAGTTGTTTCGAGCTCGAAGGATTCTCGCTCCGGCTTTGCCGGCTTGTGCGGACCGGTGTAGATCTTCGGGACCGACAGCCCCGCCTCGATCAGGATGTTCGCGATGTCCTTGGGTTTGCATTCATTTTCGTCAGCCAGGATCCGGATCTGTGCTCTCGGCTGTTTAGCTTCCTGGTATTCCCGAATGATTTCTTCGTTGGTCATGTTCATGGTGTTACCTCCAAGTCTGCCAGGCGTTTCGCGATGTCGGCGATCCGCCAGCGTTTCCGCCCGTTTACCTCATACGACCGGATGCCTGACAGGAACTTCGCTGCCGAGGTTCTGCTGTTGAACCCGCATTCTGTTCTCACATCCTCCTGTGTCATCATCCCGCCGTACGTTCTTCTGAGCTCATCTTCAATCTGCGTTATTCTGAGCCCGTTCACTGTTTTTCTCCTTTCCGGCATAACCCTTAGTTAACTCCCCTGCGTACTTTTAGATTGTCCACAGGAATGCCATATAGGGCTTCCATCTTGCAGATAATCTCCCAAGACGGACAGGTCTTGCCGCTTTCGTAATTCTGCAAAGTGTTAACGTTAATTCCGAGCTCGTCTGCGGCGCGTTTTTGTGTCATGTCGGCGTTAACACGAGCTGCAGCAAGGCTGATTCTCAGCTTCTGTTCCATCGGTTCACCTCCCTTCTGTGTTTAAGTATAAGTTAAATATTGGAGCATGTCAACCTTTTAGTTATAATTTTTGGTATTTTATTGTCATTTTTTATCCGGCAGTTTATAATGTGCTTGAAAGACATCCAAGGAGGAACGGAGTGATGACTACCCGCGATGTGTTTTCCAACAATTTAAAGGCGGCGCTGGACGCCAGAGGAGTATCTCAGCTGGACCTTGCTCTAGCCGCCGGTGTTTCATCTGCAACTGTTTCCTATTGGTGCAACGGTAGGAAGTATCCGCGGCCGGATAAGATGCAAACTATCGCAGATTATCTGCACGTTACGATGTCGTGGCTGATGACCGGCGAAGCTGAAGACATTTCAATGTTCACGAGCCCTACAATTGAAGAAAGATACGCAGCACTCGATGCTCACGGCAAGGCGATTGTGGATGCCATCATGGCACTCGAAGAAAAAAGAATGGAGGCAGAAAAATGAAAAAGCACAGACCTCTCACCGCTGTCAAAACTGCATCCGGATCGTGGAGGGTGCAGGTTCAGGTAGACGGAGAGCGCCACAGTGTGACTGACGCGGACAAAGACAAGGCCGTTGCAAAAGCGGCCGCGTTGAAGGCCAAGCTGATAAAAGCCAAAAAAGAAGCAGCGGATCTTACGCTCCGTGCAGCTGCCGAGGAATGGATCGGCAGATTGGAAGGCAGGCGGTCTCCCACGACAATTGACGGATACCGGAAGATCCTCCGGACAGACTTCCAGGACATCCTGGATAAAAAGTTGTCGCGCATCACGCCCAGGATGCTCGATGCGTCCGTGCGCGAAATGTGCACCAGGAAAAATGCGAGAGGAGGATCTTTGTCTCCAAAGACCATAAAAAACAACTGGGCGTTCATATCCGAAGTACTCAAGCGTTATGCTCCGGATCTCGAACGTGACGTAATCCTTCCGGAAGTCAAAAACCATCCGACCGTGATCCGAGACGAGGAAGAAATCATCCGGGCCGTTATCGGCACCAGCGTGGAGCTGCCATGCCTGTTGGCCGCCTGGTTGTCGTTGTCCATGTCGGAGATCAAGGGTCTCACAAAAAGCAAAAGCATCCAGGGCGACTATTTGATCGTCGGGGCAGAAACTGTGGTTTACTCCGAAGGACGTGAAATTCGGAAAGCTGGAGGAAAAGAGGCAACAAGAACCAGGACGCTGCGAATGCCGCTGCACATTCAAAATTTGATTGCTCAGGTACCTGGGGACATCATCGTGCCGGAAAGCGCAAACAGCATCACGAGACGTTACCGGACGGTGCTGAAAAAGGCAGGCGTTCCTTATCTTAAATTTCACGGTTTAAGGCATCTGAACGCCTCCATAATGGCCGACTTGCAGATTGACCGCGCAACCGCCAGGGAACGCGGCGGATGGGCAAATAATACGGTTATGGACAGGGTCTACACGCACAGCCTGGCTGAATCCAGAGAACGTGCCGATGAAAAAATGGAAGGATACTTCCTGCGCGTCATTGGCGGTGAGAAGTGAAAAAGTGCATTCAAAAGTGCAACATAAATGCATAATAGTGTGCAATAATGACATTGCGCGGGGACGGCTGCATGTTCCACGTGAAACAAAAAACCCCGTAAATATGGGAAAAATCAATACGAACGCATTCACAAATCGCGTATATCTCGTGGGGTTCAAGTCCCCTATTCTCCACCAGTAAAAAGCCCGAAAAATCGGGCTTTTTCATTTTTCGTGTGCATTTTCGTGTGCATTCGCAATCAAAAAAGCCCCGTCCGAAGACGGGGCAAGGAGGAAAGGAACACGGTTACCGTGTGATCTCAGGCAGCCCGGTAACGATGCTTGTCAGAATACTGATGATGCCGGCAAGGGCTGACGCAGAGAGAACGGCAAGCCAGTTTACCTCTTCGATGGCTGCGGCGACGCCGATGGTCGCCAGCGCGGTCTGGGCCACCGTCCGCAGTGCACGGATCCCGGCGGCCTTCAGCCATTCTTTGTAGTTCTGATTATTAATTTTCATTATTTCCCTCCTATCTGTTCTGCTGCTGTCTGCTCCAGGAAGGACCGATACGCCGCTCTGGCATTCCTGGCGCGGGTCATGTTGCCCTCCAGCGTGCCGTTGGTGTGGCCTTCCTTGAGCGCCTGGGCCGTGTCCATGGCCAGCCCGATGGTGGCGTCCATCATGGCCATGCTGAGTCTGGATTCTTCCATGCGGATCTTCGCTCGGCGGTCAACCTCGGTCTGCCTCCGGCCGTTCCTCGTCTCGATGATTGCCACGGCGATCAGCGCCGCTGCCGAAACAAGTGACGGCACAATGCTGCTGATGTCCATTTCCGTCACCTCAGTTCGGGATCCGGATCTTCTGTCCAGGGAAGATCAGATTTGCGTTTTTGATGCCGTTCAGCATCTTCAGCGCCTGCACGGTTGTTCTGTGCGAAATGGCGATCTTTGTGAGGGTGTCGCCCCTCTTCACGAAATACACCGTGTAGCTTTCGCCGGTGCCTGCATCGGTCTCGTGCGTGACCGTGTTGGATTTGGCCGCATCAAGGATCGCGAACGTCAGCGGACCGCAGATGCCATCGACCTCCAGATGATGATCCTTCTGGAACGCCCTGACAGCTGCCTCCGTCTCGTCTCCAAAGTCGCCGTCGGCACCATAGCGCGGGAGCTTGTAACCGAGATCCAGCAGCGCCTGCTGCATCTTGTGCACCTCAGTGCCGGTGGATCCTTTTCGGAGCGTGGGGTGCGTCACGGGTTTTGGATCCGCGGCCTCGCCGGTCACCAGCGCCCAGTTCGGGCGTCCGTATCCGGCAATGTTGCTGGCACCGATCATGTAAGCGTGGCGGCCTACCATGTTGTTGGCGTTGCCTTCGATGGTATGCACCAGGTCGCCTTCGACGCGCTCGACGATGCCCGTGTGGCAGATTTCCTTCTTCGATGTCTGGAAGAAGATCTGGTCGCCCGGTTCCGGATCCTGATACCACGCGCCGTTCGCCTTGTAAAAGCCGGCGGAGTAGTACGTCCCGGCTCCCGTGGATTTCGGCGGCTGGTAAAGCAGCCGCTGGCACAGAGTCATCTTTCCCGGATCCCCTTCGGAGAACGCCTCATAGAATGCGCAGTCCACACAGACGTCGCACCATTCGTGCCCCTGTTTGCGACCGTTGTAATAGCCAATGCTGTCCAAAAGCTGGGCAAACCTTGTGTAATTGTTGGCGCCGGCGTTTGCTGTCGGATCATCCAGCTGAGAATTGGATCGTTTCTCCCTGTAACCGATGTATGATCTCATCACATCCAGCACGCGGGCGACCGCCTGAGCTTTTTTCATCCTTCAGCCTCCAGTTCTGCGAGACCTTCCCGGACGCGCCGGATGCAGTCCTCGACGTAATCACAGTATGCGTTCCATTCGGTTTTCGAGACGGCTCCCATCAGCTTCTTGCGATGCAGAGACAGCTCCTGGGACATGGTGTAGCGTTCACGGATCAGGAGCTCGATGCGGACTTCCTCGTCCGTGGCCTCCTGCACCAGGGAAAGCTTGAGATCCACGTCGCGCTGCCGTGCCTCATATCCGACGTTCCCGCGTTTGATGTTCAACATTTTCGACACCTCCGAATAATGATTTGTAAAATTGATCCATGGCGTAAAGGTCCGACCTTGTGCCCTTGGAGATCGCGGCTCGCGCCGCCTGGTAATGCTCGGCGATTCTGTCAAGCGGAATCCCGGCGTCCTTCATCCGCTTCAGCTTCCGCCGTTCCCGTGCCAGCTTATCCCGCCGGCGTTTGAGCGTTACGCGCCCAGTAGGATGACGGAGAAATGTGAATCCCAGAAACTGCATCGGCTGCGCGGATGTTGGCTGCCGTTGATCTTTGCGGATGGCCATGACTTAGTTCTCCTGATGCGGGGCTGGACGCCCCGCGATTCACTGATTGGTCGATTTCCCGAAGATGAAAGCCGGGGCGAAGTAGAAGCTGCCGAGCGCGTTGTTGAGATTGTGGGAGCCAGTAGAGGTGACGAGCCCGCTGTAGATGGCGCTGGCGGAGAACGCGGAGCGGCTCCAGCGGTAGCTGTTCGCGGTTCCGCCGGCTTTGTTAAACTTTGCCCTCGCAGCGACCGCATCGTTGGTCAGGACGCCGTTGCAGTAGCCGCTGTAAAGATCCGTAGCCTCACCTTCGGAAGTCTGGATGTTAAAGCTCATTTCCTTCGCGGACAGCAGCGTGACTTTCTGCCGTGTGCTGTAGGTCTGGCCCTGCGTGTAGTCCGGGTTGCCGTAGCCGCTGACGAATTTGGCATTGAACGGCAGCAAATGCCGCTTGACGCGCGGGTCGATGCCGTAGAGATAACCGGCGTTTAGGTTCCAGGTGGACGGGATGTCCAGCATGTGCGTCGGCGTCACGCTCGACTTCGCCGGATCCTCGTCGTTGATCCACTCGGACAGGTTGGAGTCAGGCCAGAGGTTATTGCCGTAGACGCATTTGTCAAACTCGCCGCTGTTGACGTAAACGACAGGGTCGGACGGATCCGCATTCAGTCCCTCCAGCTCTGCATAGCTGACGCCGGAAGCCGGTGCATATGCGATGCTCACGGATCCGGATGCCGCGCTTCTCGTCCCGTAGATCGTCGGCGTAAGGCCAGAGATGACGGAAACGCCCGTTCTGGTAACGCCGTCAGCGTTCGTGATCTCCTTCCCGCTTGTGTAACCGTTCGACCCTGCCTGGACGATATAATCGTCGGATCCCAGATCCTGTGGGATCGTGAGATACATATCGATATTAAAGCTCGATCTGTAGCAGTAGTTCCGCAGATGATAGTTGCCGGCGGGAACGCGCTTGCCCTGGTAGACCGCGAAGAGCGCCTCATAGGTATCGAATGTCTTGGTCTCCGGGGCGTATGTTCTCTCCAGCATCCAGCTGTGCGGGACGGTCGTGCCGGCACCTTCGACGTCCGGATTGTCGTAGTCTACGAACGTGTGCGGGATCGCCTCGATGGTCGTGCGAACCGTCATGACCTCGCCGGTTGCGGGCGTGCCGGAAACGGTCAGGCCGAAATCCGCCAGGCTGATGGCTGTGCCTTCATAAGTCCAGGAGGATCCGTCATAGACGAACAGATAATCCTTCGCCTCCGCTTCGCCGACGCCTTCGGCGAACAGATTGAGGTTGGAGCAGGCGACGGTATGGTTTCCGGTCGTGGTGCCGATCGCGGATCTCAGCCAGTTGACGTCGATGATGTCGCCGATCTTGACCACGTCCGTGCTGGTGCCGTCTGCTGTTTTATCCGCCAGGGCGTCCCAGTTCTCGACGACAGATTTGCCGCCGAGCTCGTCAATCTCCTGCTGCATGGCATCAATCTGTGCCTGTGTTGCGACATCCGACGCCAGCGCGATGTTCTGGACCAGCAGGGTCGTCGCGTCGTATACGCCCTCGATCACGCGGCCCTTGACGAGGTCGAAGATTTTAAATTTATTGTCCGCGGTATCCACGAAAATCGTGCAGAGGCACATCTGGGCACCCAGGGCAGAAACGTCGAAGAAGACGTGATCCCCGGCCGTGTTGACGCTGTTCAGGATCGCCGCAATCTGGCCCATGGTCGTTGCGCTGCTCGTGACCTTGACGATCTGCTGGACGTCGTCATAGATGCCGATATTCGCGATGGCCTGCCGTTTCTGGGCATCGGTCAGGGACTGAGCGGTGTCGTAGCGGACAGAGCCTGCAGACGCTTCCTGTGCCTGCGCATTGTAGTAGGCCGCATTGTTATGATAAGCCGGGTCTCCTTCCTCTACGGGCACGCCGCCCCGTTCACCTGTGGCATAGGCTTCGGCATCATTGTTGAACTGCTGGACAGATTCCACCAGCTCCTCCAGCTCGACAAACACAGACCAGGACGGTATCGCCTCGCCGCCGGGCGCGGCCTGAACGTCCAGAACGAAATTCTGGGTTGATTTGACGACCCCGTTTCCGTCATTGAGTGTTACGTCCACGACCACATAACCGGGGACGGCCAGCATCTGGCCATCATCATCCACATGGATTGTGACCGTGTTGTCGGCGTTTACGGTCGCGTCGCCGTAGTAAAAGGTGCTGTCCGGTTTGCCGACGCGGAACGTCGCCGTGTCGGTGGACGCGTCCACAATGTTTTCGCCGTTCCGCAAAATCGTGCAGATGATGTCATAGCCATGATCCGCCTGTTTCGCCGGGATGTGGATAGTCCCTCGACGCGCGATGTCGATTGATAATGTGTCGTTGAGTGCCATGGAGTTCCTCCTTACAGTTTCTTGCCTCTCCAAGTGGATCCGTTACGGTAGCAGTAGTAAAGGTTGAGGTTGCTGTCCACGCAGACCATCACCGCGTCGCCTCCGGACGCAGAAAAGAAGCCGTGTGTGAAATTGGGAATGGTCAGCGTGTTGCTGGACGTCCCGTCATAAACGGTAAATGCCGATGTTACACGGAAGAAGAATCCGCAGGCCGTGTCTGTCGGTGCTGACGTGATGGTTCTCCACGGGAGACTCCCATCTATGCGCTCCGTTCCGCCCTGGTTAACAGGCAGCGGATTCCCGGACGCCGTGCCGTCTCCGCGGATCTGCACCGTGCGGTTGCCCGACGCGTCGTACAGTGAGAGCTGCCCTTCTGCCGGATAGAGACCGATGCGCTCCTGGCCGGTGGAGTCGTAGGACTGGATGTTGCCGGAAGCGCCTCGTAATGCAACACGGGCTTTTTCAGCCGAGTCGGCCAGAAAAAGGCTCCCGTTTTCGCCGTAGATGTCAACTCTGCCCTTCAGGTTGGCGTCGCGCAGAATGAGCCTTCCGTTTTCATCCAAATATGCTCTGTATCCGTTTGAGCTTCCAACAAAGATTTGGTTGGTAAGATTGAGATATGCGCCGTAATAAGACTGCGCATTCATGCCGCCGACAATCTCCGCCGAGCCGGCCCTCAGTGTGCCTTTCGGGGTGTTGGTGACGTCGAGACCGACGGCTAGCCCGTTCGCATCCAGGACTGTCTCGCGCGATGTCGAGTCGTTGCCGGGATCGTCTGCGTCCGCGTTCATGTTTGGCCTTGTCCCGCCATAGAGAAACAGGACGCCCTGGCCGCTGCTGCCATTTGCAAACCAGCCTGTCCAGTTGTTGCCATTTTTCATTTTCATGTTGGCGGATTCGATATCGATAAACGCATTCCCGCTGGTCGCCCTGACGTGTTCCGCGATCAGGTTGATCACGTTGATCTGCGCAGCATCCAGTGTCCCGGTCTTGATGAAATCGGCGACGATCTCGCCGTCCTTGGTGATGGCCGTGGTATAAGGACCCGCGTATCCGGTCGAGGAATAGCCGAGACCGTTAAGATTCCAGCGCCACACTTTCTGTGCCTGGGTGATGTCCGGATTATCCATGATCAGCTGCTCCTGCGGCTCTCCCGCCGCGTTGAGCACGGTCACAATATAGCCGCCGGAATTGCCAGTGATCAGGTCTGTCGCCCTCCGGATGGCGTCGGCAAGCGTCGTTTCTGCCCCGGAGATGGCCGATGCCGTTTCCTTTGCCTGTGCCACCATGGTGGAAGCCAGGGACGCACGGACGGATCCGATGGTCAGGTCATTGTACTGTTCGCGCAGCACGTCATAACGCTCGGATACGATGCGAGCGGACGCATTGACGCCGAAGGCCTTCAGATAGATCCGGACCGTGTCGCCGAGACCGACCTGTTCCAGGATCGCGACATCTGCATATTCCGGAGTATTCCGGAGCTCTTTGAGCCTGACGTTCCATGAGATCTTCGGGCTCGTGAGTGTGTGATTGTTCGCGTAGTCCGTAACCCACGCAAGCAGCTGGGCGCTGGTCGGTTCTTCCATAAACTCCGCAGACAGATCCATGACCAGCGTATGGTTAAAGCCGAATGTTCCGAGGCTGTAGACCGGCGGATCCATCTGTACGACCTTCGTCTTGTCGAGATCCGTCCAGAACGGATAGATCCCGGTGCAGACGCCCGACCAGTCCACGTTCATGTTCAACTGCTGGAGATTTTTTCCCCAGCGGATGATCACGCCGTTGTTCGCGCCGAGGCGTGTCCGGAGCGTCATGGTCAGCTTGTCAAAGTCCAGTTCTCCGCCGTAGGTGTCCAGGATGGACCCTTCCATGCCGCCGATGGCCGTCTTGACTGAAGACGGCTGCCGGTGTGTGAACGCCTTTGCATAGGTAAAATCAGTAGTCAGAGTGACGCCGTTCTGGTGGGTCGCATTGGATCTCAGCCCGGCAAGCGCGGAAGTCAGATCTGCGGCAGAGAAAACGCTGCAGCCGGTACCATCCAGAAGATCATAGGCAAGGTGCACGGCGTAGATCTTCAAAGCGCCCGGCGTGGTCTTGCCAATTTCCTTAACGATGTAGGGCTGCCCGCCTTTGTTGTGATCCATGTCCGCCACAATGATGCAGCGCTCGCCGATCTCATCCGCATGGATGCCGCCGGCGGGATAGGTCAGATTCAGCTCAGGAAGGCCGTTAATGGCATTGCTTGCCTCGCAGGACAAACAGTCCGAAAGAGCACCGAGGCCCTCATTCTCAAAGGCCGTGGTGCCCGGTGCGTACAATCTGGGAATCATAGAGTCCTCCAATGCGGCACAATGGCCGCCTCCGTGATGCCTCCGGAGATCACAATGTTGTTGACGCCCGGCACGAGCTCCGGATACTCATATGTCGGTGAAAGCGTGATCCAGCTGTTCCGGTTAATGCTGCCGGTGTAGCAGTCCATGGCCTCGCAGTCGATGGTCAGGCCGTCTTCGCAGTCGCTGAGCG
>Ga0326511_10005384_pt1 | contig 10106 bp, 14 predicted proteins | sample 0_2496_0518_D_FD_203701 | JGI IMG/M metagenome (GOLD analysis project Ga0326511, IMG submission 203701) | Bovine rumen microbial communities from UC Davis, California, United States - 0_2496_0518 | ecosystem: Host-associated > Mammals > Digestive system > Stomach > Rumen | place: USA... | reverse complement strand
GATGTGTAGGAAATGTTATCCTGGGTCAGTTCCTTTATGGCTCTGAGAATAGTGTCGGCACTGCATGTGCGAAGTGTCGGATAAAGCGAGAGGTGGTACATCAGATGAGTGGTGACATCTTCTATGAATGAGCCGCCACAGAAATAAACGCTCATAAGCGAACGGATGATTTCGCTGTATTGATAACCATACAGCTTGCATCTCATACCAAGGGTTGAGTCTATAACAGATGAGAGCTTGGAGTCAAATTGCTCCATTATTGAAAATATTCCTCCAAAAGGAGTGAGTTCCTCAGATTTAATTTGTATTTTTGCCATGTCATATCAGAGTTTTGCTTGTTTATTTTTGCAACACTAAGATAAGTGAATTCTTCGACATGGCAAAATCCTGGGCAACTTTTTGTTGCTCAGGTACTTAAAAAGTTATATTTGTAATAGTGTTGCGGAATTAAGGTTTATCTCGTCCATCTTTCAGTTTTTTTCTTCCTTACTATTTGCAAAGTTACGAAAAAATATTATTCTAAAGCATTCCTACAATGTCCGCATAATCTTTTCTTGTTAGAGAAATCAGCCTTACCCTTTGCATCCTTCATAATGCAGGTTGAACTATCCTTTGGGCAATGACCATAGAGGTACGCTGTATGAATGAACTCATGACAGACCACCTTCCAATAGTCACGTTTCTTATTCTTTAGCCTGTAGTCAGATACCACGCAGGCGTATGAGCCATGTATGCTGAGACCAAGCACGCCCCAATCCGATTTACCCTTGTATGGTACAGATACGTCCTTATGGGTCAAGCCTATTATGATTTTATGATTACTTGCTTCCTTCTTTAGTGAACCGATTATTTTATCAGCCCTGTAACGAGTGTTATTTTGATTCTTTAATTCAGCGGTGAGATTTATGTTCGGCAGAACTCTAATCTCAAAATTCTTATGGAAAAGGCCTTTGAATTCATTTTTCAACGTATTTTGCAATAGCATAGCCTCCTGTTGGGTGTAATTATCAAGAGGTTGTAAAAAAACGATGGTCTTATCAGGATGTTTGTCAACATTCTGTATGGTCTCCCTTTTATTATGTATGAGGAAATAGCAAGAAAAAATACATACTATAATAAGTATAGCCCCAAGAATCTTTTTGCCCATATAAGATTTCTTTGTATTGCTTTTTATTCTCATTTCGTCCATCGTACCATACTTTTTTCGTCATTCTTTTGCAAAGGTACGAATAATTTACAAACTTTGCAAGCGGAACTAAAACTTAAAAACTATGATACTATCAACAACACCTACTATCGAAGGTCACTGCCCCCATGTATGAATAACATGGGGTATGCAGAATGCTTAACCTCGTTGATTGCCGATGCCTCGCCGAAACTCCATCCGTAACGCAGTTTACACAATATGCTCGTTGTGTATAGCAATGGAAACTCAGGGAGATTAAACTGATTCTTTAGTTCTCCGCTAAACTCATCCCATACGCTTGTATAACCACAGTCATCCACAAAGCGTATATCCTTAATACCTTCTGGGTATTCCATAGCAGACATCATCATTGTCGTAGCACCGCCCATAGAGACACCATGCACCACCATTGTATCCGTCTGGAATATTATTATCCACTCCATCATGTCCTTGCTGTCGAGCCATCCCATCTGTATCATGTCACCTTCACTCAGTCCGTGGGCATGAACATCAGGTATTACAGCAATCCGTACTTTTTATGTAGTTTTCGAAGATAGCCGTCATTCTTCATCTGACGGATAAAACTGTTTACCATCTGTAGCAGGTCATCCTGTCCCTTACGCATCAGCACACCTATCTCACCATGATTAAATGGGGCATTCAATAGCGGGGCTGCGAGTCGTGCATCAGTCTGCACATAATACGGAGCCTCTGTAATCTCCGTTATCATCACGTCGGCTTTCCCCTCAGCCACCAGCGTAGGTATTTCCTCGTTCTTAGGGTGAACGATGATGGTGGCATGAGTCAGGTTCTCGTTTGCAAACTTCTCATTCAGTCCGCCTGGATTCACCATCACACGTACTTCGGGCTTGTCAATATCTGCCAACGACCTGTAGCGGTCAGCCTCTGATGCGCTGCAAAGGATGGTTTTGCCGTTGGCAAGATAGCCGTCGCTCATGAGCATCGTTTGGCATCGGGTGTCAGTAATTGTAATGCCGCCGATGGCGAGGTCAAACTTCTGTGGTTCAGCCAATACATCTGCTGTCAGCGTTGGCCACGAGGTGTTTTTGAACTCCACACTAACACCCAGCCTTTTCGCTATCTCCCTTGCTACATCAATGTCAAAGCCCCAGTAAGTACTGTCAGCCTCACAGAAGGATAGCGGACGATAATCTCCAGTAGTACCTATGAGTATAGTGCCTCGCTCTACAATTTCAGCCACTTTTCCGTAAGTAGGCTCTTGGCGGTTCATGCTGTAAGGCTGCACATTCTCTGCTGACGAAGCCGTTCTGCATGAGTACAGCAATGCTAATTGCGCTATCAGGAAAAACAGCACACATAGCTTTGTCTTATATTTTTGGCAGCTCATCATACCAAATTCGCCCAAATGAGATTTATCTTCCCTGCAAAGGTAATGAATTTTTCTTGAAAACACAAATAAAAAATTACCGCCGTGGAAAGCATCAATCCCCTTATTATTGAAAATAGATATAAGAAGAAAAAAAAAGAAACAAAAAATAGATAAACGTTATCTGAGTTAAAACCGGCAGGCAGGTATTCAGAATCTTCCATGATTCTGTCTATTGAAATGTGGGGGCATACTAACTAGCAAAGGCTAAAGTCTAACGCTGGCATCCGTATCGACAACTCAGAGAAGAAAATCAATGGCGAAGAGCCGATTTTTTTTTCGCCTTTTCATTTAGTTTTCAATGCCTTATATATGATATAAGAAACATTATTAACAATTAAAAGAGAACTAAAGACATGATTAAATTATTTTTCAGAGTACTACCAGTACTGGTTGATGTACTATTTGCTGTGGTATTGACAATAAATATCTACAGCTGGTTTACAAACAAGCGTCCAGATGACAAAGAAATAGAAAGTGACGAATAATGACTTAACGGACGCGATCATTACAATCCTTGAGATGACCTTACAGGTGCTCAAAGGAGCAAAAAAATTGAATCGTTTATTAAAGAAAAAATCCAAGAAACTACAATGAACGAAAACAAGAACAAAACACTGATTATCTCTGCTATCTTTGGGAATGGCAGAGTACGGTTGGTTAGACATGACAAAGATTACCAACCAAGACAATCTTTCCCATTAGTTGCTTAACCCAATTAAACCTACACTAAAATGAAGGACAAAAGCGACAAAGCCGTGAACGAACCTATTACAGGGGAGATCATATCAGAACAGACTTTCGGCTTAGACAATCCAAAGAATGCCGATGTTCTGGACTTTGAAGACTGGGATGAGGACAATCATCCTAACTTCATTGAAAGCAACACGTCAGCAATCACATTAGAAGAGCTGACTGAGCATAACATCATTCCGACATTCAGCGACAACTCACTTACCATCAGCCATCAGAACTTTATTGGCTCGGTACATAAAGTTGCAGAACAAGTGTTCGGAGAACTAACAACACCTGAGCTAAGGGTTAGCCATCCTATTATTGGCCGAATCCCCTCTGCTCAGCACAAAAAAGCATCTGAACTTCTTGACAACGAAAAGACAGTCTTTTACCAGCGACTCGCTTGGTGCTGTCACGTCAAGAGTCTCACACGCTACATCAATGGCCAGACTGTTAACCTTTGCATAGGTGGAGTCAGAGCCTATAATGAGGACAAACTCTATAACCGCCAAACTGCCATGAAATTCAAGATTTTCGTTGGCTGGCAGGTACGAGTATGTTCAAACCTCATTCTTACCTGTGACGGAAACAGTGGAACAATAGAGTGCATGACTGAGGCAGACATAATGCAGAAGTCCCTTGAACTCTTTTCCTCTTTCAATCCACACAAGGAAGACACCTTACGTCTCTTGGAGAACTTACAATCAACTCCTATCACAGAGACACAATTCTGTACCATTATCGGCAGACTGAGATTACTTCAGAACCTACCGATAAACGAACAGAAACTTCATCCAAGCGTTACCATAGGCGACCAAGCCGTAAATGCTTTGGTGAAAAACGCTGTATCTGATCCTAATTTCGGTTTCACCGAGGGAGAAGACTACACTTGCTGGAATCTATTGCAGAATGCAAACGAAGCTATCAAGGCGGCTTATATAGACCGCTGGTTGGATCGTAACCAGAACTGCACCGATTTCGCTATAGGAATTCAGAAAGCTATCAATGGCGAAGACACCGAAGGCTATTCCTGGTTCCTCAACTAATAACATCCATTCTCATGAACGAAACGGATGTAACCCCGGAAGGGAGCAATACTATACAATATAACAGTATTCGCTTCCTTCCTTTTCATATATTATTATTAACCCTTTTAAAAACAAACAAGAATTATGTGTAAAATTCAAATTCCGACAGTTGCTAAGACTGCAACAGATGATGAGCGTCGTAAGGCATTCTTTGACGCTATGTACTCAGCAAATCTCTCTGGTGAGATTGAGAAGAAGAACAATCTCTCTTACCTTTCCTGGTCTCAGGCATGGAAGATTATGAAGCAGTTCTATCCTTCTGCAACCTACGAGATTTTTACTAACCCTCAGACTGGAGCACCATTCTGGAATGACGAGAAGATGGGCCTGATGGTTCACACCTCTGTGACCGCTGATGGTTTGGCGTATGATAACTGGCTTCCTGTCATGGACTACAACAATCGTTCAATGAAGACTGAATCCTATGCCGTATCTGTATGGGATAAGTCTCAGAAACGCTACGTTGAGAAGACTGTAGCAGCAGCAACGACATTTGAGATTAACGCCTCTATACAGCGTTCTCTCGTTAAATGTATGGCAATGCATGGTTTAGGCCTTTGCCTCTACATGGGTGTAGAAGCAGGTGAAGACCTCTCTACAGAAACGCAGGCTCCTGCACAACCTGACAAGTATGCTGGCATAAAGAAGCAGATCAGTGGTGCTACCGATGTGACATCTCTCATGTCTCTCTATCTCGACCATCAGAACGAGGTGGAGGGTAATCAGGAAATCAAAGAACTCCTCACCAAGAGGAAGATTGAACTTCAAAAGGCGGCTTAACTATGGCAAAGCGTATTGAACTTAATTACTCACGGGTGGTCTTTAACGAGGCCGCTCATGAGTATTTCCTTGATGGCAAACAACTATCAGGAATCACAAGTGTTATACAACGTCAGCTATTCCCAGAGGAATACTCCAGTGTACCTAAGAAGATACTCGATGCAGCAGCAGAGTATGGAACTAGTGTACACAAGTCTTGTGAACTATTCGATAAGGAGTGGACAAACGATGGAACAGTTGAGGTTCAGGACTACATCGACCTATGTAAGGAATATTCTCTAACTCATGAAGCCAGTGAATATCTGGTATCAGACGAAGAGAACTATGCCTCACTTATTGATAAACTCTATAGGGCATCTGAAAACACCTTCGACATTGGTGACCTCAAAACTTACTATGGTAAGCTAAGTGGGGAGAAATTGGAGAAGTGCAGATGGCAACTGAGCATTTATGCTTATCTCTTCGAAATGCAGAATCCAAAGGCTAAGGTGAGAAACCTTTTCATCATGCATATCAGGAACAAGCAGAAGAAGGATGGCTCATGGGATCACATCAAGGAAATGGTATTCGTTGACAGGATACCGAGTGATATTTGCAAGGAACTCCTGGACTGCGACCTTAGAGGAGAACAGTTCAAGAACCCTTTCAGCATCCCAAAAGAAATCTGTGCTCAGATGGGACGTATCAAAGAGCTAGTCGAGATAAAGAACAAGGCCGAGGAAGAACTTAATGCTATCAAGGCCGATATTCTACAGAGTATGGTATTCCTTGAGGTTACCAACTGGGCTACAGATGAAGTCCGTCTTACAAGGACACTACCAACGATAAGGCAGACCTTTGATCTGGTCAAGTTCAAAGAGGCACACCCAAACATCACCGACTATGACGATTTTTACAGGATTAGTCAGGTTAACGGTGGGCTTAGAATAGCCGTATAACACCAATCCACCATTTATTAACGGAGGTGGGAGAACAAAGTATATCTGAGTTCTCCTGCCTCTTTTTGTTATACCCTTTAAAAACTAGAACAATGTTATACTTCAATTTCTCTGGCTACGACGGTTTCAAATACCGCTTCGGGATGCTGGAACATGGCAATGGAAAGAAATCAAGAAAAAATGCAATTCTCCTTGCCTATGTAAAGAACCGTGAACTACTGAGAGAGTGTATCAAGAAAGATGACTTTACTCTTCTCAACATTACCAATATGGCTGACCTCAAGAAGAAGATGTTTAACGCTATACAGGCTTCAGGAGAGGAATGCATGGAACTAAACCACAGAGTAGAACTTATAAATAATGTGTTCTATTCCTCTATCTACCAGACCGACTCATCAAAGGGCTTGTGTGCGGATGGAGACTTCAAGGCTATACGCTATATGAATATGAAGAGCGGTGGTAAGGTTTACAAAAAGAAGGCTGGTGCTTTCATCAGAGCACTTATCACAGAAACCCCATTTGGCAAGACACTTCCTGAACAGATACTCATCTACCTACAGGAATGCTTCGTTCAAGACTGGCAATCTTTCTCAATGGCTACATTGCCTGAGAACAATCTGTTTGTGAACAAAGAGTTCAACGTCATCTACTCACGTTCTGAATGTGAAGGAGATTTCAACTCTTGTATGACAGGCAAAGGATTACATAGTTTCTATGAGGATGCGGTGGATGCTTCTGCCGCCTATCTAAGAAACAAAGAAGGCAAGATTATAGCACGCTGTGTTATCTATAACCATGTACATGAAGAAGGCTCCAATCGTATCTGGAGGTTAGCCGAGAGGCAATATTCCACGGATCAGAATGACGTTCTTAAACGAGCCCTCGTAGATGCTCTCATCAGGGGAGGCTACATTGATGGCTACAAGCAGGTAGGATTCTCTTGCCATGATTCAAGGGGCTTTGTTGACACAGAAGGAAATTCCTTATCGGACAGAGAGTTCTGGATAGAATGTTCACTTTCGGTCGAAGATACAGTATCTTACCAAGATTCTTTCAAGTGGTATGACATAGGCGATGACAGAGCCTATAACTATGAGCCAAACGACTACGACTATAACCTGGACATTACTGAAGGGAGTATAGAACGGAACTTGAATGGCGATGACGATGACCTGAACTGGGATGAATGGCATAACTGCGAAACAGAATCAGCCTTGGAAACAGTTCATTACAATGGCAGCACCTATGACTGTGCTGATGATGACCTCGACGATTTCAGATACACCCCTCAAGGTTGGTATCACATTGACGAGGTAGAAAGATGTCCAACATGCAATAACTGGTTCGTGAAGGAAAATGGCGTTACTTCTGAAATTACAGGAGAAACCTATTGTGACAGAGCCTGTATGAGTAAAGCCGAGGAAGACTTCAAGGAAGCCAACTGGTACTACTCTGACTATGACGGAGAGTACTATGAGAACGAAGAAGACCTTGTAGAGTTCCAATGCTGGAGTGAGGCAAATGGATACTATGAGAAAATGACAATTTCAAAGGAAACACTTGCTGATGCAGGCTTTACGTTCTATGGCGGCAAATGGTACGACAAGATTGATGAGAGCACAGGAGAACCAAAGCTTTCAGAGATTCTTGAAGCAGCTTAACAACAAATTATTAACCCCAATAGGAGGAACAAGACTATGAGCGAAGAAAAGACAACTTATAGAATTGTTTCCTCCTTAACTTAAAAACAACAAACAACATGAATTTCAAGTTACTGAAAGACCTTTACAAAATCCACTCAAAGACGGGTTTTGAAGGCGAGATTATTTGTTTTATCTACAGGTGGGTCAATGAGAATGTCCCATCTGCTGTTATTGACCTTGACTGGGATAATGGAAACCTTTACATTACGAAGGGGGTGTCAAACACGTATCCCTGCTTAGTAGCTCACCTCGATCAAGTGCAGAGCTATCATCCAACGGACTTTCGTGCTATCGAGACAAGAGAGATCATTTTCGGCTATAGTCCGAAGGACAGACAGTATTGTGGTCTTGGTGCAGATGATAAAAACGGTATATGGATTGCATTGAAGTGCCTGCAAAAGTATGACACACTGAAAGTGGCATTCTTTATCTCTGAAGAAATCGGATGTGTTGGCTCAAGAGAAGCTAAGATGTCATTCTTTGAGAATGTTAGATTCGTGGTAGAACCAGACAGGAAAGGTTCTTCAGACGTTATCGTCAAGATTTGTTATACAGACCTATGCAGTAAGGAGTTCCTGTATGATACTCAATATGAGAACTACGGTTATTCTCCCACAAGTGGAATGATGACAGACATTGAGGAACTAAAAGGTAAGGGCTTAGGTGTGTCCTGCATCAATCTTAGTTGTGGCTACTACTCCCCACATACTGACCAGGAATATACAGTTAAGAAGGATCTCCTGAAAGCATTACGCTTTGTAGAGAATATCATTGAGAACTGTACCCAGGTATATCATCATAAGACCAAGGATTACTTGTGCCCATTTGAAGCGGATTCTGACATGGATATTAGAGATGAACTCTATTCCATGATAGAGGAAGAAGTCCTTTACGATGATACGATAACCCCTGATGACCTTTTTTGGTGGTATCACGAATCATATCCAGAAATAACCTTAGATGACATTGCCCAGATATACCACGAAGTTAGGGAGGGAATCTATGGCGACCTAGAAGTTGAATATAAAATAGCAGTTTAATTATGGCAAGAACAAACATCAACGTGGAGCTGTTCAAAAGATATGCTCCTAAGAAGAAAATTGAAATCATCAAGAATCTTACAGACGAAGAACTTTCAGCTGTATCAACAGCTACTATTACTCGTGTTGTGAAGGAAGCTGGCAGGAAAATTTACAAGAGCCGAGATAAGAGGCTTTACATCAGTAGAGATAGACAGAAGGGGAATGACTGGAATTCCGTTATCGAGGCTGTTGAGCTTATCAAAGGTAAACTCTATCTTGATGCCTACCTACAGGCAGATTCTACAGACAGAAACACTAGTGTCTCTTACTCAGACTTCATGAGAGGTGGCGAGTACAGGATAAAAGCACTCTTCTGCAATCGCTATGGTGATGATGTGCCTTATTACTTCATTTACGACAATAGCGATAAGCTTCGTGTCATTCGTTCCATCCTCTTGGAATACGTTTACTCTAAGTATGCAGATAAGCTATGAAAAGAGTAAAGATTGGTGACGAGGTGCTGTATGTACCTTACTCAGGAACAAGACAGAAAGCAATTGTAGTAAGCATCGAAATATGCAAGATTGGCGAAAAGGATGGTAGGCCTGTAAAGTGCTGTGATATAGACAAACATAGCAATGGAACTATCATTCTTTCCAATAATCATTGGTGCTATTTCGATCAGATAATTAAAGTAACGAAACATGGCTAATAAAAGAATGACTATCTCTTACTGGAAATCTCTCAGTGAAGGCAGTAAGAGGCGTGCTTTAACTTGTGTATTCCCTTTGCATAAAGCTGTGGTGGACATGCTAGTGGACGACGATCCGAGGCCAAGCGACCCGTGGTGGAGTATGGTTTGGAGAAAAGTGAAGATTCCAGAGGCAGACAGCAAAGGATACAGACATTACAAAACAGTAGTAAACAAAACTTTTATACCGTAAATAAACAATGGATCAGAGACAATACGACAGGCTCTTCCAGGAATATGTTGACTATGTGGTTGGCATCATTTACGAGAAGGGCACCAAGACAGCAAGCGACCTAAAAGACATCGTGAGGAAGAACATCAATCGTGTAGACCTCAGACTGGCTAGGGTCGTAATGGTAAACAACGTAAGGTTCGGAGCCTTCCTTGATGACACCTATGAGAGTGTCGGACTGGCAACGAACATAGTAATCGACTAAGAACAATGGGAAAGAGATTACATGTTGCAAGAAAGTACGAAGTTGAGTGGTCAGACTC
>Ga0326511_10005383_pt1 | contig 10107 bp, 12 predicted proteins | sample 0_2496_0518_D_FD_203701 | JGI IMG/M metagenome (GOLD analysis project Ga0326511, IMG submission 203701) | Bovine rumen microbial communities from UC Davis, California, United States - 0_2496_0518 | ecosystem: Host-associated > Mammals > Digestive system > Stomach > Rumen | place: USA... | reverse complement strand
AAGCGCCTACCATTAACATTCGGAGTTTCTCCTTATCGCTAATCATTACTGATTTTGCGGCCGCGATTTAGTAGTATCCCGCCAAATCGTATGGCTGTTGTTCAGGTAGCCCAAGCAGAGTGGTTAGCTCTTCTTCACTTGGTTCAACCATTTTATTAAATAGGGTATCTACTTCCTTTCCTTGTTTCTGTAATTATTATACCATGATTTTCAGAAAAAGTCAAATATTAAAGTGTTCTACTTTCTGAATGGCCCATTATAATTTCTATCCATTCCTTTGTGACGTCTTGTGGGGTTTCAATATACAGGTATAACCTGCGTATTCTCATACGGGAACTCTTGACCTTTTCAACGAGTGTACAGCAAGGAAAAGGTGCTCTTTAATATTAATTACCTACCTTGTGTACCGTCAAGGTAGAAGGCGGACACGGATATTTTACTTCTACGTGCTAAGAAGGTAAAGATTAGTCTCAACTACGCCACCAGGCGGGCTTGTAAGAAGCAATCAATGCCCTGATTATTTGGTTAGTTGATTAATAGCATCGCCACGAAAAGGCTCTTTACTTGATGCCAAACATTCTAGGATTTGTTTCGCGCGCATTTTCTGTCGAGTATTAAGTCCAATAACAGTGTCAGGACTCCTAGAATGTGATAGTTACAGCGGTCGCTACATACGGTTAGCGCCGTTGGCCTCTCTTCTTTATATATTATAGTCGCGTTTTCAGAGCGTAACTAATCAAAACGAGTGTTAACGCGACTTATTGGCGGAAGGTGATTATTGTTGCAAGTCTCGCGCCGTATTCAATTATTTTACATCTAATTGAGAAGATGAGCCTTATGCCGCACCAACGGAATCGCAAGAATCGAACTTGCCACTCATACCAATCCTCGGCTAACGAGATGGAATCGAACCATCGCTGCTGGCGCCTGATAAGTTATCATTGCAAACTATTCAGACATAAACTAGGCACATAATTTGTCTTTTGCTTTACCTCTAAGCTACTTGCGCAATGCGCGAGACCAGGATCGAACTGGCGATACAAAGAATTATCTTTGAAGTTGCTGTATGTGCCTTTAATTTACTAAGCGGTTTTAGTTTCACAATTTAACAGATTGTAACTTAAAATATTTGCTGTTCCCGCTTACATATTTATTATAGCAGATTTTCTGCTAAAAGTCAAATAATTAGTTCTAATTCTAAATGATGTTCACGAATCCACTTCCAAACAATTTCAAGACAATCGACAAGCATTTCATTCTTTCCAGCATAAATACGCTGTTGTTCAATTTGTGCCCCAAAGAAATCACTATCTGGAATACGAAGTGTTTCGAGCTGTTCAATTATATCCATTTTATTAATTCCTTTCTTTTTACTATAATTATTATACTATAATTTTAAAGAAAAGTCAATTATTAAGTTTCATAATTTCTGTTTGAAAGTTGATAAAGGCAGAAATAAAAGTTTGAAGCCCTTCTTCCCAATCATCCATAAGTCTCATCCCTATAGAATGAATTTCATAGCAAGGTTCATGACTATCCCAATTTATATGAGCAATAGACCAACAATGAGAGAAATCCTCACTCCACTTTACTAAATCAAAATTAAAATCTTCCCCAAACTTCTTTCCATCTTTGTACCAAATCTGCGGACGCATTTCAAAATGTCTCCAACGAATGTGATATGTATTATCTTCCATTTTCTTATCCTTTCTATAATAGTTATATTATAAAATCAAGAGAAGTCAGATATACTTAAATTTATCAAACATTTGTTGGTATTGTTTTACATGATTGTGAAATACTTTGCCCATTAATACTTCGTTCTCATTTTCATCCAACATATAAATTCGTGCGCAATCAGTAGTAAAACTTTCTCTTCCACGAGGATGGCTTAGACTTTTCGCGCATTTTTCAATGGTTTTGATGTCAATTGTGTTAAGCTCTATACGACCGTCTGTACCAACTATAATAAAGATGGGTAAATCATTCTTTATAAAAGGTTTAATATTAACCAACTTACCACACCACTTCACAGAATATTCTTCTGTAACTCCTGTACAAAAGAGATGCGTCTTCAACATTACTTCTTGCATTGATTAAATGAAACGAAGAAATTAATTACGTCTTCGCTTACCTCTCTTTCCGTCATAGTTTTAAGTGGCGCAGATTTTGATTCATGTCTTGGATTGCATGTTTTCCAACATTGAAGAAAATGTTTTGCAATAATTTCTTCATCTTTGAATCCACGGTGACAAGTGGGACATATATACATATTTTATCCTTTCTGAAATAAGTAGTAGCCCTCCTCGGACTCGAACCGAGCGCCCGAAGGTATAGATTTTGAATCTACTGCGTGAACCAACTTCGCCAGAGGGCCATACATAGTAATGCTCTGCTCCGGACTTGAACCGGAAAGGAATCACTCCGTGGGATTTTTTGGTCGTCGGTACAGGTGATGACCCTGTTTCGCTCTGGCTACCGCCGAAGTCCCATGCGTTTGCCAATTTCGCCAGCAGAGCAAATACCTGATGTAGCCCTCACGCGGCCCGAGGGCTACTTTAATTATTTTTTTAAAGAGAATCCGCAACAATGTATAGGCTGTCAGGCATAGCCTTAATAAGTAATATCGCCTTTTAGAAACATGATAGCTAACATTCGAGGGGCGATAGGCGATTTTATAGTTGTTCGCCGCGACTTATTGCCGAGCGTGCAGTTTCAATCACGCGCTACACATCAGGATTTCACAACCTTTATTACGGAGTTGGTCCTCCGTGTGTTCCTTTCCTGCGCTCCTATTGTCTTAGTACCTTTTAATGCTTGGTCATCGGCATTTATTGAAACAAGGTTTAACGTCTCTTGTCCGACGAAGACCTACAAATATCGTAGGATTTCATAAATCCTCTAGTGGTACGCTTCTATGAGAGGCGTAAGAGGAATATTATTTAGGGTTCAGGCGTCAAGTGGTCCTATAGGTATATCTATAGTTACTTCCGTCGTTTTCAGCCAATATATGCCATTCAGCTTCCCTCTTTTAAAATTAACGAACCAGAACGTTAATTCCCTTATCTAATGCACTCCGGCAAAAGATTTCATTGTTTGTGCCATGCATCTTATGCAGGGGAAATAGAGCAGTAGACGATTTCACCGGCGATTCGTCTATATATTTACTTCCGTGGGCTGCTCTATTACTAAGCGGTAGCGCCGTATAACGTTTGACCGCAATTTCGCACTCATTATAAAGTGAAGCGCTTATTATCAATTGCCTATAAGTGACGATAATACATATCGCTTACCATAATAAAGGCACTTTCTAGGACTTACTGTTGAAACGGTGGCGCCGTATAACGTCTGACCGTGATTTCGTGGGCTCTCTATGTCCCAAAGCGCCTAAATCTGCCAATCAATATCAGCTTCTGCCGCTTGCTTGGCGCGACTCCAAGAAGAGGAAAATACAACATGGGACTTTCTAGAAGTGAACCTCATACAAATCATCCTTTCCTTGTTTCTATAAATATTATATCACAATTTTAAAACTTAGTCAAATAATTCTTCCATTTGATTTTCAAAATCATCAATTTTACGCTTATCAGCTAAACTCCAATTCTTTTGCGGGTTGTAATTTCCATAAGCAGTACGATGCTTTCCTTTATTGTTTGTCTTATTGCATCTTTGATAATAATATTCTGACGCAGTTTTAGAATAGTAGTGCAATGGTTTCTCATACTGTCCACCCATTTCTTCTGCTATTCTTTGATTACGTTTTGCGAACTTCCATTCATTCTTACGGCGTTCTGCCGCGTGGGAAATAGGATATTCTTCTTCCTCAAGATAATCTTCTTCGTTCCAATCTTCGTACATTAATTTTCAAGTCCTTCCTTTTGCCATTCTTCTTCAAGATGTTCCGAAAAAAGATACTCCCAAAATTCATCAGGATATTCTTCACATTGACGCTCACAAAGAAAATCATCAAGTTCGTTCATATTTTATTTACTCCTTTCCTTTTAACATAATTATTATATCATGATTTTTAAAAGAAGTCAATTATTTATTAAGTGGAGAATGAGAGAATCGAACTCTCACTTAGACGGTGCAAACGTCTTGGTCTACCATTAGCGTAATTCCCCGTGGAGCGGATATTTTAACGAGAGTTCCGCATACTCGCCGCAATATTTGTGAATTTGGCCGAATTAACGGTTGCGAAGTTCTGGCGCCATATGGCCTGGTACCGCGTCGGAGAGTTGAACTCCGGCCACTGGAGTGAAAATCCAGTATTTTTACCACTTGACTAACGCGGCATAAATGCGGCACTCAGGTGGCCGCGGGCCTCATCCTTGAAACTAAGGATGATAGAAGTTTCTTACACGTGAGCAATATTCTATGCTTTAAAGCACCCCGTTGCTCCCGGAAGCGATTCGATTACTTCGAGAAGTTCATCTACGGACATTTCCTCTCGAATCAATAAAGCCCGCAAAGTATTCTGGCTGCGGAACGTCAGTTAAAATGAAGTGGACAATGTATGCATCCATTGCTTTAACGGCGCCACTTACTTATACGCACCGAATTACTTCACGGCAATTACTCGTCTGTCAAAGTCACCCTGTGACAGCTACAGGTTCCCTCTTAGTTTCACGCCCAGCATTAAAATGCCTCTTGGTACTTATAGCGTCGCCACGTAAAGGCTCGAGATAAGACGCCTTGTCGCGCGTTTTGATAACCCAGACGCGAGACCACTCTACTGGAGTCGCTCCTAACGACTTACATACAAGTGTGTGATATTCTAAGCGTCACACCCGCAAAAATCAACGCGTTGAAACACCAGTGCAACAACTCCTCAGTTGCGTTCACTCCGCAGGCGGACCATTCCCGTTTTGTGGTAGAGCGCGAGTTCTCTAACCTATCTGGTGGTGACCTTATCGGCCAAATAACTTAGCATAACGCCTATCTTAATTTGGATTAGGCTTTCCATAAGTTATGCCGTCACGGGTTATAATGCGAACCGTGAACGCCTGACCACATGTCCACTTGGGTTTTCCTACTTATATAGCGCCGATAAGTCCATCACGAGCATATATTTCAGTGGTCGCCCCTTTTGCGCTAAGTAGCGGAGAAGAGATTTGCACTCTTGATCTACAGGGTATGAACCTGTTGCCTTAACTACTTGGCCACTCCGCATTATTAAATGTCGTTTTTCCTAATTAAAGGCGGATAACGACGATCAATTTTACCTATTTCTTTATAGATAGGTAGCCAAAATAAGGTTTTATTTAAATAATCTGCGCGATTATTTATTTTATTTTCTTACCTTGTATAATTATTATACAATAATTTTCAGAAAAAGTCAAACATTTTCTTCTAGCATCGTATTGATTTCTTCGTCACACATAATATCCATGCACTCATACACTTTTAGAGAAGTAACATTTTCTTTACCACAGTAATCATAGATTCTATTAACTACTTCACCAATGGTATCAGTATCTCCCGCGCCTGCGATTCCCTTTTCAGTAGCAGGCTCTTGGTCAATATCATTCCAATAATCAATTTCATATCTTACAATCATATTATACTAGCTCCTTCATATCACAATACTTTACTTTTACAATTAACCTATTACCACGCCTGTCGCGCATTTCCATCTTAGGACGGCATACAAGTCCTTCCATATCGCAACGACCTTCTGCAACTACACTTTTACGAGGAATTTTAACATATTCTGCCGCGTCAAATAGAGAACCGCTACCAATAATAGGTACAACCTTAATACCCATTGCGCGAGCAATATCTTCTACATTTGCGCGCTCAAGATAATTTTCACCAACTAACACGTCAAAGAGAATGAAATCTACGCCATCGGGAATATAATTCCCACCACCTTTTTGAATCTTGCGGCCATAACCTTCACCGAATAGGATAACTTCCTTCTCTCCAAACATTTGTTCAAACATTTGAGCGTTAGCTTCGCCGCCAAATAGTTCATTTAGACGAGTAACAAGTTCCGCAGGAATAGAAGCGTTATCTGTGCGGCCGCCGAAAGTCACAATATGACCATCCCAATATACACGAATATTAGTGCCATCTACCTTTTCAGTCCAAATCCATTCACACGGAGCAAGAAATTCTACAGTAGGATCGCGAAATTGGCCTTCGATAAGTTTCTTCGTACCAGTTGTATCGCGGACATAAAGAGTGTCAATCTTCTCATACTTACGCATTTATTTTCTTTCCTTTCCTTTCCTCTTATTGTAATAATTATAACATAATTTTTAATTAGAGTCAATTATTTAATTTTTAAATTTCAATGTATCCATAATGAGTGAGAAGCTGACGCATATTCGCGGCACCACTAGCGTTCATGGAATGGATATGAAAGTAACAAGTAGGAAACTCATTTTCTACCATCCACTTACACACATCATAACCTGTGCGCGCGAGTTCATTATAACCATCTTCAGTTTCTTCAAGGTCGTGATCAAGATCAAGAATAAGAACTTCATTCTCATTCATGTAATCGCGCATATGATCGAGAACATGAATTACTTCATCATAAGAACGAACAACACAAGGAATCCAATGCTCGGTGTTTAAATGTTGCCGAAACCAGGTATCGTCTTCGCGCACATCATCAAGATAGATGTAATAATTCATATTCCTCACCCTTTCTATAACTATTATAACAAAATTTTTATAATAAGTCAAATAAAAAGAGACGAATTTAATCGTCTACTTTAATAAGGTATTGATCTCCCATAATCATTTCAAGAGTAATTTTATCGCGTTCCCAATAGGGAATGCGTACCAATGGAATATTGTGTTCTTTGGCATAATTATTTTTTTCTTCGTCTCTTTTCTTTTGCTCTTCTAATGTATTATTAGTTTTCCATTTGCCCCAAGTTTCTTGATAATGTTGAATGCCATCATATTCTATTAAACGAATTAATTCATTATTTTGATTATATATACCAAAATCATACCAATAAGGGTGATTATTCTTTCCTACTAAATCTTTAAATCCTATTTCTATTTTAAAATTTATTTTATTTTCTTTTAATATATTCGTAATATTAATTGCGCCAACAGATTTTTCTCTTTTAATACATCCACAAGAAATAGTATGCAAACTGCGTAAATTATTTGCATCTACGTCGCATTCATTACCACAAATACATCTACAATGCCAAACAGCATTTTGACTTATATTACTTCCAATTTTATAAAGCGCAGTTAAATATCCAAAAGTTTGATTAGTAATATCTTTAGTTAATTTATCTCCTATAATTTTACTTTTCATACATCCACAACTTGTGTCTCTTTGCAAATTACGAAAAATTTTTACACAATAATTTCCACAATGTTTGCATAAACAATTCCAATAAGTAGTATTCTTTCTGGTTGGAGCACGTCCAATTATTTTAAAATTATCATCTTCATACCCGGTTTTATCTATAAAATTTGGTGGGCGTTTGTAATTTTTCCAATCAAACCATTCTAATTCTTCATATTTCATGTTTATATTTTAAAAAGGTGAAGTTTACTTCACCTTATTGCTTTATACCTCTCACTATTTAATTTTTCCATCATTAAATCATATCCATTTTTTCCACTTAAGATAGATTCTACCATCGACATTGAAAAACCAGATACATAGGAAAATTTCTCGCCTAATCCTGGAATATTATTTTTTCTTGCGTCTAGATTCCAAAAAATAATGCGAGGTACTTTGTATCCAAATTTAGTCCATTTACGCACTTGCTGTTCAATAACGGTATAAATTCCATTATCATCAAGATGATTACCACCCCATCTATTAGAAGAAGCAGGACCAGAAGAAATACAACCATTGTATTCTTGATCACTAAAAATATATAGCGTTTTAGGCATATCTTGTGGACGCAGATGTGCCTTTCGAGCAGTATTCAGCATCAAATCAAATGCTGCTTCAATGTTAGTAGACCCACCCCAATCAGCCCTTTCAGCTCGACGGAACTTATCATAAAGATCTACACCTTCAAATTCTACCAATTGCGGATTAGTAGAGAAAGTAATGAAATGATTGCGGAAAGGTCCCTTACCGCGTTCTGCAATATAAGCTCCCATAGATACAGCCGCTTCCATAGGAACGCCAGACATACTTCCGCTCACATCAATGATAGCAATGCCAGGTTCTTCCTTCCCCTGATAGTAATCAGGTAAACAAGACCAGGCCTTATCCCATGCTGCGCGATCGACATTATCGGCACCATATCGAGAAAAAATCTGATGGGCAATGTCAACAGGATTTAGCACCTTGGCATTAACCTTGGTGTGCTTATCTCCGACAAACGCGGCATAGCGCTCGCCTTCATGGCGCTTAAAACTTTCACGATAGATCAGTCCTGCGCGGGAAGGAATACCAGAAAAGTCAATCTTGTCCCACTCATTCGCGCTCATTAGACGTTCAAGAACGTTAATGCGCTTGCGTAGACAAGAAAGCATCTTACGATATTCACGAGGAGTAAGACTAAAATACTTAATGAAACGGTTAGCTAGAGCGCGAGTATCCCTAGAAGAAGCATTAGAAGAAGGCATCCACTTCGCTAGAAGTGATACCGCGCCACTTACCTTCTGTGCAGAAGTAATATCCATAGCAAGCTGACCCTGCACAAACTTGAGCATAGCCTCTTCTGCGGAAGTATCGAATAGTACGAAAAGATCATCATAGCGACCGTAAGTAGGAATTTCTTCCAGATTACGAAGAACAGCGTTGACGTCATTCTTAACAAGCCACTTTAGACAAGTACGGAAAAAACGGCGCTCGCCCTGACCTCCGCGTGCATCGCGAAGATAGAATAGACACTTTAACGCATATACAGGATTTTCAGCATATGCCTTCTTAAACATAAGGATAATATCCTCTTCAGAGCGATTGCGCATAGCTCCGCCCATACCGAACATATCAAGTAGCGCGGAATTAGTAGTCTTATGAGTTACACCACCGTTTTCAGTTAGAGTATAGTTGTCCTGCTGCTTCATCGCGCGAATAAGAGAATTATCGTTGGTGCGCATAATAGGTTGACGAGAGCTATAAGTAGAAACATAATTGGAAACCATCTCATTAAAATTCTTCATAATTAAAAATTCTCCTTTTTCTTTTTGTTAAGCCTTAGGACTAGGGCTTTTCTTTATGTATTTATTATATCAAAATTTTTACTAAAAGTCAAATATAATCTTCTTCAGTAAGTTGGCGGCAATAGCGCTCAATGAAATCACGAGGCTCCATATTTTCCTTTTGCCACTTTTCATAGTCAGCAAGAGTTACTCCATCTTTAAAAGGCCAAACTTCAAAAGCGCATTGCTCCTGCATGATTTCTTCATAGGCGTCCCAATACTCATCTTCATAGCGGTCATCCCATTCTGCGCCATTATAAAATTCATCCATAAATTCATCAGTAGAATAAATTTCATCCGCGCGCAAATAAGATTCTACAGTTTCATAGGCGAGCTCATGGCTCCAATTGCATGCTTCATCATAAGATATACCGCTCGCCACTTCATAGTTATACATACCGTGAAGCCCACCATACATATCGGGATAAGCATAAATAAACCAATTCTTTTCCACTATTATTCCCTCACTTTCTATAATAATTATAGCATAATTTTAATAGAGAGTCAATTATTTGTGATAGAATTTCCATCGCTGACGTTTACGCTTCTTTTCTAATTGTTTTGCAGCGATCATAAAATTAAAGAATTGTCTCTGTAACTCAATAAAATCTTGGCGTAAATAAATTAATTCTTGGGTTAAATTGTCAATTTTTTCTGAACCAAACATACTACTCCTTACAGCATAGCAAGACATTCGTCTTTTTTTGCTTCAATATCTGAAATAATTTCATCAAATGATACTGGTGTATTATTATGCGCGTCTAGTGCTACATTATACATAAAAGGAATATCTTGGTAAAATTTATTTTTAGAATGCACATGAGCATGCAAATTTATAAGCCTCTTGATTAAAGGAGACATATCTTCTAGCGAGCCGACCATAGTTGGATAATGTGATAAATATAAACTATAACCTTTAATTTTCTCTAATGATGCCCAGCTAGTAAAAAAACTTCCGCATAA
>Ga0326511_10005382_pt1 | contig 10107 bp, 8 predicted proteins | sample 0_2496_0518_D_FD_203701 | JGI IMG/M metagenome (GOLD analysis project Ga0326511, IMG submission 203701) | Bovine rumen microbial communities from UC Davis, California, United States - 0_2496_0518 | ecosystem: Host-associated > Mammals > Digestive system > Stomach > Rumen | place: USA: California... | reverse complement strand
AGTTCAAAGGTGCCGTCCGCATGGGGAAGGAATTTGGAGACCGGAATGGTATCGCCGTTCATATGATTGACCGGAACAGTGATATTTCGGATCATTTGAACCCGTTTCTCCGGACCTTTCAGCTCTTTCTCGGCGACTGCGTCCTGCGCGTCCTTCCATGCTGCCGGAATCTCAACCTCATGGAATGCCTTGGCTCCTTCATCGATGGCTTTATAATTGAGCTCCACGATCTCAGGACCTTTTTTCATGTAGGTCTTCTCCGCAGCCTCTTTCATATAACGGATGGAATCCTCCACCGGCACAACTCCTGTCAGAGTGAAAAACGCAGACTGAAGGATGGTATTGGTGCGTTTTCCCATACCGATCTGCCGGGCAAGGTCGATGGCATTGATGGAATACAGATGGATTCCGTGTTCCGCAATATACCGTTTGGCATCTGCAGGCATATGCTTTCCGAGCTCCTCATCGTCCCACTGGCTGTTCACCAGGAAGATACCGCCAGGTTTCACATCCTGAACCATGTTGAACCCCTGTGTGATATAGCTGGGATTATGGCATGCAACGAAATCCGCAGCCGTCACATAATAGGAGCTCTTGATTGGCTGATCGCCGAAGCGCAGATGCGACAGCGTCACGCCGCCGGTCTTCTTGGAATCATACTGAAAGTATGCCTGTACGTATTTGTCGGTATGATCACCGATAATCTTGATGGAATTCTTATTGGCTCCAACCGTACCGTCACCGCCAAGTCCCCAGAATTTTGCACTGACTGTTCCTTCCGGCGTGGTGGTAGGTGCCTTCTCAAGAGGCAGGGACAGCCCGGTCACGTCATCCTCGATTCCAATGGTGAAGGTTCTTTTCGGATGATCCGAGGCAAGTTCCCGGTAAACCGCGAAAAGGCTGTTTGGGGCAGTATCTTTGGAACCGAGTCCGTATCTGCCGCCGATCACCTTGATCTCTCCCCGGCCGCCGTTCGCCAATGCGGTTACAACGTCCTGATAAAGAGGTTCTCCCTGGCTTCCCGGCTCCTTGGTGCGGTCCAGGACCGCAACGGCTCTGACGGAAGACGGGATCACTCTCAGAAGCCGGTCCGCGCGGAAAGGACGATACAGACGGACCTTCACAAGCCCGACCTTTTCTCCCTGGGCATTCAGATAATCCACTACTTCCTCCGTGGCATCGCACACAGAACCCATGGCGATGATGATCCGTTCGGCATCTTCAGCACCGTAGTAATTGAACAGCGAATAATCGGTACCCAGCTTTTTATTGATGCGGTCCATGTATTCTTCCACGATCTCGGGAAGCGCATCATAATAGCAGTTGGAAGCTTCCCGGTTCTGGAAAAAGATATCCCCGTTCTCGTGGCTTCCTCTCATGGTAGGATGGTTGGAATTCAGTGCCCGGGAACGGAACTGTTCCAGTGCGTCATAATCCATCAGCTCTGCCAGGTCTTCATAATCCCATACCGAAATCTTCTGGATCTCATGAGAGGTGCGGAACCCGTCAAAGAAGTTCAGAAACGGCACTCTGCCTTTTAATGCTGCGACATGGGCAATGGGTGAAAGATCCATGATCTCCTGCACATTGCATTCGCAGAGCATGGCAAAACCGGTCTGACGGCACGCCATGACATCAGACTGATCACCGAATATGGACAATGCATGAGATGCCAGAGCGCGGGCAGTCACATGAAAGACGCCCGGCAGCAGTTCTCCCGCGATCTTATACATATTGGGGATCATCAGAAGAAGGCCCTGTGATGCAGTATAAGTCGTCGTCAGTGCCCCGGCATTCAACGATCCGTGCACGGCACCGGCGGCGCCGGATTCTGCCTGCATTTCCTGAACCCGTACGGTATTGCCAAATATATTCTTTTCTCCCGCTGTCGCCATTTTATCCACGGTATCCGCCATGGGGCTGGACGGGGTAATGGGATAGATCGCCGCCACTTCCGTATAGGCGTACGACACGTATGCCGCTGCGGCATTTCCATCCATAGTCTTAATTTTTCTGTCCAAGAAACTCCCTCCCTATGAAGCTATTCCTGTTTGAATCATTGTACCAAAATGAGTGTACTGAGTAAAGCTACATCCATGTCTTCCGGCCATCTTGCGGACGGCAGGTTAAAGCTGAATTTGATAGAAATCATAATTAACAAACCTCAGAAACTCGGGATATTGTGTTCTTTCATGACTTGTTTCTTTTTGCCCCACGTATTATAATGTTATGGCTCATTTATTTCATGAAAGGAGCGTACTTATGGTATCCATAAATAACGACAAAGGTTCTATCACCATAACGATGGATGTGTTCCGCAATCTGGCCGGAGATGCCGCCACCAAATGCTTTGGTGTCAAGGGTATGGCCGGGCGCAGCAAAGACGGTGGCGCACTGCAGCTGCTTCGCCGCGAATCCATGTCCAAAGGTGTGGATGTTTCCCTGAATGATGATGACAGTCTTTCCCTTGATCTTCATATTGGTGTAGACTATGACGTCAATATCGTTGCCGTCTGTCGCAGCATTATCAATGAAGTCAGCTATAAAGTTGAAAAGTGGACCGGCATGAAAGTGAAGAATGTGGACGTCTATGTAGACACAGTCATTGTGGATAAAGGAAAAAAAGAAAAATAACATGACATTGTCATGATTCCATATGCCTATTAAATTTACGATTGCAGTAGATGCCATCGTCAATGGAGGTTGTCGATTTGAAAGAGTTTATCAATGCATCCGAATTAAAGGACATGATTCTTTGTGCAGATGCAGCACTGCATGCCAACATGCAGGTTATTAATGAGTTGAATGTCTTCCCTGTTCCCGATGGTGACACAGGAACCAATATGAGTCTTACCGTGAACAATGCAGCACTGGAGCTGCGCAAGAAAGACTTCATTAATGTTGCTGATGTCGCCAGCACCGCAGCATCCGGAATGCTTCGCGGCGCACGTGGAAACTCCGGTGTTATCACCTCCCTGCTGTTCCGTGGTCTGTCCAAGAACATGAAGGGTCTTGAAACTGTTACTGCACCCCAGTTTTCCAAAGCAATGAAAGCCGGCGTTGATGCCGCTTATAAAGCAGTTATGAAACCGGCAGAAGGTACTATCCTCACCGTTTCCAGACTCGCTGCGGAAGCCGCACTGAAATACACGGACAACGGCGGAACCGATCTGGAAGAAATGCTGGATGCCTCCCTGGAGGCCGGACGTATCGCACTTGCCGATACCATGAATCAGAACCCCGTTCTTCTGAAAGCCGGAGTGATTGATGCCGGCGGCAAGGGTTATATCACGATCTATGAAGCAATGCTTCGCTGCCTTCGCGGTGAAGAGCAGGCTCCCGCAGAAGATCCTGCCTCCGCATCGGAAGAACAGTCCGTATTCGAAAAATTTGACACGGAAGAAATCAAATTTGCCTATGATACCGTATTCATCGTACGCAAGACCGTCAACAAGGATCTGGATCTTCTTCGTGCCTATCTTGACAGCATCGGCGACAGTCTTGTCATAGGCGAAGACGACGAATGCTTTAAGGTTCATGTACACACCAACATTCCCGGCAATGCGCTAAACGAAGCTCAGAAATACGGCACGCTGGAGACCTGCAAGATTGAAAACATGCGCACTCAGCACGACGAGCTGGTGGAAGGCAGTGCGGAAACAGCGGAACCCGCTGCTCCTGAAGAGCCCCCGAAGGAATTCGGTACCGTCGCAGTATGTGCTGGCGAGGGTCTGGCGGAACTGTTCCGTGAGCTTGGCGTTGACACCATCGTTACCGGCGGTCAGACCATGAATCCGTCCACCGATGACATTCTCAAAGAGATCAATAAGACAAATGCGGAAACGGTATTTGTTCTTCCCAACAATAAAAACATCATCATGGCTGCAGAACAGTGTGATCCCCTGACCGACAAAAAGGTCATCGTGATTCCCACGAAAACGGTGCCTCAGGGAATATCCGCTATGCTGAATTTTGATCCCTCCGGCTCGGCAGATGAGATCGTAACAATGATGACGGATTCCATTAAGCAGGTCCATACCGCGCAGATCACTTATGCCGCCAGAGACTCCGTCTTTGACGGACACGATATCAAGGAAGGCGAGTATCTGGCACTTCTGGACGGGACTCTGGTCGGAAGCTGCCCGGATTTTGATGCTTCTCTGTCCTCTTTTGTTCCCGCGGTGGAAAAACTGGATCTCGATCCGGAGCTGATCACCGTTTACTATGGTGCAGATGTGACTGAGGATGCCGCAGAGAGCACCAGTGAATCTTTCGCTTCCTACTTCCCCAATGCGGAAGTATCGTTGGTAAATGGCGGACAGCCAATCTACTATTATATGATTTCCATTGAATAATTATCATCATGTTTTAAGAAGCCGACCTCTCATGAGGCCGGCTTCTTAACTATGGTGCTTATTCACAATTTATTCGTTGATTTTTTGCAAGAGTATGCTACAATAACCTTGGCCTGAGGCCAATATTTAAGGGAGGATATTATTATGGCTTATGTAATTACCGACGAGTGCCTGTCCTGCGGCGCATGCGCAGCACAGTGCCCTGCTGAAGCTATCTCCATGGGCGATCTTCACTTTGAGATCGATGCTGAGAAGTGCCTGGAATGTGGTGCATGTGCAGCACAGTGCCCGGCTGAAGCAATCACCGAGGGTTAATTAGCTCAGAAAAAAAAGACAGAATGGGCGATAAGGCAACTTATCGCCCGTTTTAATTATCAAGCTATGGAATATCAATCTAAATTCATACAATTATGGCCCGGAGGACCAAGCTATACCGCAGGCGATTCATTTCCCCTCAGTACGGACGCTATTCTTCTGGCATCCTTTGTCACTCCCAAGAAGCATTGTATCATCGCAGATTTCGGTTGCGGATCCGGAATTCTCGGTCTTCTCATCAAATGCAGGGAGCCTTCTGTGCGTCTGATGAATATCGACATTCAGAATAGTTCGCTGGAAACTGCACGGCTCAACATGCAGAAAAACGAAATGGATACGGATGTCACATATCATTGTGCCGACTTTCAGGATCTCCACGATATCGTCCCCCCTCACCGTCTGGATCTTATCGTATGCAATCCTCCGTATTTTTCTGCCGGCAGCGGAGAGACATCGCCGGAAAAAGCACGCAAGGTCGCCCGTTCTGAAACAAATTTCTCTCTGGATTCTCTTATGCGTTCTGCTGCGGATTCTCTTCGTTCCGGCGGGCAGATCTGTCTTGTGCATCGTCCGGAACGTATGGTCGATCTGATTTCGGCTATGACGAGATATCATATCGAACCGAAACGGATCCGATTTGTCCAGCACAGTGTTTCACATAAAGCAAGTCTGGTCCTGATAGAAGGACGTTACGACGGCAATCCAGGCCTAAAGGTAGACCCGGTTCTGATCCTTCACGAACAGGACGGTGCGATGACACAGGAAGCAAAACGAATCTATCATCAAATATAAGCGAGGTCGCAAGAACATGTCCGGAACCCTATACCTGATCGGTACGCCTATCGGTAATCTCTCCGATTTTTCTCCGCGTGCCGTTGAAACACTGTCCACCGTAGATTTTATCGCTGCGGAAGACACCAGAGTAACTCTGAAACTGTTAAATCATTTCGATATACACAAGCCCCTGGTCAGTTATTATGAGCATAACAAATACGCCAGCGGCGAGAAGATCGTTCAGCGGATCCTCAACGGTGAGTCCTGCGGGCTGGTGACGGATGCCGGAATGCCGGCAGTTTCCGACCCCGGCGAGGACATCGTTCGAATGTGCATGGAACAAAGCATTCCTGTTACCGTGATCCCCGGCCCCACGGCACTGATTACCGCTCTCGTTCTTTCCGGACTTCCTACCGGAAGGTTCTGTTTCGAAGGCTTCCTTTCCACCAACAACAAAAGCCGTCGGGAACATCTGGAAGAACTCACGGACGAACCCAGAACCATGATCTTCTATGAAGCTCCGCATAAGCTTCGAAAAACACTTTCCGATCTGAAAGATGTATTCGGTGAAGGAAGAAAGATAACACTGTGCCGAGAACTGACAAAACTCCACGAGGAGATACTTCCCTTCTCACTCTCCGACGCAGTTCGTTATTACGAAGAACATGATCCCAAGGGAGAATACGTCCTCATCGTGGAAGGACGCCCGGAGGAGTCCGACCCTTGCATGTCCGAAGAGGATGCGCTGGCTCTGGTATCACAATATCGAGCAGAAGGTCGGTCTCTCAAGGAATCCTGCAAACTGGCCTCTTCCCAATCCGGTTTCTCAAAGAACGAATTGTATTCCATGGCCACATCCAAATAACAGAAAAAGCCTGCCGGAAATCCGGCAGGCTCGTTTTTTGCTGTGATCTACATATGACTGATTTTTTCTTTGCATTCGCGGCAAATATTCTTGGTCTCATATTCTACAAGACCATCAGTTCCTCCGCAAAAAACGCAGGAAGGCTGGTATTTATGAAGAATGATATTCGAGCCATCGACATAAATCTCGAGGCTGTCTTTTTCTTCGATGCTCATTGTACGTCTCAGCTCGATGGGAAGTACAATACGCCCCAGCTCATCCACCTTTCTTACAATGCCAGTCGATTTCATGATTACTATCCCCTCCAAATCAGATAAATCAACACACACATCTTTATAATCTTAACTAATAATACCAAAAAATGCAAATTAATTTGAGTTATAACATATACGCATTATCCTCAATAAGTGCTATTTTTCTGCAGATTTACCATTTTTTGGTAATATTTTAAGATGTTTTAATAATATTAGATTTCTCGGGATGCTACCTTATTAATAGATTTTTTTGATAGCTTCGGAAATCTTCTCAAATTCCATGGAATGAGATGCCTTTACCAGTACAATGTCCCCATCATGGAGGATGGCATCCAGCCGGTCCATCAGTTCTTCCTTCGTGTTGAAGTGTTCCGCTCTTCCTCCGGCTTTTCTGGCTCCCTCTGCGGTATGTTCGGAGAGTCCTCCCACTGTCAGCACAAGATCTGCGCCGTGTTTCACCGCATAGTCTCCCACTTCCTCGTGCAGGGCGTTCTCTTCCTTTCCCAGTTCAAACATATCGCCCAGGATCGCGACATGACGTCCGTTAAAGTGATCCATGGAGTCCAATGCGCTCTTGACTGAACCCGGATTGGCATTATAACAGTCATCGATCAAGGTCAGTTTCCCTGTCTGGATCACGCTGGCCCTGCGCCCTACCGTTTCATAGGCAAGCAGCCCTCTCCTGATCTCATCATCCGACAGGCCAAACTGAAATCCAACGGAAACCGCAGCCAGAGCCGCATAGATGATATGATTACCGTATGCATGGATCCGAACCGGAAGCGTGCGCTCTCCGTTGGTGATGGTACAGGAAGTGTATTCTTCCGTCATCTCGATATCCGTTGCCCGCACCTTGCATCGAAGATCTGTTCCGTATGTGATCTTGTCACGCTCTGCAGGATACGCATAAAGAAGATCATCATCTCCATTAACAATCATCACACCCTGCGGCTGCATGTACTTGACCATTTCCGTCTTTGCCCAGAGGATCCCTTCCCGGCTCCCCAGATTTTCAAGATGCGCATAACCGATTACCGTAAAGATACCAATATCAGGCTGTGCCATCTGTGCGAGACGGGTCATTTCCTGAAAATGAGAGATGCCCATTTCGATCACAGCCACATCGTGCTCTGGTTCGATACGAAAAATAGTCAGAGGCACTCCCAGTTCATTATTAAGATTGGCTTCTGTTTTCAGCACCTTAAACCGGGTATCCAGAACGGAAGAGACCATTTCCTTCGTCGTAGTCTTACCGACGCTTCCCGTGATACCGATCACAGGGATCGTCAGCGTGTTCCGGTACCAGGTGGCAAGTTCCTTCAATGCCTTCTGAACATCTTCCACGATGATCATTGGCCGAGTCTCCCCATCCGGCACGCGGTTCCCGATGCAACAGGACGCTCCGCTTTCAAACGCCTTACCGATATAGTCGTGACCATCCACTTTTTCTCCGGGGAAAGCGGCGAACATGGAATCTTTCTGAACTTTACGGCTGTCGATGACCACAGAGCTTACGATTCGATCTCCATCACCGTACAGCTTCCCTTCCACAATATTTGCGATCTCTGATACTTTAATAGCTTTCACTGATTGTATTTCCTCATCGATACTTCAATTATTTTTTCACACAGCTCACCGTAGGAATAACCTGCCGCTGCGGCCTCCTGAGGCACCAGACTGGTGGGAGTCATGCCCGGCAGTGTATTGACCTCCAGGAACCAGAATTCACCGTTTTCATCATAAATGTAGTCTGCACGGGAGTAAACATCCAGACGAAGCAAATTAAACACCTTTTCCGAGATCCGTCCGACACGTTCTTCCGCCTCCGCGGGAATGGGCGCCGGAGTAATCTCTGTTGCGGCACCTGCCTGATACTTGTTCTTATAATCATAGAAGGAATCCTTGGGGATGATCTCAATGCTGGGAAGCGCTTTCCCATCAAGGATACCGACCTGGATCTCTCTTCCTTTGATATATTGTTCGATAACCACATAGTCGCTGTCCCTTGCTACGGTTTTCAGCGCCTTTTTCAGATCGTCCTCGGAATGAACAATGGAAACTCCGATGCTGGAACCGGAATTATCCGGCTTAACGACCAGTGGAAGAGTCAGATCCCGCAGCACCATTTCAGAAGAAACCTTACTGCAGCTATACGTCCTCCATGCGGCCGTACGTATCTGGTGCTGTGCAATGATCTGTTTTGTCATGTCCTTGTCCATAGCCACAGCACTTCCAAGGAAACCGGAACCGGTGTAGCGGATCCCGAGAAGATCAAAGGCAGCCTGAACCTTGCCGTCTTCTCCACACTGACCATGCAGACCCATAAAAACGATATCTGCCATCTGACATACTTCGATCACACGGTCGCCGAAATCGCTTCCAGTATCGATCCGTCGCATGGAACGGATCTCATTCAGATCCGGTTCCTGCTCCGAGATGAGCATATCATTCAGCGGAGGAGGATTGTCGAAAATATCGTCCAGTGAGCCCTGCCAGTTTTCAAGGCCGAAATACATATCCACAAGAACGATCTGGTGGCCGTTCTGTTTCAACGTCTTGGCGATCCTGGTACCGGAAGAAATAGATACATCTCTCTCTGGGCTGAGCCCTCCGCACAATACAACTATTTTCATGAGTTTCGACTCCTTAAAAAACGTTATGTAAAGTATATCATAGTGATTCTTCCGGTTCAATTCTCACAATGACCTTTAATTCTGCGTCTTGACAGCGCTTTTTTGCCAATTTGATCATCTTTTCCATAGAAAAACCGCAGAAAACTCATTCTATGTTCCCGCACCAAAACGATATACATCTGTTCTGTTTTGTGTTATACTAACTTGAATTATTTAAAAGGACTGATAAATCTATTTATGAATTATGTGGTAATTGATCTTGAGTGGAATCAGGCTATGAGTTCCAAAGCCGCAATCTTCAACAAACTACCTATCCATCTGCGGGGAGAGATCATTGAAATCGGTGCCGTTAAACTGGACGAGAATTTTAAACCCGGTGAAGAATTCACGGTGGATGTCCGTCCCATCTATTTCAAACGGATGCACTACAAAGTAAAAAAGCTCACTGGGTTCGATGCAGAACGCCTTTCCCACGGCATTGCCTTTGAAGATGCGTTTCAGCAGTTCCGTGAATGGTGCGGAGATGATGTCACCTTCCTCACCTGGGGATACGATGATCAGGGAATCATGGAACAGAATATCATCATCCATGATCTGGACTGGGACTGGATCCACGAATGGATCAATCTTCAGCTGATTTACAACAATCAGACCGGCGGAGACAAAAACCAGAAGTCTCTCGCTACTGCCATGGAACATTTCGGTATTGAACAGACCCGCGTCGCCCATGATGCATTGGGAGATGCTTACAATACCGCTTTGATCTGCACTCACTTGGATCTTCCCTTCGGGATTGAACACTACGATGAGGCAAAACGTATCCTCTCTTCAAAGCCGAGCAGCGGGAACAATGAACGTGAACCCATCGAGCATATTGTGTTTCCCGGTTATTACAGCAAATCGGACGCATT
>Ga0326511_10005381_pt1 | contig 10107 bp, 4 predicted proteins | sample 0_2496_0518_D_FD_203701 | JGI IMG/M metagenome (GOLD analysis project Ga0326511, IMG submission 203701) | Bovine rumen microbial communities from UC Davis, California, United States - 0_2496_0518 | ecosystem: Host-associated > Mammals > Digestive system > Stomach > Rumen | place: USA: California... | reverse complement strand
GAAATACCAAACATTGGCGCAGTTTTATCATACATTGTCGCAGTTTTATCATCCATCGACGCAGTTTTAACGTCCATCGACGCAGTTTTAACTTTACACGGCACTTTCCAACCCTTTACAACCTGCTAAACAACCCTTTTAGTCCTTCCGTCCAACGTTTTCCCGACGACCATTCAGGAACGTTGTGCCTTCGGACGTACCAAACAGAAAGTAGGGTGCACACGAGGCGCACCCTACTTTATAATAGAGATAAGTATTACTTACTTAACTGCAAACTTCTTGCCTTCCTTAACTACGAGGCCCTTGTAATCCTTAGATACACGCTGGCCAGCGAGGTTATAGATAACGGCAGTACCGTTCTTCTTAGCAACGATGGTGTTGATGCCTGTAGGATCAGTACCATACTGGTAAGGAGCACTTTCGTTAACGTCCTTAATCTTAATCCAGAAGTTCTCAGTACCAGTTGCATTGATCAGATTCTCATAAGTCTTACCCTCTGCATTGTTCTCGTCCTTCAGGTACCACTGAACATCCTTGATGTAGTAGTCGCAAGCACCCTTGATTTCAGCCATATTGAATACGACAGAGCGCATACCGTCATCTCCTTCCGGAATTGTGAACTCGTTTTCGAAATCTACCCAGTCACCAGCAGCAAAGTTTACATCACCAATAGCCTGCCAATTCAAATAAGTACAAGGTTTGCCATCGTCACCCATCTTATGAGCCTGGGTAGAAGTCTTAGCATCGATAGAGCTCTTATACTTGAACTTCAGAATTGTTACCTCACCCTTCTGCAGATTGCGGTTAGCAGCAATCCAGAACTGGTTGTCCCAAGGCTGACCTGTACCCTCCTGCTCTTCAATGAGGTTACCATCATTATCTTTTCCACGCCAGTCACGCTCCACAGCATTTACAACAAACTCTGTAGCGTTGGTTACGATTTCAACGGGATCAGGCTGCTCGTACTTAGTACCCTCAGTCATCTCGAATGCCATATTATTATACTCTGTATCGAGGTATATCTTCCAAACACCAAGACCAGGAAGATCAATTCTTTGATTGCTAGAAGCAACGTATTCAATCCATTCTTTTTCTGTTTTTACCTTGCTCTTGGTATTCAGAGTAGCACCCTTGAAGGCTGCATCGTCACCACGAGTGGTAGAAATCATAATCTGATCAACATAAGAAGCGGCATTTCCAGCCTCACCTACAGTAGCAATTAAGCTGGGGGCGCCTTCAAAGTCTTCACCTTCAACGAATTCAACAGCATTGTCCAAGTTATCGTATGATTTTGCAGTTTGGCTGTTAATACCAGAAACGAAGTAACCTTCATCAAGCTTCAGATACTGCCAAGAGAGATCGTCGAAGTAGAAGTCAACAGCTTCCTTCACTTCAGGATTCAAGTTGAATGCGATAGACCAACCATTAGCCATATCATCACCCATAGTCATTGTACCATCAAAGGTCTGCCACTGGTCAGTGAAAGTAACGTCACCAATAGCGTGCCAAATCAGGTAGTCAGAAGGATTCTGCTTGTGAATCTGAGTATTGGTCTTAACGCTTGCCTTGTTACACTTATAGCGGAAATGAATCTTCAGCTGAGTACCAGACTTCCAAGCATGCTGCGACTGAATCCAGAACTGGTTGTCATATGCAGAAGCATCACCCTCAGTAGTTGCAGGCTGAGCATGAACAACGAATACGTGGTTGCTCTCATTGCCTTCCTCTGCCTCAATGGTAGCGGGGAATGGATCCCAACCATCCTTCTCATTCATATTGACGCCTTTCTCCTTACCCCAAGCACAAATCTTGAAGTTGTTCTCCTGATCGTCGAACTTAACTGTAGCGAGGTCGCCCCAAGGCTTCTCTGCGTCACCATTGACGATATCCTCAAGCCACTCCTTAGGTCTCTGATTAGCCTTCAGCTTATGTTCAACTTTCAAACTCTGCCATTCGATAGTGGCGGTAGAAGAACCTGGCTGAATACAGATGAAGCCATTGCCATTAAACATACAACCTTCAACATCCCATTCTACCTCTACGAATTCAGAACCTTCAGGAATTGTAACACTTGTCTCTTTAAGAGAGCCCCAGTTACCAAACTGGAGATTAGCATTGACAGCTGCAGAAGCTTTGACGACTGCCTTAACTTTATAAGTTTCATCAATTATCATAGGAACATCAGCAGCAATAATATACTGATGCCAATACGGGCCTGCTCCCGTAACCTTCTGATAAACTGTCCCATTAGAGGTCGTAGATGTACCAACAATAGACTCTCCATCCTTCAATTTAGCATCACCATCACCATCAAGATCATCCTGAGTAGCATACCTGTAGTCAGCGCCAAAGTCGGTCATAACGCCGTTAATCCACTCAGGCACATAACCCATCGGATAGTTTGGGAAACCCGACAAAGTGGAATAGTCAATCTTGTAGACTTCTTCCCACTGCTGTGCATTGGCTCCTAAGAAGCAAGCCAAAAATGCAACTAGAGTAAATAACTTTTTCATAATAGAAATAAATTAGTTAATAATAAAGATTGAAAAATAAATAATTAAAGTTTTAAAAATAATTCTGAGAGAGGAATAATTGCCAGGAAGATCAGAATAGCTTCCCTTTCCTCACTGGCAATTATGTGAGATCATTACTTTCCACTGAGTGCTTTGCAGAATGCCTCGTAAGTGGCAGTGCGTACCCAGTCATTACCATCTTTAGCCCAGAGACCAACAGGATCGGATGACGTATCAACCATATTACCCTTACAGATACCTGCCTGACGCTCTTTTGCTATCGTGGACATATAAGTCTTGATGACGAAAGCATTGTAGTTAGCCAGATTCTGACGCTGTGCAGAAGTAATCTCTTTTGCTGTCACAGCGGCACCAGTAGCATCCTGATACTTGATATCAAACTTGGAAATACGTATCAGTTTGCCTGTAGAAGCCAGATTATTCAGCATAGTCTGTACGGAGGCCTCGTTAGCAGCCTGTACGGTAGCGTCCTCACTATAAGTGAGAGCCAGTTCAGCATTGATACCATCAATCTTGGCACCGTTTGCCTCCCATTTACCGATCCAGTACTTCAGGCTCTCGAAACGCTTCTGATTGTCAAGACCAGTCTCGCAGACGAAGAACTTCAAATCTTCAGCCTTACCACCATACTTGGCGAAAGCAGCAGCAGCTACCTTTGATACCGTTGCACCATACATCTCACTACCAGTCTTGGTGCCCTCCTCAAGATAATCTTGCCAGAAAATCTTATCAGTAGAGTGCTTCAGGTCAAGGATGCCCGGCTCTATTTCTGCCTTATCGTCGATAGCCTTGTCGATGAGGTCGAACGACTTGATACGTCCAGCATTGGCTTCCATCAAGCCATCGCACCACTTATTAAGTGCATAGCGAATGGTATCATTCTTCTCTGCCTTAGTCTGGTCGCGATGGTTATCCGGTGTGTGGATAACCTTGACATTGCGAACGTAGAGAACAGAGTTTACGTTACCCTCAATCATCAGATAGCCTTTTTCCAGACTATCTGCTGGCTCAGCTTCCACTTTAACAGTTTGCCAAGCGCCTGGACGGATGGTAAACTTTTTAGGATCCTTACCAGACATGAGCTTATTGTCTGAAAAAGTAACCATAATAGACTCGTCCTTAGTCCAAGAAGCGTCACTTCTGATAGTGAAGGTAGTGGTATAATAGCCATGAGGATCAAGGTCGAAATCTTCGACAATGTAGATTTGTGAACGCTTTGGAATCTTCAGGGCGTTACCGTTGCTGTCGTAGTTCTTGACAATTGACCCTTTACCTCTTTTAGATGTACCCGTGAAGACATCAATCGTAGAATAGTCTACCTCCTTATCGTCGATAGGAAGCACCTGAACTTCAATGGGAGCTGTAAGCGTAGTAAACCAATCGTCAGGCTGCTGCTCACTGGCAACGATAGGGCTACCATAGATCTCACCACCAATCTCTGACATGTGACCAATAGCATCCTTTAGGGCCATTAAGTTCATATAGCCTTTTTTACTAATACACGTGCCCGGCATGAAAGAATTGCCAAAAGAAACACCCGTAAAGTTTGTGATGGCTGCAGCGTGATCCAATGCCTGTTTATTGAACTCTGTCAACTTAATGAATGCATCAACAGTCATATTGGGATAGTCCGTTTTATTGATATACGACTTAACAGCATTCAATTCAGCATAGGGCTTTGTATAACGAGGATCAGGATCAGCCTTGAAATCATTGGTTTCATTATAGTCAGCACAAGACACAGCAAATGCGCCCACTGCCAACATCAAGAGACCGTTTTTCAGCATCTTATTCATATCTTAGCCTCCTATTCTTTAACATATTTGTACTCAAAGAATTCTCTCTTGTTCGACTCACGCGTCTGGACAACCAGCGTATCGCTTGTTGACACCTGAATATCCTTCTCGGTAAAGTTGACATTATACTTCAAGCGAAGAATGTCGCGCTGAACAAGCACACCATTGTTGCTACCCCACTGATAGTCCTTATATTCAGCACGCTCTGTGCCCTTAGTGATGAATTCACCCTCACCCGTAACAGTTATGTTCTCGTCTTCAGTTGAAATGGTACACTTATCGCCATTGAACGTGAGAAGGAGATTACACAGGATGGATGCACCAGAGGTCTTGAAAGAGACAGGGAAGATGGCCTGTGTCATGTTCTTCGTCTTAATGGCGCATATTTCGTCATACTGGTTCACTGGGTTCGAGGGATCCTGTTTGCTATAGCGCTCTTTGTCAGAATTGTAAAGCGTAAAATCCTTACGAACCACAGTATTAGTCGTTCCTTTTTCTGTCACATTGTCAACACCACGACGGATATACTTACCCTGCCAGGGGTTCATATACTTGACGCAGTAGAGCACATAGTCCTGAGGAAGAACGCTCCAGTCTTGCGCATTCGGACGAACGGGCTTGTCAACGTTAGGTGTACCAGAGAGAATACGGTCAATGCCCGTTACACCAGTCATACGAAGAGGAATGACATAATGGTTCTCTGTGGCCTTAGGGTCTTTAAAGAACTCATCCGTAAACTGTACCTCCACATAACCACGTGCATCGCCATTGTAAGGAATCTTATTGCTTAAAAGCTGATAATGCGTCGATGGCAAAGGAGTTACAGAGTCTGCAGGATATCCACCCTCGTCCAAGAAAAAGAGCTTATTACAAAGCGTATCTTCAACTATCACGTCTACCACAGCATCGCGTCCGCCGTATGCACCGCCCATGGTTGCCCAAATACGGCACTTATGCTCGTTGTCGAGCGTATTGTCGTAGATATCGTTACCAAGGATAAGGGTACGCACAGGATTCTGGTATGCGAAATAGGCTGTAGTACCTTTTTCGTAGTCAGGGAAGTCCTTATCGGCATTATAGCAAGATGCCAACGTAAGAGAAAGGGTTCCCAAAGCTACACCGAATATATATTTCTTAAGTTTCATCATTGTTAAACTTTTAACTATTAACTTTTCACTTTTCACTTTTCACTAGCGAAGCGTTTATTACCAGCCATTGTTTTGTTTGAGGTTACTCCACAAGAGCACTTCACTATTAGGAATGGGACCAAAGTACTGGTAAGAGTCATATTTACGCTCTTCCACATCTATAAAGGTGTATTTGAGATTACCTGGTTCAGGATCCTTAGCAGCATCAAGCTTTTCAATCTGAACACCTTTCACCGCTTCGTTAATAGGCAGCTGCCAACGACGGATATCCCAGAAGCGCTTGTTCTCGAAACAGAGCTCAATACGACGTTCATTGCGAATCAATTCACGCATCTTAGCCTGGTCACCTGCACACTCTTCAAGATAGGGATCACCTACATAATCACCATTCTCGTCCTTACCAATACCACCACGCTGACGAATCATCTTAATAACATCGTAAGCAGAGAGTCCCAAGCCAGCACCGTCAACCTTTGGTCCGTATGCCTCGTTAGCAGTCTCAGCGTATGCCAGGAACAATTCTGTGTAACGGATACGTGGGAAGATATGGGGCTGATTCGAAGCTGAAGAAGAAGTTGCCGAGGCACCTGCATCGCTACGAAGGAGTTTCTTCAAGTAATAACCGGTACGCGTCGAGGCTGTGGCAGGATTATTGATGTTATCATCATGTCCCTTACCTTCAGTTGACGTTTCATAGGTACCTGTTACAATCACAACACTTTTGAACACGGTACCGTTGAAAATAATATCGTCTTCAAGACGTGGATCACGGTTCTTATACGGATCATTGGAATCAAACTGAGAGCGCGAATCTGTGATAGGATAACCATTACGCATGGGGAATGCGTCCACAAGGTTCTGAGACGGATTAACTTTACCCTGACCAAACAGTGATGGTGGGAAGTTGTCTGACTCCTGAGAAGCATCAGCAGACACCCAGTCAGTACGCCAGAGAATTTCAGGCATGACAGATGCACTCGACGCCAGTTTATCAGCGTTCTTGTACCAGATATTACCTTCTAAGTCAAATTCAACGTCCTTCAGCGCAGCAGCACAAATTTGAGCAGCCTCAGCAGCAGAAACGCCACTCTTATCACGGAATGCAGGACTAGTAGCAAGCAGGGCGGTCTGTGCCTTTACGGCAGCAGCAACTTTACCTGACACCAGATTTCTTGCCATATTACCAAACACGAGGTTGTAACCAGCAAGCTGTGCACCAAGGTCCAGATACTTCTTTGGAATCAACTCAGCATCTTCCAAATCCTTATATTGTGCAGGAAGCAAATTGGTAGCGGTATCGCAGTCAGCAAAGATTTGTCTGACACAAGCTTCAAAGGAAGCGCGTGGCTGGTTGTAATCAGAGCCACCGTCTTCAGGTTCTGTCAGCAAGGGTACGCCTAAAAGATTACCGTCGTTATCATAACCAGCATGAGCCTGAAGCAGATGGTAATAGAAGATGGCACGGAGACCCAGCGCCTCACCCCTCAAACGGTCGTTGAACATCTGTCGCTTGGAAACTGCACTGGGTGTCCAGTTTACTTTATCGACATACTTGAGGAAAAGATTTACATACTGGATACCATCTTTACAATTATTCCACTGTGACAGGGGATTGTTTTCTGACGACCATGTACCAGTAGCCATCTGTCTGTAAGTATCGCCACTTACATTGGTTACTGCGTCATCAGTAGCGACATCGGTCTGGGTTGTTCTCACATAAGGCAGACGATTATAGCCGTAAATCAACAGACCATACACATAGTTAGTCTCTTGAACCATCGCATCCAATTGGCTGGTGTTTTCATCAGCAGGCTCAAACATATCCTGACACGAACTGAAGGTAAGGATACCAATTAAAGCCAATATAATATTCTTTGTCTTCATATTCTTCTAACTTCTTTAACTTCTTAACTTCTTTAACTCCGTTTTATAGGGTTACCTTAACACCGAGATTATAGAAACGGGTCTGTGGGGCATAGCCAACACTTGTTTCCATCAGCTTGCGCTCCTTAGAGATGGTGAGAAGATCGTTTCCATTCAGATAAACAGAGAGTGCCTTGACAACCTTGCCTTCAAACATTTCCTTCGGGAAGTCATAGGTCAACTGTACCTTACGGAGGTTGAAACGATCAGTACTGTACAACCAGTAAGTTGAAGCAACTCCATTGTTAGCAACACCAGCTACACTCAGACGTGGATGAGTGGCATTCGGGTTAACAAAGCCCGTAATTTTATACGGATCATCAGAAGCATAAGTATACTGCATGTGGTCACGGACATTCACAGAGTACTTGTTTTCACCCTGCATGTAGTAATAGCTGTTGTTCTTCAAACCATAAGCGCCAAACTGTCCATTACCCACTACAAAGAGTGTCCAGTTCTTATACTTCAAAGTAAGATTGACACCGATGGTCCATGGAGCACCGTAGGTTCCAGACTTACCAAGATCAACCTGGTCTTTGGTATCGATTTTACCATCACCATTAATATCTTCATACTTCAAGTCACCTGGCATAATCTTACCACCAAGCTTTGAATCAACAACACCCTTCTTCAAAGAGTACGGATTCTTTGCTGTCGGATCGTAATCAAAGTCATCAACCGTATAGAAGCCTACACACCTATAACCACGGATGGCATCAAGTGCATGTCCCTGTTCTTTCAGCCAATCATAGTCCTTGCTTTCGTCCTTAGTTGTCCATTCTGTAGTAAGATAAGTTCCTACAACACCCAGTTGTGCAAAGACCTTACCGAACTGCTTCTGGGCTGTAATGCTGAAATCAAGACCTTTACGATTCTGAACATCATTGTTGAGCGCAGAGGAGAATTTGCTGCTATTCAAACCATTCTTCAAGTGTGAAGGATATTTGGTTGGGTTCTGGATAATGAAATTATTCATCTCCGTATCGAAATAAGTCAGCTCTGTGCTAATCAGTTTCTTGAAGAACGAACCACGAAGGCTCAGAGAGAACTCCTTGCGATGAATGAAGTCGAGGGAAGGATTGCTACCTGATGAAGAATAGGTAGCGGCGGCATCATTTGCACCTTCAGCCCATACGAAGGACTGACCATTATCCTGCCATTGCGCATCATAGATATAGTAGTACTTCGAGCCATAATAGACATCAGCATCGTCTTTTACGTTGCTGAACGATGCACTAATCAGCAGATCGTCAACGCCTGTACCTTGCATGAACTTCTCCTTAGCAATGTTCCAACCGAAGGAGAAAGCGTGTGAAATAGCCTCACGATTACCCTCAGGCAGACGAGCAGAGTGAACTCCTGCCAACGACATGTCGAAGAAGTAACGGCCCATATAATCGTAACCAGCCTGCAGACCTAAGTTGGCATTGGCATAACGATGGTACTCACCACTGGCTGTAGTCGTGTACATATTAGCCAGCAACATACCAGTTACATGGTGCTTTCCTGCAAAGGTATGGTCATAGTCGAAATGGCCATTCCAACTGATGGTCTGACGATACTTGGTATCTGACATCGCCATTGTACCCGTCACGACCTCGTCGTTGGGCTGATTAATAGCGACAATAGCATCCTGTGTGTTATAGTTACTCCATGTTGGGATGAACACTGAGTACTTATTGTTATAGGACAAACTGTAGTTGGCAGCATAGTCAATGGAGAACAAGGTCTTGAACGACAGGCCCTTAACGAACTTGTTCATATCATAATTGATACCTGCATCGAACTGGAACTGACGACTTACGGCCTGTGTCTTACCACCAAAATAGCAGTCAGCAATGGCATAAGACTTTCTGTTAGTAGAACCTCCAGGGAAATACTTGCCATCAACAATATTAAGCGACTTGCCAAGAGTAGCCAAAGCCTTGCTAGCATTGGGATCAATCATATCAAGGGGAATCAGTGGTGCTGCATTTGCCGGGTCGTTGGGACGCATGCTAGCTGCATCGCTCCAGAAATTACCCTTATTCTTATGTTCATTATAATAGGTAGCACTGACGTTAGCCCATCCTGTGATGAACTTGTTGACTACAAGGTCAACATTACCACGTACACTGAAACGGTCGGTATAGTTATCCTTTGCATTTCCAAAGTTGAGGAGGTCCTCAGCACGATAGTAGTTAATGTTCGTGTAGAAATGGGCACGAGTACCACCACCCTGGATTTCCAACGTACCTTCAGAACGGTTATAAGCCTTGCGGATATACTCGTCTGAGTAGTAATTCACGTTAGGATAACGATAAGGATTCGAACCCGAAGCAAAATTGTAGATATCCTGCTGAGAGTATGGAATCTTAACATTACCTGCACTACCCATAGCAATGGCATCGTTATATATTGCTTCATTATAAAGCGTCATATACTCTGCTGAACCCAGATACTCGGGAAACTCTTTAGCGAAATGCCAGCCTGTATTAGCATTGGCGGTAATCTGAAGGCCATCCACCTTACCACGCTTGGTAGTGATAAGGATAACACCCTTGGCTGCCTTAGCACCATAAAGGACTACAGCCTGCGCACCCTTCAAAAACGTAACCTGCTCAATCTCTGAAGGCAACACATTGTTAGACGGGCGCTTTACACCGTCAATATATACAAGTGGGAGATTGCTATTATCGTTATTGTCCAAACGTTCATTGTCCTGTC
>Ga0326511_10005380_pt1 | contig 10107 bp, 7 predicted proteins | sample 0_2496_0518_D_FD_203701 | JGI IMG/M metagenome (GOLD analysis project Ga0326511, IMG submission 203701) | Bovine rumen microbial communities from UC Davis, California, United States - 0_2496_0518 | ecosystem: Host-associated > Mammals > Digestive system > Stomach > Rumen | place: USA: California... | reverse complement strand
GCGTATGAAGCCAGCGTCTTGGCAAACTCCTTTTGAGAAACCTTCAGGGCCTTCTTGGCCTCGTCGAACTCGGGAGTACCCTTCTCAACACCTACGGGCTTGCCTTCCTCCTCAGGATAGAAACGGAGGTTCTCCAGCAGCAGGGCCTCGCCCATCTTCAGTGCAGCGGCAGCCTCCTGGGCCTTGGCGCAGTCGGGAGCAAAAGCCACGGGAACGCCCAGGGCCTTCTCCACAGCCTCGCGGATCTGTCCCAGCGACTTCTTCATGTCAACCTTACCCTTGGGCTTGCCCATGTGCGACATGATGATGACAGCACCACCGTCACCGAGAATCTTCTTCAGCGTGGGCAGGGCACCGCGGATGCGGGTGTCGTCAGTAATCTTACCATTCTCGTCCAGGGGTACGTTGAAGTCTACACGTACGATTGCCTTCTTACCGGCAAAGTTCATTTCGTTGATTGTCATAATGTTCTATTATTATTAATGATGTAAAAACGTTCTCTTCAATCGTGCCGCAAAGATACGAAGAATTATTGTTATATCGCTAAGCGGCGTCTCGAATTTATGTTTTTTTTACGCTCTTTTGTCTATAATGTAAGGCGTAGTTTGCAACTGTGTGATAAATACAGTTTTTCATGGTGAGGTTTTTGCCGTCATGGTTGTGTGGTGTCAGAAAAAAAGTGTAACTTTGCAGCCGTTTCCCGATGGTATAAGAGGAATAATAAGAAAATGATGGAAAAAGATTCTGTAATAATATTAAGCGGTGGCGTCGATTCCGTCACCTTGCTGTATGACGAACAGGAACGGATAGCGCTGGCCATTTCGTTCGACTACGGTTCGAAGCATAACGCACGTGAGATTCCCTTTGCACGGCTGCACTGCGAGCGTCTCGGCATCAGGCATATCGTGATACCCCTGGACTTCATGACCAAATATTTCGTCAGCTCGCTGCTAAAGGGTGGCGACGACATTCCCGAGGGTCACTATGAGGACGAGAACATGAAGTCGACGGTGGTGCCTTTCCGTAACGGTATCATGCTCTCCATAGCGGTCGGTATTGCTGAGTCGAATGGACTGAAGTACGTCATGATGGCTAACCACGGTGGCGACCACACCATCTATCCTGACTGTACCCCGCAGTTTGTCGATGCCTTTGACCAAGCCGCTGCTGCCGGCACGTTTGTCAACGTACACCTGCGATCGCCCTATACCAACATCACGAAGGCCGACATTGCACGTCGCGGCAAGGTGCTGGGCATCGACTACAGCGAGACGTGGTCGTGCTACAAGGGTGGCGAGCACCATTGCGGCAAGTGCGGCACCTGTGTGGAGCGCCGCGAGGCACTGGCCGAAGCGGGCGTTGAAGACCCGACGGTTTATGATGAATAAAAGACGACAAAGGCAACCAAAACAACTTTAGTTATTAAGCGATTAAGGTTGTTCTGGTTGTTTAGGTTGTCTTCTTAATTCTTCATCCGAACAGGGCGCGCAGAGCCTCTTCCACCTTGCGTACAGGCACCATCTCAATCTTGAACTTCTTGCGGTCCAGTCCTGAGAGGTTGTATTTCGGTATGATGATATGCTGGAATCCCAACTTCTCAGCCTCGCTGATGCGTTGCTCGATACGGGCCACAGGACGCACCTCGCCGCTCAAGCCCACCTCGCCGGCCATGCACCATCCTTCCTCGATGGGCGTGTCGACATTGCTTGACAGTACGGCAGCGATGACGCTGAGGTCCATGGCCATGTCGGTGACGCGCAACCCGCCGGCAATGTTCAGGAACACATCCTTCTGCATCAGCTTGAAACCCACGCGCTTCTCAAGCACCGCTAAGAGCATGTTCAGGCGTCGCTGGTCAAAGCCCGTGGCCGAACGCTGTGGCGTGCCGTAGGCTGCCGACGACACCAGGGCCTGGGTCTCTACCAGGAAGGGACGCACACCCTCTATGGCACTGGAGATGGCCACTCCCGATAGTCCGTCGTGGTCTTCTGTCAGCAGCAGTTCCGAGGGGTTCGATACCTGCCGCAGTCCCGTCTGCTGCATCTCGTAGATACCTAATTCCGACGTGCTGCCAAAGCGGTTCTTGATACTCCTCAGAATACGGTACATATAGTGCTGGTCGCCCTCAAACTGAATGACGGCATCTACGATGTGCTCCAGAATCTTAGGACCTGCCAGCGACCCTTCCTTGGTGATGTGGCCGATGAGGATGACGGGCACGCCGCTGGTCTTGGCAAAGCGGAGTAGGGCAGAGGCACACTCGCGCACCTGGGCTATGGAGCCGGCACTCGACTCCACATCCTCGGTGGCTATGGTCTGTATGGAGTCTACCACCACAAGCTCTGGCTGTACGTCCTTGATATGCTCGAAGATGGCTTCCAGCGAGTTCTCACAGAGTATCAGGAAGTTGTCGTTCACGGTGTGGGCAATACGTTCGGCCCGCATCTTCAGCTGGTGGGCACTCTCCTCGCCGCTGACGTAGAGCACGCGCTTGTCTGTCAGCTGGAGCATGGTCTGCAGCGACAGCGTCGACTTGCCAATGCCCGGCTCGCCGCCCAGCAGGATAATGCTGCCGGGGACAAGGCCGCCGCCAAGCACGCGGTTCAGTTCGCCGTCGTGCATGTCAATACGCGGGTCGTCCTTGGCAGAGATGTCGCGCAGCCGCAACACCTTGTTCTTACGCAGCTGGTGGCCGGCAGTGGCGGCGGCTGACGTGGCTGCCTGCTGCCGCGTGTCGGCCACGCGTATCTCCTTATAGGTGTTCCACTGGCCGCAAGCCGGACACTTACCAATCCATTTTGCCGATTCTTGTCCGCAGTTAGAGCAGACGTATGCTATCTTGTCTTTTGCCATATAATATGTGCATTTTAGCTATTCAAAGAAGATGAAGCCGTTTCTCATTACAAGATGATTGAATGGATTGTTATCGGCAATCTCCTTCAGAGAGAAATTGGGGTCAAAGACGTTGCTTATCTTCAGTAAGTCTTTGATGACTTTCGATTTCTGCGCTATTGTTGAGCCGCTTGCACCAAAATGCTCAGCAATTTCAAAAGATGATGTGCTCAACCGTGAACTCTTGCTGAACATGAAGTTGATGCTGCAGATGGTATATACCGATGCAGCTGCCCATATCTCAATCCTTCCGGATTGTAGTGGGCAGGAACGCTTGCGTCCCAGTTTGAACGTGAGAAGCCCCATGAAGTCTTTTTCTGCATCTGCACGTTCCACTATCAACTCTGCAGCTGTGCGTCCATGGATGGCATAATGAATCTTGTTCTGTACTTTCTTGAAAAACTCCTGAGATACAGATGCTCGTGGGTCATAGTCGATACTTGTGGCGTAAATTTCCAGCACTTGCCGATAGAGGACCTTCTCTGTGGCTCGGATGTCTCGGATGCGTTCAAGTAGTTCTTTCCAGTAACCGCCACCGCCAAGTTTCTTAAGCCGTTCATCGTCGAGTGTAAATCCTTTGACAATATATTCTTTGAGTCGTTCCGTAGCCCATTGCCTGAACCGTGTCGCAATGATGGAGCGCACACGGTACCCCAAGGCAATAATCATGTCCAAATTATAAAAAGTTGTCAGGTATAGTTTGCCGTCTGATGCAGTTGTTCGGAATTTCCGAACAACTGCATCTTCCTGCAATTCGCCTTCTTCAAATATGTGCTTGATGTGTTCACTTACATTCGATTTGCTCGTTTGATACAGCTCGCACATCTGGGCTTGTGTGAGCCACAGCGTGTTATCTTCAAGCTTTACGTCTATTTTCGTCAGCCCGTTACCGTCCGTATAAATAAGAATTTTGTTGTTTTCTTCCATTTTTTATGCATAATGTTGATGCGTGATACAGCCTCATGACAATACCGCTGCAAATATACTGCTTTTTTCTGAAAAACCAATTTCCTTCAGCTTCATTTTGCGCAAAAACGTTAAATATTTCCTTCTTTTTGTGCGTTTTCAATATTATTATAAATAAGGTGATTAGCGGCAGTGTGGTATATTGATGTACGGCTTATTATTTTGCGGATTTTTTTCTTGATTTCCTTCCATTTTTTTTGTTTTTACAAATAAAGTTTGTATGTTTGCACCCGACTAAGCCAGCCACTCTATGGCAGGGCGGGTCAAAACAAACATCGATGGAGTCCGGAGGCCGACGATGCAGTTTGTAGGGCTTGGCCAATGGGAAAAGGACGTTTTCGGACGTTACTGTCTGTGCAGTCAAATCTCGCAAATTTGAATCTAAGTACAGGTGTAATGCAACTGTAGCGTCCGCGTTGGTGAACGAAAAGATGACATGCCAGAATACGATATAGCATTAGAACTTGCACGGCTTCACATCCTGACAGGAGCAGACTTCATACGTCAGTTGAAGATGCTGACCACTCTTTACATCTTCAAACCTGTTGAGAATGAGAAAGACATCTTTGCAGCAGCTGGTAGCCACCGTGAAGACTTTCCCTTGTTACTTGATGCAGCACGCAAGGCTGTTGCTCATGGAAACAAAGTTTACATCTTGCCTAATCCAAAGGGAATAAGGACAGCTGACTTCATCTTTGAAAATAAAGGAGTCTATAAGATGTATGACTTAAAAACCATTCATGGCAAGGCTTCTGTCATGAATCGGTTGCTTGAATCTGTCGGGCAGACTACCCATGTGCTACTGAACATGGCTACTGACTACCGTGCGATTTCATTAGCAAGCTGTATCAAACGATATTTTGAAATCAACCCTAGTGCTATGGAGGTTTTGGTGTTCAAGGGGAAGAAATCAATACTATTAAAACGAAGTTCAACGGAAAGCAGAGACTTTTTCAACACGTTTAGCCGTAGATATAACAAATAAAGAGTTGCCTAAACAACTCTTTAAAACGGGACGGTGGCGATATGGTCCTGCCCCCACTCGGAAACTTACCGGATAGCCAAAACAGATGTTTTGACGCTGCAAATATACAAACTTTTCCCGAACTTGACAAACTTTTCCGCACGTTTTTCTTCCTTTTCGGCCGGTTTTTGATTTTTTAAGGGTTTGAAGAGGCCGTGGTGAACTGAGTAGTTACAACATTTATTCAACAGCTTATCTAAATCACTCGTATGTTTTATCCCACCATGCAGTATCATACACAGGAGGTTCATGGTCACATCCTCGAAGGTAAATAAAATATCCAGTTAAAAAAACGGGTAAGAATATTGTTCCCCATATTCCATGACTTATATCTACGGCTCTCTTGTGTTTTCTGTATCGTTCTAAATTGATAGAGTTTACTCTTTTTGTTTCAGACCAGTCTGGCTCACCATTTTTTCGAGTTGTTGAATAAAAGATACCGTATGAGGATGGTCCCTCTGATCTAAAAGGCTTCGTTTTCTCAAATGTTTCTACCTCCAACTCTTTCACAAATAATCGATTTCTACTTGTGTCCCAATTTGCCATTGAATAATCGAAAGAATAAGGTAGTACAAATTCTACATTCTCAGGATTGTCAAACGATGTTAAAGTGTGAGTGCCTGGTGTCCTATTAAAAGCAGGAATCGTCATTTTCCTTACATTCGTTTCTTGGAGGGGAAGTTCCCATTTGGAATATGGTGGCACTGTCATTGAAACACCAGCCTCATTTGTTTGAACATTATTAATCGCGTCTTGTACATTATTGAATGTTGTGCTCCTTGAAGAGCGAACATCTTTGAATAACTGTGTCGCATATCCGTTATACAGTACATAACTTTTTGATTTGTCAATGATTAGACTTTTGTTTGTGTTGTTTGTAATAACGAAATAAGGTCTGAAGTCCCCATCAACGAAGTATTGCACGTCAAAGCCGTCATAGTGACAGAACGTGCTTTGTGTTTTCCCTTTCTCGTCCATGTTTTGGATACCATAAGTACCTGTGTTTTTGATACCAGGATAGTGAACGATTGGCTTTGATAAATACTGGGGTGCCGTACATGAAGTGAAAACTAACATGATAATGGCTAACCCTAAGAGGTTTGTGTTTTTTTGTTTGCTCATAATTGTATGTTTATAAGTTAATACTAATATCCCTTTCAACAAGTTAGCACTAACTTCTGGATATGAAAAGAGTGCGCTCCTGCCATATCCAGCTCAGGCTCACCACAAGCCCCAAAACGTTATGGAGAAGACGCACTCAAAGTGCGTACTCCAAATACGTTTTGTATTTTGCTCGTTATTCGCTGTCCGAGGTGGTGATTCGAGCTGGAATTTGAGCAAATTATGTTGTGCCTCTTATGAGAACACGGTGCAAATTTATGAAAAAAAACTCAAATTCCAACGATTTGCACAAAAAAAAGATGAAAAAGTTGCAGATCAGAATATCTTTATAATTCTATAATCAACTCATCAGCCAGATGTTTGTTGCTGCGGCAATGCCTATCTGCCACGCCCTTATTGATGAGTTTATTTGTTTATGATGCCTAGCGCCCGTCATTCTATAATACCTATTTCATTTCCATGTCAAATAGATTAGATGAGAAATACGAAAGTGAAATTATCTTGAAAAAATGGATTAGTCCCGTTCGTCGCTAAAACGTTTGAGGTTGCGGCGTAACAACCTTCGGTCTGGAATATGTTTTTGCTCTTAAATTGTGCGTAAACTCGCGGAATCTGTAAAAAAAACAGTGGATTCCGCAGGTTTACGTACATTTCCCTTTACTGTCAATAGAATAAATCGTTCAGACAGACCTCGTTCTGTATGTCTTTTGTGTAGGCGTTGTTCAGAAGACCGTCAGTGGTCACCATCACAGTATGGACACTTTTCTGCGTTTTTGTTACCTGCCTAAAGACATCTTTTCTGTCATTTAAGTCCTTCTGGTACAACTCTGAGATGGCAAACTTACCTTCATGGTATTTCATCTCGCACAAGTCTATAATACCATCGCTGCGGTCTATCAGCAGATCAACTTGTTTACCCTTCTCCTTCGTCAACTCATTGTTGTCTTGCTTTTTCTTCGGACTATACCGCCAAGCGTATTCTTCGGTCAGAATTCCGCTGATGCCAAGTTTGTGCTTGATCTGGTCTGTATGCCAGAGACAGACGCGCTCAAAGGCACGGCCACACCAATTGTAGTATCGCGGTGTTCCTTCCGTGGCCTGCCAGAAGTTCTTGCCATGGTGTATGCCGTTGATGTATTCGTAATAGAACAGCGTATAGTGGTCGATGAGTTGGAAGATTTCGTCTTTCACCTGTTTGCCTATCGCGGAGTAGCCACGGATAAAACCACACCATTCCAAGTCGTTCAAGATGTCTGTCAAGGCTCCGTTATCTTCCAGTTTTCCTTTTTCAATCAGTTCCAGCCTGGTCATTCCCTCTTTCTTATCAGCCAAAAGTCTGATTACCTTAATGTATGGCTCCGGTTTCTTAAAAAGCGACGCATAGAGCATGCTGAACTCGTCGTACATATCTCCATCTTTCGAGAAGATAAGCCGGTCGATCTCCTGCGTAAGACTTGCACCTTTCTGCAACAAGCTCCAGTAGTAAGGTACTCCTCCAAACACCATGTAGCCATTCAGTATCTGCTTGCGTGTCATCTCGATGCCACGCGCTTGCATCAGCTCTTCGCATAACCGAAGAGAGAAGGGCTTGAGAGCTATCCGATGGGTAAGCCGGTTATGCAACCCGCCTTTGTTCTTGATAATCTTCTTGACCATCCACGACGTGGCACTGCCGCAGACCACAAAGACAATGTCCTTTCTGGCCGAGGCCCAGCCATTCCAAAACGATTCCAGTTCAGAAAGGAAGCCCGAACGGGGTGCGTCCATCCAGGGCAGTTCGTCAAGGAATATCACCTTCTTACCTTCTGGCTGAAGCGATATATAACGTCTCAACTCAGAAAAGGCAACAATCCAATTGCTGAACACGCTCGGCATATCCTGCAACCCATGTTCTTTCAGAGCCATACGGAATCGGGCCAGTTGTTTTCTGGCTGTAGTCTTGGCAGCTCCCGTAAACTGGAACGTGAAGTGATAGTCGTATGACTCTCTTATTAAGAATGTCTTGCCTACACGGCGACGTCCATAGACTGCTATAAACTGTGAATACTCATCCGTGAGAGCATCCTGAAGGGTTCTTTTTTCGTTGTCTCGACCTATTAGCATAATTCAGGCAATTTTGCTGCAAAGATAATAAAAAATGTGCGTAAACTAGCGGAATCTGCCTTTTTTTTTGAGATTCCGCTGGTTTACGCACATTTTCTCTGTTTCATCTTGTTGTCAGAGGGGCGTGAAATGCCCGGAATTATGACGTAATCTGCGTTAATCATCCAAAAATGCTTTGCCGTGTCAGCATAATTTCGTAATTTTGCGGCGCAATGAAACGATTATGCTATTTTCTGACGGCGCTGGTGGTGCTTGCCAGCTGCGGACCGTCATACGAGGAACAGAAGCGGCAGGTACGCAAGCAGCGCCTGCAGATGCTGCGTGAGGACTCGGCCGCGCTGAAGGTGGCTGTCATGCCTACGCTGGACTGCCTGCCCCTGTTTGTGGCTAAGGCCGAGAACCTGTTTGGCAAGAACGGTGCCGACGTGCGCCTCAAGATGTTTACCGCACAGATGGATTGCGATACGGCTGTTGTCGGCGGTAGCGTGGAAGGGGTGGTGAGCGACCTGGTGCGGACGGAGCGCATGGTGAAGCTGGGTACTCAGTTAGACTATGTCACGGCAACAGATGCCTACTGGCAGTTGTACACCGGGCGTATGGCTCGTATCACCAAGCTGCCCCAGCTTGACGACCGTATGGTAGCCATGACGCGGTACTCTGTTACCGACATGCTGGCCGATGCCGTCGTTGACAGCGCCAAGCTGAAGCAGGAGCGTCTGTTCAAGATTCAGGTGAATGATGTGGGTATACGACTGAGCATGTTGCTCGGCGGAGAGATAGAAGCCGCTTTGCTGACAGAGCCTCAGGCCTCAGTGGCGCGTCAGGCCGGACACAAGCGGTTGATGGACTCACGCAAATGGGATATTCAGATGGGCGTTATCGCCTTCCGTCATGCCGCCATGCAGGACAGCACCCGGCAGCGCCAGCTGGCAGCATTCACCAAGGGCTACAATCAGGCTTGCGACTCGCTGAACCGTTATGGTGTGGAGCGTTACCGTGACCTACTGGTGAAATATTGCAAGATCAAGAACGAGCAGGCCGATTCGTTGCTCCTTGCCACAAAGTTCAAGCCAGTGAGACCACCGCGTGAGGCCGATGTCGAACGTGCCAGAAGTTGGATTAGCAAGCAATAGGCTATGGTGATAAACGAAGCATTGAGTACCATTGTCAAGTCTGTCATAGACCGACAGCTGGGTTCGTCGATAGCCCATCTGGAGAGTTATTTGTTCACCTTTATACAGCCGCAGGCCTCAGAACAGCTGAATGCCATCAAGACCGACTACCAGCTGATGAGCAGTTACTGGCAGCAAGGCTACGACGATGATCAGCGTCAGAAGCTGTACGACCAGTTGCTGCGCCGTATGTATGTGCTTACGATGAATATCGGCATACGCTATAGCATACGCCAGAGTGCCTTCTTGACAGGCATCCATAGCCGTGCCCGCCTGTCGCGGAAGGAGTGGTCGGCGGCAGCCCTCAGGCGCGACCTGGTAGACTATGTCTCTGACGTGGCACTGCTGGAGTTGGAGCCAGAGCATACGCGGCGCCAGCACCGGCAGGCTATCTATGCCCAGCACCAGCAGATGATGGAAGCTCTCTTTGACTATATCTGGACATCGCGCCTGTGGACTGACGGGGTGACAGATGCTTTCGAGGAGATGCTGCTCACGCCTACCATCGACAGCGCCGACCAGCAGCTTATGGTCAGCGCTATCACCTTGTCGCTTCTTAATTACTTTGGAATCAACAAGTTCCGCCTGCTGATAAATGTTTACCGGCAGTCTGCCGATGAGCGAGTGCGTCAGCGTGCGCTGGTGGGCTGGGCCTTCTGTTTGAATGCCGATGTGGCCCGTCTCTATCCTGAGATGAACGATATGGTGCGCGATGTCCTCAGCGATGACCTCTGTCTGAACGAGCTGGCTGAACTTCAGATGCAGGTGTTCTACTGCCTGCAAGCCGAGAACGACAATAAAATCATTCAGAGCGAGATTATGCCGGAG
>Ga0326511_10005379_pt1 | contig 10110 bp, 10 predicted proteins | sample 0_2496_0518_D_FD_203701 | JGI IMG/M metagenome (GOLD analysis project Ga0326511, IMG submission 203701) | Bovine rumen microbial communities from UC Davis, California, United States - 0_2496_0518 | ecosystem: Host-associated > Mammals > Digestive system > Stomach > Rumen | place: USA... | reverse complement strand
CCCGGAGGGATGTTTCCGAATTTCTTTTTGCATTCCTCCGGGGAACCTGTCCACCCGGCTTTCATAACCTCTCTATACCACGCATTGCTTCCGGGAAGATTCTTTTTAATGCCGATATCAGCAAGGGACTTTTCAACAAAAGCTTGACAATCAAGGGAAGAATACGGAGTTCCGATGTATTTGCACCCGGCTTCCGCTAAGTCATTTCCTTTCATCTTTAAAACCTTCTCTTTCGTCCCCGGCGGCACAGATCAGAGCCATGACAAACACGACAACCGCCGCCCCAACGAACAAACCTATAACGAATTGAATCATGGCTTCTCCTTCAACTTCTACCGCATCAATCAACTATGGATCAACTATTCTTCAATTGTCATTCAACTATCAGTCAAGTAAAAATGCATGGCCCCACGAATTGAACGTGAGATTAAGTCCAGTAGTGTGCATATGCTCTTGCTGAGAACCAGACACCATGCTATCAGTAAGATTTCATGTAACTTCAACATCTTTTATAACGATATGATTAAAGCATCCGTTATTTGAAGAATCGGTGACAACTTTTTCAATTTGCATTGGTCGACTATTTTCGTCAAACAAAACGATTTCCTGATCCGGGTTAAATTCCTTCAGATAGTCAATTAAGACTTTGCATTTCATGGCTACATCTTCACATCCCATCTGTGTTAAAGTGTTATTTAACCTACACTCTCGGCTTCTTCCGTCTCCTCTTCTTCGGGTTCCGGCGTGACAGCGGGGGCATCGTGGTGGATGAATTCCTTGTAACCCTCCACCACATCCAACTGCTCGTCAACGATAGCCACTTCAGCGGTCAGCACATCTGGAGCGTTCCAGAGGGTCTGGCAGAGTCCATGAAAGACGGTCTTAGCCTGAGAAAGACTGGTGATTCCTTCAGCGTGGACATAGAAATTTCCATTGATGGTCTTAATGATTCCGTACTTCATTTCTTTTCCTTCCTTTCTGCATTAAGCGTTAGCGAGTGCGAGAAGCTGTTCTGCCACGGTCGTTTTGGTTACGTTTGTTCCGACAGTGATCGTTGCCCCGGATGCGATCTGAGCCGTTACTTTGTACAGGTCATCCCCGATAATCAGCATATCTCCAACGGCGTACAGTTTGGAAGCCGTGAACCCTGTTTCGATCCCGGCAAGCAGCTTCCTTGTCGAATTGATGCGGTTGTCGATGTACATCTTCGTGTCTGCCGGATAAGTGATGGCGGTATCTCCCGTGTCTGACCAGACATTATTCACGCCTTTGAGCGTTTCTATGACCTGCTGATTGGTAAGCTGATAGGTAACGGGGGTGGCAAGTGAGTAAACAAGCTGGACTCCGGACATGGCGGTTTTAAATTGTTCCGCTGTGAGTTCCGCTTTTGCAGTATCTACTATATAAATGTATCCATCTCCATAAGACGGATACAACGAAATTGTGTTGTCCGCTGATGAAAGATCCCCGGCAGACGGCACTTGATTGTTTCTCCATTTATATGCAGAACATACACATTCCCCTCTTGTTTTTCTTAATCCTGCATCTGCACTTGAATAAAACACGCCGGGTCTGTTAGAATCTTTAGACCAATATACAAATGACCCCAAATCCACCATCGCCCTATCCACCACCAGCTTTCCGCTCACCACATCCAGCGTCCCGCCGTAGACTGTCCCGGCTTCGCTCGGAAATTCGATGTCGTAGGTCTGACCTTGATAGGGTTCGTAGGCGGTTGCGGAGCCGAGTTCAATTTGAGGATAGGCTGTTATATTATTAACCGTTACACCACTGTTTACCTGTATCTGATATGTTACTGTTGCATCCATAGACAGAGTAAATGTCAATCCGTTGCCAGTATCGTATGCACCCCCGGCAACGGTTAAATTGTTCAAAATGGTGCCGTCTACATACTTGCCAATAATGTAAACCAAGAACTGTCTTCCAGACGGAGTTCCGCTGAGATGATATGTCCCGGCTCGTAAGAACTGCCTTTCTGCTTCGCTTACCGTACCTCTCAGCCATGACGATGCTGTCGCTGTGCCATTGATGGTAACACTGCCATCAGCGTTTACAGTATACGTTACACCTGCGTTTGTGCGACTTGTCGCTGTCATCGGGACAAGATTCTTCCCCGTCCTCGTCACCTTCGCGCCAGTCCAGCCGGAGATCGGGCAGATGTTGGAGTAGGGCATATATGCGCTTGCCGACGAACCGGATTCGATCTGCGGTGTCAGTATTACATTATTCAACGTTTCGCCGGAAATAATGTAAATGAAACAGAAATACTGCTTCGATTCTGTCAGCGTAAATGTTGACGGCGTTGTTTTTGCAGTTGCTATGAGTGTTTGATCTGCAATTTCCGCAATTCTGATGTCAATGCCCGCCGATTGCGACCCTGTATTATGCAGAGTGTATGTCCCCGGTTGCAAAAACGGTGCCGTTGATGCATTTCGATTGATAATATTGTAATAGATTCCTGCCGTTGCTGTTCCGCTTGCGTGAACTCCATCCGGCTGAATCGTAAAGGTTACTCCGCTTATCGTAGTGCTTACCATGTCAACTGGTTTCAGCAGATTCTTCCCGCCCCCCGCAGGCCACGGAGCATCATACCCGTGAAGATCCTGCACAGGCTCGATGGCTACCTCAACACTGCGCATGGGCATCCCGTCAGCCCCGTCAGCAATGGAGACGATGGGGGAAGGGCCAGCACTTTCCGTGATAACATTGTCATGCAATTGTTCAAAGGCGCTCTTTAGTGAAGATACATCGTCCACCAGTTCGTCGTAATTTTCGAGCACAGTGGCAGCAGCAGTCTCAGCAATCTGCTCCGCAGTTTCTTCAGCGCGATCCATCCAGTCTTCCAGAGGAGCAGGAGCATCACCGGTGGTTTCGATACTTCCGTCGATCTTCGTTGTTCCGACGGCTGTCTTTATAACCTCGTTGCCGTCAACAAATCGCAACTGGATGCGTCCGCTTCCGGAATAGATAATATCACTGTTAGTGATCGTCCAGATGAGATTGTCGCCATCCTTGACAAGCTGACTCGCAGGATATCTATCTCCCCTGGGAGGCGTCACATTCAGGCGCGGGACAGCGTCCGGATAGTCCCAAAAGACTTCGGAGCAGTCAATGATGATCTGCGTGTGGATATTCTCGCCAACATAGCCAAGGTACAGCGTCTTTTTGGCGAGGTCTTTCAGCGTAAGATTCTGTATTCTTTTTCCCATTGCCTATTTCCCCTTCATCAGTTATTGGTTGCAGGAATGCAGAGTACTAAATCCATAGCCGGGAATCCGGCGGTACAGCTTAGTGTCAGCGTCCCTTCTCCGGTCTCCCATTCAATATCAGCAGAGTGCTGTACAGTAAGGTTAGTCACCACATGATTTGAGGTAATCCTAGAATCATTGAAGGTAGCTCTTACGATATTCAGATTCTCATCAAAATGCACGGCGAAGGGCTGGTTTGCATCGATCTCGTCCACTTTTTCCTTGATCGTGTCTCCATTCGCAACGTAGGGAATCTCGTTAGCTGTGCGATTCCCAATGTTATTGACATTTTCGGACAGAGTGCTGATCGTGTCCTCAATGCTTGTTGACACGCTAGCGGAAAGCGGGATATCCTCTCCTGTCTGCCCTTCCAGACCACTCACACGGTCGCCAATGTTGTCGACGGCGTCTTTAATCGTCTGTTCTGCTCCGGCTTCATACGGGAGCGTCGACCCGTTAAGCGCATCAATGGCATCCCCGACAGCTTTAGCGTCTGCTACCTTGCCGGAAAGCGTCAGGCTTGTGGTAATGTCCGTCTTGGGAATCAGCTTGTCTACTTCCGTGTTGATCGTCTGGTTGACGCCGTTAATTTCATTGTCAATCTTATTATCCAGCGTGTCCAGAGAACCGCCTTCGCCAACAACACCGTCCACCGCATTGACAAGATTACTGATGTCACTCAGCGCGTCAGACAGCGTTCCATTGATTTTGTCGATCTTATCCCCGACGACTTTTGCGTCGGCTGCTTCTCCTGCGTTTTTCAGCGTAGTGTCGACGGCATTCGGGATAACATCAGACGCATTCAGTTCCATGGTGATAACCGGGATACCCTTCTGCTGTATAGACTCAGGAGTATCGGCGATTGTGGTTTCGTTGTTCGGCATGTTTTTTCACTCCTTTACAATCCAGCAGATGCTTCGATAATCAGGTTCTGTGAGTCATATGGGTATAATACTTGGTCTCCGTCCGCAATTTTCCCGTTCTTGTCGCGGTACGGATGGAGAACGATAATAATGTCGTAGTTATAGGTCGCAGCTGCCAGCGGTTCCGTCGTGCTGTGCAGGAAATAGATCGTGATACCGTTGTGCTCGTCTGGCGTGTACTCTTCGCTGATATATGTCTGGTTACCCTGGCGAAGCTTGAAAATCACTCTGTCTTCAGGCTCAAACGTATACCCGACGAGCCGGAAGTATACAGCCCCGGTCTCCCCACGCTTCATCCGGATGGTGAATCCGTCAACATCAAACATCTTCATTCACCTCCGTTCCCTCATGGCTGTTTTCCACGCTTTCACCTTGAGCTTTCTCAACAGCTTCCTTTAGTGCCGTCAGGTTCCGGAGGACAACTTCGAGCCCGTTCCGCAGTTCTGTCTCCCTCACGGGAACTCGCAGTTCCCCGATTTGCTGAATCACAATCTCCAGAACTTCAATCTCGCTCATTTCATCCTCCTTATACAGTAAACACATGCGGATACGCTCCATCAGTGAATATGCCTGGTGGCGGGCTTGAGCTCCACGTCCTTGTCAGCGTTACCGTCCAGTCGCCGGTGCGCCCGGTTACTGAACAGTAAAATGCCCCTCTGTCCGTGTGTGACTCCGGCGTAATGCTGCTTTCTGCTTCGTCATACCCGGCCTTATATGCATCGTATGCGTTGATGGCAATCTTTCCGGCTTCAACTCTGTCGGAACTCCCGTTAATTGTCGCCCACAGCGTAGCCGTTCCGGTGTATCCGCTCGACCCCCACACAATGTCATCCGGCGCGATACTGCTCACTAGTCGAGTGTAGAAACTGTTGCCCTGTGGGCTTGCGGTAACGGTGAACTGCCTGTTGCTACCCCACCCACCGCTCAGTGTGGTAGCTCGGCTAAAAGTTAGCTTCTCGGTATTCCCGTTAAACCTTGTGAGTGTGATCGTGTAGTCGTTCCCACTTTGGCTGATGGAAGCTGCCCTGAAACCGCTTGCTACGCTTATTGCGTCCTTTCCACCTGACGATAACATGATGGTATTCACATTGAGCCAATTCACGTTTATGCTCTTTGCACTCGCAATCTGCGTAAACAGATTATCCGTCGTAATCGCCTTTGCCGTAATCTTCTCAATGTTCGCGACTCTGGCGTTCAGTTTCCCAAAGTTACCTTGAAGGGCCACAATGCCTTCGTCCGTCGCTCCCATCCAGTCAGGCAGCTCCAGATCTGCCAAGGAAACGAGCTTCCCGTTCTTCTTCCCGGCATAGATCACATCCGCATCGAGCTTTGCTTCGGTTCTGCCGGTCTGCTCGTTGAAGGCGATAGCAATCTCTCCAACCTTCACATAGTTGACTTCCCCGTCACTTGTGACGGTCGCCAGATAGTAGGCTCCCGGAGGATTTACCCAGATATAATTCAGCCCGGTATCCTTTGCGACATACAGCGTGTCGGCCTTCCCCTTGGCTGGAAACTTTTCTTTGCTGGCGTACTTCTCAACCTTGGAATACTTCAGTCTGCCAACGCTCATGCTGACGCTTGTATCCGTCTGGTCGATTCGTGTTCCAAGCTTCTTGTCAAGGTTGTCGACAGAGATCAGGACTCTCTTCTCGGTTTCCTGAATGTGGCTTTCCAGCCCGGAATCATATCGTCCTCTGTAAACCCCGCTCCTGTAGCTGTTCCCGCTTCTGGCGCTTCCGCTGTATTCCTTGGCGCTCATAACGGCGATTGCTTCCCGTTCCTGGGTGCCCGTGGAAGATACGCTGACTTGCGACTGCCCTTTCCACGTAAGGCTTGACGAGCAGACTGGAGACTGGTAACTCGTCCCGTCTCTGCTTACGCTAATTATATCACCAGCCTCAATAGACCAGTCCGAAAAGGTATTAGCTGTAAAAGGGTGATATCCGTCTACGCTGTTCAGTCTTTTCAAAATGTCGTTGGTTGACGCTTTCGCCATGCTATCACCCCCTTAACAGTGGATTATCCTGAATCAGATAATGGTCGCTTCCGGAGCCGTTTATCCTGTCAATCGTTTCAGAATTGTCGTTCGTGTTCCGGACATACAGTCTGCTGATCTTCTTCGTCTTATACCAGTAAGGCTCAAACTTGGAATAACTGCTTTCATTGAATGTCTGGTCTGTTGTTTTCAGCCACTCAAGGCAGAGCTCCCCGTCCCGGTTGAATTTCGCGTTACTGCATGCAGCTTCCGCAATCCATCCAAACACAGTTCTGACGGTTGCATTCTCAAAATCTTCCGGCTCCTTCTCTATCGTGGCGTCCTCGTTCAGAAAGTCCTTTGTTCCCCTTGTCACCCCGATATAAGTGCAAAGCGCCGTGAACAGCCTTCCGATGGTGGTCGGGTATGTGATCCCAAGCTCAGAAGCAGAAGGCATATCCCGTTCCGCATCCTGCATCAGGTCAAAGCAGGACAGCCCAATTTCATGGACGCCTGGATTGTTCGGCCTGTCTGCCCGGAAAACACCCAGGGGGACAAACTCATACCGATCACGGCGTCCTCCGGAATAAATGAACAGAATCCTACTACTTTTGTTGTAGAAGATTCCTTCGCCTTTCTCGCTCCACAACATAACCTTATTCTGCATAAAGGCATTCAGCTTGTGCCCAGCCGTGATATTGTTCCCGGTCTTATCATCATATACGGCAAACTGTCCGCGATCAGAGAACGCCCACACTTTTCCGTCATACCCCAGCATGCTTCTTACAGGGAAAGTAGGCTGTACGCTGACAGGCTGATTGTTCCTGATCAGGTAAGGCGGTTCGTCGTTGCCAAAGTATTGGGCCTGATTCGTGTTCATTACGACTGGGGCAAGTTGCTGATAGGAATCTGTCCCAAGCTTGACACCCAGCGTCGCTGTAAACTTCCCGAATTCATAAGTGTTCAGCAGTTCGTTATCGTTGAAAACCGAAAAGGAAATGGAATTGGACAGTGTCTGCCCAATGGCGATGTCTTCTTGCGCGTTAAACGTGTCGTTGAAGTTTACCCCGGCAGATATGTTGATATCGTCGTTCGTGAAAACGCAGTCGCTGAAGATCATCAGGGCCATCTGCTCATTTCCGTTTGCGACGGCTTCATGGAATGCATTGCTGGCAGGATACATCCAACTCCCCTCCTTCCCTTAGTATTCAATCACGCTGAATTTCAGGTCGCCAATCCATTCCCCGTTTTCGGGAGACCATACTGCCGTAAAATCCCGGTCGCCTACATAGGCGGTGATAATGGAGGTTCCCCCGTTCCACGGGTCTGGATAGGTAAACCCGAATTTATCGTTCTTCAGGAGCTTGCTGATGCTCATGATCGTGTCCCATGAGATATTCTTGTACTCAATGGACAGAGGGTGCTTGACGGCAACCCTGTTCCTGTGCAGAAGTCCTTTGGCGTCACGCTCTCCCATGGTATCCAAATCACTTTCCTTCCCGCTGAAGGAAGACGGGTCTGGGATTGCCGTATTGCCGATCTTAAACCCCATCACATAGGTCAACGGTGCAGCCATTCAAGTCACCTCCCTGTTGTTTTTGAGTAAATGTCACTGTTCGCGTTGTTAAACTTGCTCCAGCCAAGCGAGGGCGACACGGAAAGGTTCCCGGTCTTTTCAAGCAGGGCCCGAAGCAGAGTGTTCTGTTCCGACAGCAGTCTGTTCTGGTCGGAGTTAGCGTCACGCACACCGCGCTGGATGCCCTCGACGATCTGCCCCTGATTCGCGACGGTTGTCTTTCCGTTCATGTTGCCGACAAGCTCTGCCCCTGCTTCATTCGCAATGAACAGATCGCCCTTCGGGATGTTGTAACCGCCTTCTGCGTATTCAAGGGGGGCAATTGTTGGGATGTTCCACAGTGTGACTTTGCTTGTGTCCCATCCGACCTTTCCACCGCCAAGGAAATCTGGCATGGTGAATCCCCATCCGGGAATCGTAAACGAGCCGATGGAGTTCATGGCTCCGATCACATCGTTAACCATGCCGATAATCCAGTTGATCGCCCCGTTAAATGCATCTTTGATCGGGTCTGTGACATTCGTGCTGAACCATGAACTGATACCAGACCATGCATCTTCAACGAGAGAGACGAAGTCCGTATTCCAAAGCTGGCTGATTGTTTCCCACGCCTTGGAGAACATTCCGATCAGACCGGTTCCGGTTTCGGTGCTTCCGAAGATTCCTTCAAAGAATCCCTTGACCCCACCCCAGATTCCTTCACGCGCGATGTTCTCTGATACATTGGTTTCCCACCATACCTTGGCGTTGTCCCATGCAGAGGTGAAGTAGCCTTTAATCCCACCGTTTCCGTCTGAACCGCACCATATATCCCTGAAGAAATCGCCAATGGGTTCCCAGACAGCCTTAATGTCTACGCCGGTCGTCTCCTTCATCCATTCGGCAACAGCGTCAAACGCCTGTTTCGACCAACCGCGAATACCGCCGTTTCCGTCCTCGCCTACAAAGATTCCCTTGAAGAATCCCTTGACAGCTCCCCAGGCTCCTTCTTTTTCAAAATTCTTACTTACGTTATCGTTCCACCAGGTAGAAACGCTTGAATACGCAGACCGTGCGTAACTAGCGATACTTCCGGGCGTTTCAGAATCTCCGAACAGCGTCCCGAAGAAGCTGGTCACGCTCTTCCACGCATCTTCAACAGGCTTTGCGATACTGGTGTCCCACCACATTGTTACGCCCGCCCACGCAGCCTTTGCGTAGCTGGCGATACTGCCTTCGACATCGGCCCCACCGAACAACGTTCCAAAGAAGTCTGTTACACTCTTCCACGCATTTTCAACTGGTTTGGCGATGTTCTCATCCCACCACATGGAAACAGTATCCCATACCGCTTGCAAAGACTGCTTTACGCTTTCCCAGATTTCGGTTATCTTTTTCCCGATTCTCTTGAAAGCTCCGATAACCTCAGAGACTAGCTCATCCCAGTTCAGAGCAACTGCTGCTGCCAGAGATACGCCACCGGCAATCATCATACCGATGCCAAGCGGAATACTCGCCGAGCTTAAGGCAAGGATGGCACCGATTGCCAGCAGAGACGCCCCTGCAATTGCCGTGATATTTGTGATCTTTGCCTTGACTTCCTTATCAAGATTCCACGAGAGAGCAACAGAGGATGCCAATGTGGAAGCTCCAGCCAGCATCAGCCCGATACCGATGGGGAGCGAAGCATTCGTGAAAGCCAGAACTGCACCGATTGCCAGAAGTGAAACTCCTGCATAGGCAGTAATAGTGGCAATCTTCTTCTTAATCCCTTCATCCAGATTCCAGGACAAAGCCACCGACCCGGCAAGGCCTGAAGCGCCTAACAGCATCAGGCCTACGCCGATTGGCACGCTGGCTCCGGTGAAGGCTAGCACAGCGCCAAGCCCCAGCAAAGCGCCACCAGCAATTGCAGTAACATGCGCGATTCTGTCCTCAATCCGCTCGTCAAGATTCCAGCTTAATGCAACAGAGCCGACAATGGAGGCAGCTCCAAGGGCCATCAACCCGACGCCTAGCGGGATATTAGCGGATGTAAACGCAAGCACTGCACCGATTGCCATCATGGCACCACCGGCAGCTCCGGCGACTATGGTAATCCGCTTCTTAATCTCATTTGGGAGCTTTGCCCAGTCTACTGTAAGCGTTTTGGCGATAGACGCAGCGCCAAGTACCATCAGCCCAATTCCTGGGGCAACATGTCCGGTACAGGCGAGAATCAGACCAACAGCCAGCAGGGCTTCCCCAACAAGGATGGAAGCAATCGCTTTGACTTCTTTGTTGACGAGATCGGACAGTTTCCCGTTCGACCCGCCCTTTCTGGAACTGCCACCGCCACTTCCACCGCCGGATTTAGTGGTTGACTGAATAATGTTCAGCTCATCCCAC
>Ga0326511_10005376_pt1 | contig 10115 bp, 3 predicted proteins | sample 0_2496_0518_D_FD_203701 | JGI IMG/M metagenome (GOLD analysis project Ga0326511, IMG submission 203701) | Bovine rumen microbial communities from UC Davis, California, United States - 0_2496_0518 | ecosystem: Host-associated > Mammals > Digestive system > Stomach > Rumen | place: USA: California... | reverse complement strand
ACCTGTATATGTATTTCCTTTCAATACATTTTTAATGGATTTAAAATTACCATCTGTAGAAGTAAAGATATTTATGAATTTATTATTAATCAATTTATATATTTGTTTTGTGTTGAAATAGAATAATCCTAATTTTCCACAATCTATAAATCTGACATTAGTAGAATCATCAAATGAATACCCGTTCAAAATTAAATTAGCATTCAATTGTTCATTTCCACTAGTATCTGTGAAAATTTTAATAAAATCATTGGAACTATGATAATTTCTATTAATATAGATTGATTTAGTAGACATTCTATAACCATATAATGAACCATTATAGAATAGACATTTATCAAAACATACATTAGATTCAACTATATTACCCAAATCATCTACAATTCTATATTGATTGTTATAATCAGGCATACCTGTCGAATTATCAACACGAGCATTACAGAAATAAAGTACATTATCTGGTCCTACTAATGGAAGTTGTCTATTAACATTATCCATAGTATAAATACTGTTGATAATTTCATTAGGTTTTCCAATTTTCTTTACAGAAAAATTATCAATTATATCAACATCACAAGTTATAGGTAATGTTAAATGCTTTCCAAAATCAGGATTTGATGAACTCGTATTAGGAGCTACATTTTTATAAAGTTTAATTGCATCTATATCAGTCAAACATTCTTTTGATACTTTGTATCCAATATATTTCTGTTGATCGAAATATGTTCCTAAACATTCAACTGTATGATAATATGCGTCATCACCTTTTCCAAGTTTTATATATGTTCGACCATTACCTATAGAAGAAACATCATGATGATCAACAATAAAATCAATTTTACCAGTATCCAAATGCCAGATAATATCATTATAGAAGGAAATAGCATAGTCATTTACTATACCATTTGATATGAAAACATTATCCGATACACCTAATGTATTGCAACACATTATTTCTTTAGGAAGCAATACTTCTTCAAGATTTCCTCTATAAATACGATAACATCTAATAAAATTGAAAATTTGGGTAAATATGAATATCTCAACATACCCATCGTTATCAATAACTTTGTTTACTTTTGCTAATCTTTCGTATCCTGTTGTGGATCCATTTATAGATTTGTAAACGTGTTCGTATGTATCATCATCATGTAATTTATAAATATCAATTCCATCAGGATTGTTATTTGAATCAAAAGATTCTAGTACGGCATACATACCGAATGCTGTATTATATAATCCAGATCCAATACCACCAGAAAGTTGTGTAATATTTGTAAATTCATTAGTTTCAATATTGTATTTGATAACATTGAATAATGATGCTGATTCTCCACCATTACCATATGATCCATAAAAATAAATGAAACCATTTCGTTCAAACATAATTGGAAAATTATACAGTGATGAATTAAGATTAAATGTAAGCAAATCAAATTGCTTATTAGCTATAAGTTTATCATTTTTGAATATAATAATTCTAGACATGTATGTCTCAACAATAACTTCCAATTCACCAATATTTGTAACGATTGTATATGGATCTAATATAGTTCGCTTCACATCCAGAACATTATTTCCATCAATTTCACACCCAAATGCATATTGCACATTATGTTTATACAATGGATGATTAAATTCAAGTTGAGTCATTATCAACAAATGTGGTTTACCAGCAGAATGTGTAGATTGAATTATATAACCTGTAATATTGATTAATAATTCATTATCTTTTCCTTCAGCTTCGGAATCATGTTCACTATCGTATAGATAAACGGATTCATAATATGTCACATTAGGATCAAATCCATTAGAAATGTCAACAATATCCCATGTGATGTCTCCTAATGCTACAAACATAAATTCATTTGTATTTTCAGTCTTTCCATCTTCAATTGGATCCATTTGAATATAATCATATGTTTTTTCGAAATACACTTCACCAGGTGTGAATGCACATAAATCTTCATGAGGTGTCACATTACCATACAAATCTTTTGTGTAATAATTTTGACCAATTAATGGGGCAGTTTGAACAGTTGTATCAACTCTAACAAGTTCATCAGAAATTTCACGTCTGGTAAATGCATTTGGAACACCTAATGCACCTGTGATATTTAATAAGTCTTTTACTCCAATAAAACATGTTTTTTGTTGATTAACTTTATAGTACACCTTATTAGGATCTGGTACAATATCCTTTGTTTTGAAATGATATACTCCTGACAAATTCCTTTTCCACATTATAGAATCATTAAATATTGGAGTTTCTACACCAGTATCCAAATGTCTAGCTATTATAGTAGGCGCCTTTTTAAGCAAATCATCATTTTCTTCAGTAATGACCGCATCTTTGTAAATGTATTCATAATCTCCGAAAATAAAATTAGTTTTATGAACTTCATCAGGAACTAATGTATCAATTTTATTTTCCGGAATATTATGTATAGAAATTATTTCGTTTACTTTGTTCGCTGCAGTTCTAGCAGTTCCTGAAGAAACTATTTGAGGAACATTGTAATACCATTTAATACGGTTATTATTAGTCCATCCATATTTTCCAAAAAAGTATCTATCACTATGCCAAGCTTTAAATATATTATTATTTACATCATACTCGAACATCGGAGGTAAACATTGCAAATTATATGTATCTGCTCTATAAGAAGCATCAAATTTTAAAAAACTATTTATATAAGTTACCCCAAATATTCTATCACTTAACTCAAATAATTCACAATCCGAAATTTTTGCTGAGCTTTGGGTTATACTGAATTGCTTAAATATTGGTTCAAATTTTTTAGTATGAGAATTATATTTAAGTATAATCAGACTACCAACATTATATGTACTTTCAGTATTCCATAATTTAAATATTGTACATTTCTTAAAATGATACATTTTTGCATCATAATAATCTAGATTAAATGCTGTTGATCCAGCTCCACGAGAATCATTAATGAACTCAATATTTAGAATTTTATCTGTCAAAATTTTAGTAGTATTGTCATAAGTATATTGATTTAAGATATACATATGATTATGTGAACCAGGTTTCAATATTGTGATAAAAATTTTACCATCAACCAAACTTATATCTCTAATATAACTATTAGTTTCATTTGGTATGTTTATAACTTCAGGATTATCGAGATTTTCTGAATTAATGATAGTAAATGTACCTGTAACTTGTGAATTCCAAGCATAAATATATTTACCAATTACTCTAAATCTATTATAATTGGTATATGATTTAAGTCTAGAAGGTTCTGTGAATGGCTGTGTAAATTGATTATTTGCAGGATCGTAACACTTGTAAACAAACAATTTTGGAGATTTAGTAGCATCTCCACCACCTAATACTACCATTCTATTGGTATTATGTATATAGTCTACAAAAAATTCATCAAAAACATACACACCATTAGTTTTACTAACAAATGGATTATTTGCTGATGTATAGCTTAAAAATGATAATAAATCTGTTTCTTTATTGTACATAATAGAACCATTTTCAAGTAAATCAAATCTACCTACTGGAGTAAATTGTGTTTTTAATGTGAATTTATTGTTATTAGCAACATGTTCATGTGTCATTGGAAAATATGTGCCATATTCCTCTGGTTCAACAGCATCAGTTGAAGAAAAATGTGAACCCATGTAATTCATATCCAATAAAACTGGATTAGGAATGCCAGAACGCATTTCTTTATCATATGTCCAATATTGTTTATCGTTGATAACCATAAATTCTTTCACAGATTCAATATTAATAGTGTCATCTATCAATTCATGATATTTCTTATCAAAAAATTCTATAATTATCTTTTGAACATCTGCAAATGTAACATTAGTTCTCTTATCACATTTAATAACAAATTTTTTAATACTGTTTAAATTACTGATATTCAAATTATCTTCTTTGTTATAAGTCAATATATCTTTATACAATTTAAAACCATATTTATTAGGTTTCATTGTAAATAAAACTGGAGTAAATACTGTATTATACTCTTTAGAAAGATTATTTTCATCTAATCTAGTAAATGTTTTATTTGTTTCTTTAGATACATCTGATAAATGCAATGTATTATTATGCTCTATAAAAACAGTTTGGTCAGTATTATAGATAGAACTTAAATGATCTATAAGAGACACATACAATTTACAATGGAAATCTACAACTGGTTTATCAAAATCGATACTATCAATATTGTCACTATCATACAATTCATACTCATTGGAGAATAAATCGAGATATTCATTATTCAATTTTTGATTACTAAGCTGTATTTTTGTGTAATCCAATTTGAAATATATTGTTTCTTTAGAACCAAGAGTTGAAACTAATCCAAATGTGTGTTCTATAGAAGCATTTTTTACAAATCCATTAATACCAGAATTTTGACCATCTACATAGAATACGCCTTTAATTCGTTTATCTGAATTCAAGAAAAATATTCCATCTTTATCAAAAATGTAAATACCATCATTAGTTTCAGCAACATCAACAACATTCTGCAAATATGGTTTATCACTGATAAATAATTCTGATTCAGTTTTTTCAGAAGCCATATAAATCATACCAGATTCATCAGAATATCCCAAAATATCACCATTTTCATCCAATTTTTCAGTAAAATGTAATGGATCGGAAATTCTTTCATCATCTATGACATAAAGCTTATTTGTATCAGTAATTATGAAATTGAATAATGATGTATGGATAATCTTCTTAACACAAATATCATCATTTGTACTGTATAAACCAGTTATATAATCATAATGCTTTAATATCAAATCTGTAGTATAATTAGCAATATTTCCAAGTATATTCAAATCACGCAATGTGCATATTTGTGATAATATTCCATTTTCTGTATATACTACATGAATACCATAAGGAGTATCCACAACTTTTATATCAGTAGAAATTAAATTATCTCTAACTATAAAACTATCAATTTTGGAGATAATATAGCTTTTTGATGAATCTATAAATTTTCCTGTAACTTGTGATTTTTCTACCAATTTATAGTTTACACCATCTGTAGCTGTAAAGAATACTATAGCAAATTGATCTTTTTCAATTAAAGTTACACTTGGGTTTTCCAAATCGGATTCGAATGCTGTAAAATCTCTACCAATAACTTTGTTTGTAGATTGGTCAAAATATTTGAGTTTATTATCGGTCAAACATACAATTTCCCCACTAGACAAACTAAATATATCGTCAATTCTAGAAGCCATTTTAATTGCTACACTTATATCTGTTAAGAAGATATACGAAGCATCATTTATAGTTATGAATGATCTAGTTCCAATTTCTTTATACATGAATCTATTAATATCTTCATCATTATAAGAAATAGCACTAGTTTCATCTAATAATACGATATCATTAAAATTATTGGCCTCGTAACAATATCCAATCTTTTTATGTGTTTTATCAACAAAAATAAATGTTTTAGAAGTTTCAGAATAATATGTTTCTTCAGGTGTAAAAATTTCATTATTAATGTATTTGTAAACATCAAAATTAACATCTTCTTCACCATTAACATTGGAAAATTGTTTTTTAATTAACCATCTGTATGGTGTAATTTTACCAATAGAAATGTCAAGATTATCCCCATCAGAAGTAAAATACAAGTCAAATTGTGGTCCATCGTCCATAATTACAGAATAATCATCACTACCATCATCATGTTTTCTAACATCGATAATTTGTTTATCTATGATATTACCTGTATTATCGGCATTTTCCACAATAGCTTTTACAATGAATTTACCTGGTTCAAGTTTAGGATCTGCCCAAAGAATAAAAAATCTTCCTCTAAATACACGTGTAATAGTTACAGTAGATTCAGTTGAAATTTTATCATTAGTTTTATTAACAATATTTGGAAATTGTTTATAAGTAAAAGCGAATTCAACAATTTTCATATATTCTTCAAGATCATGTTTGATTTTGAATGTTTGTACTACTTGATTATCAGAAAACTCTTTACCATTCAATTTTACAAAAGCATTATTACCATAACTTAAAGATTTATTAATATAATCATAAGTTTCATATTTTGTATAACTTCTGTTTGGTTTAAATGCTGCTGCAGATAGATGTGTAGGTGTTTCACTAATACCATCAGATACAAGATCTTTAATGTTAACTCTAGTTTCATCAACTTGTGTATGCACTCCAATTCGATATGTAGTGGCATCAGCAACCTTATCATTAACGAATTGTAATTTAGAGTTTATTTCATCCAAAATTGAATTCAATTGTGAATCGACACTTCGAATTACCTGATTAACGTCATCATTTTCGTAAATACGTTTAATTTTTTCTTTTACTTCTTCTTCGTATTTTTTAGTAACATACATCAGGTTACTTGAATCATAAGATCCCATAATATATCTCCTTAAATACTAATTTTCAATTGTTATATTTGATTGTCAAGAACTGTTAAATAATCATTTTTTACTATCATATCAACAAATATATACATAATATATTGAATAAAATAGACTATTTCTATTTTAATTATATATTATATTAATGACAAGACGTAGGTCAATGTCATACAAATCATATTAGGAGGCCATATTATGGCACAGCAGACAAATGAAATGATCAAAGACGAAGAGAAATCTTCTAACACAACATTCTGGAGATTTGCAAGCAATGAAGCTAGCAGATATTTTCTGGATAAACAACGAAGTTTGAATGTAATCATTTTCAAACGAGTCAGATTCATAATCGAAGGAGCAATCGATTGTGAAAGCGAAGCGTTCATGAACGAAGTTTTTGATGTGAAACGAAGTATCATGAAATTGATCAAAATGTTCAGAATTATGGACACATCAATTGAGCAAGCTCAGAATGGATTGGATATTTCTAATTCGGGAAAAAGTGCTCATTTGTTGACATACATCTTCCCAGCCATCGATGGTGTTAATAAAGTATTGGAAAATTTTTATGCATTCGCAAGGAACGCTAAAAATCCATTCTTTAAAATAGCGGTTAAAGTAACCGATATCTGTCAGGTGACTTACGACAATCGTGTGCTAGATGAAAATTTGGCATTCATTCGTGGTTATATCGTAGGTACAAACTTCCCACAAATTGAGTTTTCTGGTAATAAACATCACCAGAAAACTTATTTGAGAAGCGATTGTGCAATTGCAGAATCGGTTGGTTTTACTAACGCTGATGTAAACACATTCAATAAGTACAATTCAACATTCAACCGTGTAAGATTGTATAAAGGTGGGGAAAATGGAAAAGAAGTTTCTACTTCTCTCCCATTCAGAGGGAAGCTTTCGATTGTAGCTTATAAAGCTGTCGACTGCGTTTCTGGTGGTGTAGTGAAATTTGAAAGAAAAACTTACAATATTTCATACACATATAACAAAGATCAAGATCACAAAAGTATAACATCTTATGGTCCAAAAGGAATTCGTGTTACAAGTGATTGTGATTTTGTTGAAACTGGAAATTTGATTGACGTGTTCTACAAGGATGGTGTCAATCTTGTAACAACGGCATTCTTGAAAGCTGATGAGAATGACTATCCTGAATGGTCAATCTTCAAGAATGAAGCTGTAGCATTTAGCTCAGCATTCATTTCAAACTTCGAACCATCTTGTGAAGATGAAGAAGATGATGATAGAGATTCAAATTCAACATCTGAAGAAGTTGAAACTACTGAAGCGGTTGTTACTGTAGAACCAGATGCAGAAGAAACAAAAACTGAAGAAAAGCCAAAAAAGACAAGAAAATCTTCTAAGTCTAAAAAGGCTAAATCTGAAGAAGAAACTACATCTGAAGAAGCTGCAGAAAAAACAGAAGTAACTGAAACTTCTGAAAACTAACAAATGAAAGATGGGAGAATTATCTCCCATCTTTTTTTTTAATTAATTTTTTAAATATATATTATCTCACTGATATAGTAATATATTCTAAACTTTTCTATAATTTAGGAGAATAAATATGCAAAAATATGTTCAAACGATCTCACAAAAGAAAAATTCAATCCAAACAATATTTACAGAGAAAAACAAAAATATAATTATTAATTTTAATGAAATTTTCAATAATCCTGAATTAGAAGCTTATAACGTATTTAAGATGACTATTGGTAAGAAGCGTGTATATGCTTCATATGCATCAACAATTTGTAAAGACAATAATAAAATATTGAATTTGGATCAAAATATTAAGCAAAAAGTTATTTATTCTTATTTTAATATTAAGAAAGCTATAGATAATAAATTGTTTACTAAAATTGATAATGATGAAGATTTGAATAAATATGGTGTGATTGCATATCGTGATTTTGGTAAATTTGAAAGTTTTATTAATTTTCTTATTACACAACTTTTCACTCCAGAATTTATATCATTAATAAAGAAATATGTAGATAAACATTATAAGAATCCTGTAGACGAAACAGCTAGTGAGAAATATTCACCAGGAACAACATTCAATAATGAACATTTCAAACTATTTTATACAGTTTCTATTATGACTAAATTTGTAATACCATTGTGTACACATTATATTTATGTGAATTCTGATAAAAATATTGACGTATATGCATTTATGTATACTGTATTTAAAGCTCTTTTTGATATAGTAGTTATAGATAGTAATTGTTCAAATCTTATGGATAAACTTTATCAATATGTTGATAAAATTGTTAGAAGAACGGAAAATCCAAATAAACCTATTTGGGATATGTTTCCTATCTATAATGAAACTAGAGAAGGTATTGTTGATGAATTGGTAACAAAAATTGTAACCACAATTCTACCAAAATTTAATTTTGATCAGCAAATTATCAATCTTATTACTGTTGTAGCTAGAGATACTGTAGGATTATATAAAATCAAAGCTAATAGACCATTTGAATCATATCGTATTAGTGATAATGATTCTTCTGGTGATGATGAAGATTCTTTGTCAGAATCAGACATTTTTGATATGTTTTATAGAAATTTGGATGAAAATATCATTGTTTTAAACCATTGTGCTAATGATGATGCAATTGATACTATTTGTAAACGAAGTGGTATAGTTATAAATCCAGATGAATTTAATTGGTATAAAAAACATTATCAGCTTCATAATTTCACTATAAGAGTACGAAATATGGTATTTGCAAGATTCTTTAGTGGAAGCACTAATGTAGAATCATGTACTTATGATCAAACTATAAAATTAATGATATTTTTAATCAAGAAAATGAAAGATTTGAATATAACTTATCTTCCACACTTTATAACTGCAACTAGAACAAGTTATACATTTACACATATGCCAAATGCTAGTGTAAGCAAAGCTCTTAAACAAAATATTGATTATCAACAACTTATAGAGATGAAATATAGAAACGTTCGTTCTGTATTTGACATTAAAACTACTAATTCTGATGAAAATAATCCTATAAAAGACATGATTGTAAGCTTGTTCCATAATGATTATGTCTATAATGAATATAATAGACCAGATTTAAATGGTAAACCTATTCAAATTGATGAAGAAAGGGTTATAAATGATGTAATTCAACTGTATAAGAAAATGATTATATAATGTTGAGGAAATTATATGAAATGTTTTAGTGAAGAAGAACAAGAAGAACTTGATAGAATTCAAGGATCTATGCCAGAAATGGATCCTGACATATCTAAACGTGAACAAGAAATTGTTGAAAAACTTAAAGAACCTGAAGAGCAATTTGAGCAACCGGCTCACTACAAACGTCCTACAAAACGTGTTATGTCAGCAATGGTAATGTTTGGCATGTATGCTTCTTCATGTTTGGGATCAGGAAAAAGGGAATCATATGTAAGTGATTTTAAACCAGTTCAGATAAAAGGTGCTCCTGGAGTTTATAATCCCGAAAAACATTTAAGTAGAACTCAACGAAAAAAGAAGAAAAACAAGATCAAAAATAAGAAGAAACATTAAAAACACAATATAAAGAGTGGGAATTAATTCCCACTCTTTTTTTTTATTTGTTTAAGATACTTGTTGAAAAACTTAATCGACGATCCATACTATATTTAGAAGCATCTAGTGTCGCAGAATAATACAATAATTCTTCTAGATA
>Ga0326511_10005375_pt1 | contig 10115 bp, 3 predicted proteins | sample 0_2496_0518_D_FD_203701 | JGI IMG/M metagenome (GOLD analysis project Ga0326511, IMG submission 203701) | Bovine rumen microbial communities from UC Davis, California, United States - 0_2496_0518 | ecosystem: Host-associated > Mammals > Digestive system > Stomach > Rumen | place: USA: California... | reverse complement strand
TATTTTGTTAAAGTAACAAAAAATAACGGAAAAATAAGTATAATTAAGGTCTGTTACAAAAAATAAAGTCCATGTTACAAATTATTAAAGCGGTAATAAATATATAATATATCTTTGCAGCCGTAAATATGACTCGACCTCTGGTTAGAACTAACATTTTAATTTCAAATAACGTAAACTATGTATCAAAATCTGTCAAAATGAAGAATCTAAAACAATTGATTAGACAGGCTGTTCCTATGGTGATGATGTTGCTGCTGTGTAGCGCTACGTTGCATGGCCAGAACATTAACATTTCAGGTACAGTTTCGGATGCAGCAGGGGAGCCGCTCATTGGTGCCTCTGTTGTGGTGAAGGGACAAACTTCCCTGGGTACTGTTACTGATTTTGATGGTAACTTCACTTTGAAGGTTCCATCGGAATCTACCGTGCTTGTGGTTTCTTATGTGGGAATGACCACTCGAGAGATCAAGGTAGGCAAACAGCGTTCTTTCAAAGTGACGCTGCAGGACGACACCCAGTTGGAAGAAGTGGTTGTGGTTGGTTTCGGCCAGCAGAAGAAAGCCTCAGTAGTAGGTGCTATCACACAGACTACAGGTGAAGTGCTGGAACGTTCCGCAGGTATTAACGACATCGGCTCTGCCTTGACGGGTAATCTGCCTGGTGTTGTAACGACGGCTTCGTCAGGTATACCTGGTGAGGAAGACCCGCAGATTATCATCCGCGGTCAGTCGTCGTGGAATAACTCTAGCCCGCTTATCCTTGTGGATGGTATTGAGCGTCCCATGTCAAGCGTTGACATGCAGTCTGTTGCTACCATCTCTGTATTGAAGGATGCCTCTGCAACGGCTGTGTATGGTGTGAAGGGTGCTAACGGTGTTATCCTGATTACCACCAAGCGTGGTACTGAGGGTAAGGCACAGATCAGTGTAACTGCCAATGCTACCATGAAGATTCCTTCTATGTTGCCCGACAAGTACGACTCTTACGATGCCCTTGTTGCTCGTAATACAGCTGTCGAGCATGAGTTGAATCTGAATCCTGAGGCTTTCTCTTACATGAAGCCCATGAGTTTCATCCAGCACTATCGCAATCAGAGTACTCAAGAGGAATTTGAACGCTATCCCAATGTGGACTGGCAGCGTGAGATGTTCAAGAAATCTGTAATGTCTTATAATGCTAACCTTAATATTGCTGGTGGTACGAAGTTTGTGAAGTACTTTGCTTCAGTTGACTTCGCTAGTGAGGGTGACTTGTTCAAGTCTTTTGAGACAGGTCGTAAGTACGATCGCTCTATCTCTTATAATCGCGTAAGCGTACGCTCAAACCTTGATTTTAATATCACTCCGACTACCGTCTTCAAGGTGAACATTGCCGGTTCAAATGGTAAGCAGACTAACCCTTGGGAGCGTGGCCACGAGTGGGACGCAGGTGCCAGCTTAGGATGGCAGATGTCTCAGATGTGGGCTGGTGTTTACAATATTTCACCCGATGCATTCCTGCCACAATATAGTGATGGTTCATGGGGTTTCCTGCCTGGTTCTACCAATGTAAGTAACTCAGCTCAGACCTCTTCTATCGGTGGTGTTCAGACGATTACGACAACACGTATCAATACCGACTTCGTATTGGAGCAGAAACTCGATTTCGTTACCAAGGGTCTTGCATTCCGTGCTATGGTTTCTTGGGATAACGTCTTCCGCGAGGACCGTCGTGGTATCGCTGACTTGTATAACGACCCACAGCTGAAGTGGATTGATCCTGAGACGGGTATTCCTCAGTACAAGAAGCCTTATGAGGATTATGACCGTTTCGACTACGCCATGGGTAACAAATGGAGTACACAGGGTGGTGAGGTTAACAACTGGGCTACTCAGCGTAACCTGAATTACCAATTCCAGCTCAACTGGGCACGTAAGTTTGGACTCCACGATGTTTCGTTGATGGGTAACTTTGGTCGTCAGGAGTATGCTACGGGTTCTGAGATTCCTCACTATCGTGAAGACTGGGTATTCCGTGCTACCTATAATTATGCTAACCGTTATTCTTTGGAGTTCAATGGTGCCTACAACGGTTCTGAAAAGTTCTCCAAGGACAACCGCTTTGCCTTCTTCGCATCTGGTGCTGTTGGTTGGACCATCAGTGAAGAGAAGTTCATGGATTATTTGCGTGAGAAGCACATCGTTGATATGTTGAAACTACGTGCCTCTTATGGTGCTATCGGTGACGATAACGTAGGTACTCGTTGGATGTATGTATCACAATGGGCTTATGGAGGACGTACTTCTTTGGATGTGACACCTACAGGTGGTTTCAAAGCTGAAGATACTTCGACGGGTGGTTCACCATACGTATTCTATCGTGAGGCTGCCGTAGGTAACGAGAACATACACTGGGAGAAGGTGAAGAAGTTCAATTTCGGTATCGACTATGGTTTCTTAGGTGGTTTAATCGCCGGTTCGGTCGATATCTTCAGTGACCGTCGTACAGACATTCTGGTTGGTGGTTCTAGACTCGTTCCTACCTATTTCGGACAGTCTCCTGCATGGGTGAACCTCGGTGAGGTAAAGACCAAGGGTTATGAAATTGAAGTTCGTCTGAACAAAGTATTTGCCAACAAGATGCGTGTTTGGGCTAACATGAATATGACCCATGCAACGAATGAGGTTGTAAAGCGTGATGACCCAGGTCTGTATCCTGCCTATCGCAAGCAGGAAGGTTATGCTATTGGTCAGACTCATGCCTACCTTGATAAAGGTATGATGCAGAATTATGATGACCTGTACGGTTCTCCTAAGCATGACACCAGTGACGGCCAGAAACTGCCAGGTGACTACTATATCGTTGACTTCAACGGTGATGGTCAGGTGGATGCTACTAATGACCAGGTGCCTTATGGCTATGCTGGATCTCCTCAGAACACTTATAATGCCACTATCGGTTTTGAGTGGAAGGGCTTCAGCTGCTTCGCACAGTTCTATGGTGTGACCAACGTCACCCGTGATGTAACGATGATTAGCCTTGCTGACCCCATGCTGGCTAATGTTTACGACCAGGGAACTTGGTGGAGTTATGATCATACAGGCGCAGATGTTGTAACACCACGTCTTACCACAAAACCCACTTATTATTATGGTACGCAGTATTTGTGCGATGGTAGCTACATTCGTCTGAAGAACGTTGAGGTAGCCTATACCTTTACACAGCCTTGGATTCGTAAGATGGGTATCCACGACCTGAAGGTTTATGTCAATGCCAATAACTTGTGGCTTTGGACACGTATGCCTGACGACCGTGAGTCTAACTTCTCGTCAAATGGCGGTGCTACGGGTGCCTATCCTACAGTGAAGCGTATCAACTTCGGTGTAAAGATTAATCTGTAAAATGAAGACAACAATGAAAAAGATTATTAATCAATATATATTCATGAGCATAGCAGCCGTGTCGCTCTCCTTTGGAGCTTCGTCCTGCTCCGACTATTTGGACAAGACGGCTGACTCAGATGTGAACCCTGAGATGGCGTTCATGAACTTTCAGAACTTCCAGGGCTTCGTGGAGGAGGCTTACAACTGTATCCCCAACAAGGAGTCGAATTTTTGGTGCTGCACCTTCAACTGGGGTGAAGACGAGATTATGAACACAGGTCTTGGTGACTCACACGTAACAGCTCACTTCGATTTGGGTGACTACCGTCATTGGCAGAATGACGACCAGTCTTATCTGCATCGTGGTGGTGGTAACCTGAATCCTACCTCGAACGATAAGTTTGCTCATTCGTTGGAGCATGCATGGTATGTTATTCGTAAGATGAACCTCGGTTTGGCGAACATGGACAAACTGACCAATGCTACAACAGAAGAGAAAAACCTTATCAAGGGTCAGTTGCTTTTCATGCGCGCATGGTGGCATCTGGAGCAGATGATCTATTTTGGAGGACTGCCCTATGTTGATTATGTGATTCCTGCCGATGGCCCCTTCGACTTGGAACGTCTCTCATTCCAGGATTGTGCCAAGAAAGCTGCTGAGGATTTCCGTGCTGCAGCAGCCTTGCTGCCTGACAACTGGGATAACACGGCAGCAGGTAAGCGTACACTTGGTAAGAATGACCTCCGTATTACTAAGGTTTGTGCATTGGGTTATCTGGGCAAGGCTCTATTGTGGGCTGCCTCTCCACTCAATGAGTTAGGTGCTCAGGTTGGTGCCTCGAAGAACGGCAATACCTATAAGTATAATACGACTTTGGCTCAGCAGGCTGCTGATGCCTTAGCAGAGGCTATTAACGCACTCGACCGCTCACCTTACGGATTGGCTGAATACAAATATTCAGATATCTATAACCATGTAGCTGATAAGTCTTCTGCTTCCAACTTCTCTGAGATTTTCTATACCACAGGTCAGAGCTGGAGAATGCCAGGTAGCATAGAAGCTATCATGCGTGGTCCGATGCCCGACATCAATGGTTCAAACTGGAACTTTTCAAAACTGTGGGGTCCCAAGGTGAACAACCTTGTAGAACACGATGCTCTTATCCACATGCCAACAGCCAACTATATTAACTATGCCTATGGAATGGCTGATGGTACTCCTGCTTATGTAGTTGAGGGTGGAAAGCTGGTTGCTAACGATGCTTCACGTGGTGGATCATTTGATCCCACTCATCCGTTCCAGAATCGTGACCCACGTTTCTATCACGACATTATGTTTGATGGCTTTAAGTTCATAAATACCACACCAGGCGATGCCGATAAACCATTCCAGTATCTGGAAATGTTTACGGGTGGTAACATGGTGCCCACAGGAATTGCTGACCGCTCAGCTAACGGTAGCCGTACGGGTTATTTCTGTCAGAAGCTCGTACCCCACCAGTGTAATAAGTACGACGGAATGTACAACTGGGGTGGTGCCTTGCAGACTTATCTGCCATATATGCGTGTTGCAGACATTTACCTGATGTATGCTGAGGCATGTGCTGCTGTAGGTGGTGCTACACAAAAGGGTTCAGGCTGTAGTTTGAGCGCTGTTGATGCCATCAACCTGCTTCGCGACCGTGTTGGTGCAGGCCATGTGGCTGATAATCTGGTAAGTGACAAGAATAAGTTCATGGACGAAGTTCGTCGTGAGCGTGCCTGCGAACTGGCTTTCGAAGGCTTCCGCTGGAACGACTTGCAGCGTTGGCTGCTGCTGACCGAGGCTCCTTATAATATTAAGACCCGTCAGGAATTCAAGCGTTCAGGTGACTTCGACTACACCAAGAACGATCCTCGTGACGCTGAGGTGAGTGGATGGGACGAGACAGTCATTGTTGAGCGTTCGTTCGACACCAAGCACTACTTGCTGCCACTCAAGGATGATGAGACAAAACTCTATTCTGGCTATTCTCAGAACCCCGGATGGAATTAAAAGAATAAATAAATAAAAGATCTATGAAACATAAGATATTATATATGTCAGCTCTCTTGGCAGTAACAACAGTTACACCTGCTGCTGCCCAGATTGAGACAGGACAGGATTCGCTCGTCAATGTGGCATTCCGTAAAGTTGCTGCCGATGACGTGATGGGTGGCGTCTCGTCCCTCAACTACCGTGAGCTGATGGAGAAGAACTACAATACTTACAGTCTTGATAACATGCAAGGCTATGTAGCTGGTTTCAATGGTAACGGCATGTGGGGCTTGGATGGTTCGTCCGACTTTTCGGCAGACAACGTGCCCAACGGTATGCTGGTGCTCATCGACGGTGTGCCCCGTGCTGCCAATAATGTCACACCTTCAGAGATTGAGGATGTTACTTTCCTGAAAGGTGCTCAGGCTGTGGTTCTCTATGGTAGCCGTGCTGCCAAGGGTGTGATGCTCATCACCACCAAGCGTGGTCAGGTAACCGATGGACTGAAGGTTAATGTACGTGCCAACACGGGTTGGAATGTTGCCAAGAGATATCCTGAATACTTAGGCTCCGCAGAGTACATGACTCTTTACAATGAGGCCCTTGCCAACGATGGTTTGGCTCCTCTTTACAGCCAGACGGACATCTATAATTTTGCCTCTGGAAAGAATCCTTATCGCTATCCGAACCTTAATCTCTACTCTTCAGATTATATCAAGAAGGCCTATAATCGTACAGATGTTACGGCTGAGATTGAAGGTGGTAACGACCGTGCAAAATTCTATGCAAACGTGAGCTACTATCGTCAGGGTGATTTCCTGGATTTCGGTGAAGCAAAGAACAATCATGTTGACCGTTTCAATGTCCGTGGTAACGTGGATATGAAAATCAACAACTTCATCACCGCTTTCGTGAATGCCAATGCCACGTATTATAATTCGCGTGGTACCAATGGCGCCAATTTCTGGTCAACGGCTGCAACACTGCGTCCTAACCGTCTTTCTCCGCTGATTCCACAAAGCTATGTGGATCCGAATGCTGTTTCAGCTCAGACGATGCTGGCCAATACCACCAACATCATCAACGGATGCTTCTTAGGTGGTACACAGACTGACCTGACCAACGTAATCGGCGATATCTATTCTGCAGGATATAACACCTGGACCAGCCGCCAGTTCCAGTTCGATGCTGGTGTGAACTTTGATCTAAGCTCGGTGCTGAAAGGTCTGTCCTTCCATGCACAGGTGGCCGTTGACTATGCTACGACCTATACGACAGCATTCAACAACACCTATGCTACTTTCCAGCCTACTTGGAGTGAGTATAATGGACAAGATGTTATCGTAGCCTTGGATAATCATGATACAGTTGATAAGAAGTCTGGTGTGCAGAACATCAGCGGCTCTACTGACAATCAGACGATTTCCTTCAATGCTCATTTCGATTACAACCGCACGTTTAATGACGTACACAATGTAAGCGCCATTGCGGTGGTTAACGGATTCCAGCAGAGCGTATCGGGCGTCTATCATAAGCTAGGTAATGCCAACTTAGGTTTCCAGGCTTCTTATAACTATGCTAAGAAGTACTATGCTGATTTTGCTTTCGCCACACCTTGGTCTGCCCGTCTGCCAGAAGGTCATCGTGCAGGTTTCTCACCCTCTTTCACTTTGGGTTGGAACATTGCCAAGGAGAATTTTATGCAGAATCAGAACTTCTTTGATGAACTGAAGATCAGTGCCAGCTATAGCGACCTGAAGACGGACTTGGGTATTGACGAATATTACATGTATCAGGCTACTTATGCAAGTGGCGGCTGGTGGGATTGGAGTGGTAGGACTGGTCACAGCGCAGTTCAGTCAAAGCGTGGTGGTAACGATGACTTATCTTACCTGCAGCGTCAAGAATTCTCGGTTAGCCTGCATGCCGCCATGCTGCAGCGTTCATTGACTGCCGATCTTTCATTCTTTACCAACAAGATGAAGGGTGGTATCATGTTGGCAACCACCCAGATGCCCAGCTACTTCCGTGTATATTATCCCGAATCTTCGTTCCTGCCTTACATCAATTACAACGATGACACCCGTACAGGTTTTGACCTTGCAGTGAAGTATAAGAAGAACTTCGGTGATTTCGGTATGCAGGTTGGTGCAAACTTGACTTACTATTCGACTAATGCCTCCAAGCGTGATGATTCTGGCTACGCCGATGCCTATCAGCATCGTCAGGGTAAGGCAATCGATGCCATTTGGGGTTATGAGTGCTTAGGCTTCTTCCAGGATGCAGCCGATATCGCTAACTCTCCTGAGCAGAAGCTTGGTGGTACGACTGTTAAGCCTGGTGACCTGAAGTATAAGGACCAGAATGGTGATGGTGTTATTGATACCAAAGACCAGATAGACTTAGGCAAGGCTGGATGGTATGGTGCTCCTACAACATTGGGTGTCAATGTTACGCTGAAGTATAAGAACTTCACACTGTTTATGCTCGGTACAGGAAGCTTCGGTGGAAAAGCTGTCAAGAACAACAGTTATTGGTGGATTGACGAGGCTGACAAATACAGTGCTGTGGTTCGCGGACGCTGGACACCAGAGACTGCTGCAACAGCAACCTATCCTCGTCTGACCACTATGAGTGGTGCCAACAACTTCACCACCTCTGACTTCTGGATTTATTCTACCTCTCGTTTCGACCTGGCTAAGGTACAGCTGACCTACGACTTCCCGAAGTCGTTGTTCAACAACGTGAAGTTCATCAAGGGTGCTTCTGCCTATGTAAGTGGCAGCAATCTGCTGACTATTGCCAAGGAACGTGAACTCTTAGAGATGAATGTCGGTTCTGCACCACAGTCCCGCTTCTACAACCTGGGTGTTCAGGTAAAATTCTAAAAGAGTAATTAGAAATTAGAAATAAGATATTATGATTACTAAGTTTATTAATAAGATACTTGTTGCTGGTGTAGTGAGCTGTGGATTCGCTATTGGCTTCACCTCCTGTGACGACTTGACTAAACCGGCATTGGAGAACATTCAGGACATCACTGAGATGTATAATGATCCCACATTTGCCCGTGGTTTGATTGACAATGCTTTCCTTGTATTGCCTTACGAAGGGTCACCGCAAAGTGACGTTGCTACAGACGATGCTGTTTCAAATGATAATAGCAACAGTTATAAGCAGATGGCTACGGGAACCTGGACTTCACAGACGAACCCAATTAACCAGTGGGAGACGCGTTATCACGCTATCCAGTATTGTAACCTCTTCCTCGAGAATATTGAGCAGGTTAAGTGGGATTACACCAGTGAGGTACTGAACCAGATGCACATGGATTTGTATCGCGGCCAGGCTTATGCCCTGCGTGCTCTCCACCTGTTCTATCTGTTGCGTTCGCATTGTGGTATGGTTGACGGCCAGTTGATGGGTGTACCCATTCACCTGACTTCAGAGGGCCAGAGTTCTGATTTCAACCTTCCTCGTAACACCTTTAAGGAGTGTTACGATCAGATTATGGCAGATTTTGACGAGGCATTGAAGTATGTTCCAGAGCAGTATGGCGATGTTTCTGCCGCTCAGGTTCCTGCTAAGTATGCCTCAAAGGGTGCTACAGACGCTGAGTACAATCGTGCCTTCGGTGACATGCAGCGCGGTAAGATTGATGGCTATGTTATCAAGGCCATGAAGGCCCAGGTAGCTCTTTTTGCCGCTTCTCCTGCTTACCAGTCTGCTGGTGCTGTGACTTGGGAACAAGCTGCCAAGTATGCTGCAGACTATCTGATGCTTCGCGGTGGTTTGGCTTGTGTTGATCCGACAGGTTGGAAATGGTTTGCTGACAAGGACTATATCACTGATTTCAAGTTCACCGATCCTGCCGATCGTGCCGAGGTGGTATGGCGTGGTACAGTGGGCGACAGCCATAATCTGGAGCAGGACAACTATCCTCCCTCACTTTATGGTAATGGTCGTGTAAACCCGACACAGAATCTGGTGGATGCTTTCCCTGCAGCCAATGGTTATCCTATTAGTGCCAGTGCTTCTGGTTATGATCCTGCGAAGCCTTATGAGAATCGTGACCCACGTCTGCGTACCTATATCCTTGTGAACGGTGACGCCATGGGTGTTTCAAGTTCTGCTATCAATACACAGGCTGATGGAAGCACACTGGATGCTCTGAATAAGGAGAATGGTAAATCGACGACAACAGGTTATTATCTGCGCAAGATGCTTCGTGATGATGTTAACCTGACTCCTGGTAGCGTAACAGACCAAAGACACTTCGGAATCCGCATCCGCACCACCGAGCTCTTGCTCGACTATGCAGAGGCTGCCAACGAGGCTCAAGGTCCTACTGCCAACGTGGGTGGAGCAAACTTCTCTGCATACCAAGTGATGAAGGCTCTTCGCTACCGTGTTCACGACGGAGAGGACTGGGCAGATCCCTATCTGGAGAGCATCAAGGATGACAAGGCCAAGATGCGTGAGTTGATTCACAACGAACGTCGTTTGGAGCTGTGCTTCGAGAACAACCGTTTCTGGGATTTACGTCGTTGGAAGGATAGCCTCACCGAAAGCGCAAAGGGTGTTAGTATCACGACTCCCGGTACGGGTGTTACAGACTACAAGTTCATCAATGTAGAAGAACGTAAGTATATGGATTATATGTATTATGGTCCGATTCCTTACTCTGAGGTCCTGAAGTGGAGCAATCTGAAGCAGAACGATGGATGGTGTAA
>Ga0326511_10005374_pt1 | contig 10116 bp, 2 predicted proteins | sample 0_2496_0518_D_FD_203701 | JGI IMG/M metagenome (GOLD analysis project Ga0326511, IMG submission 203701) | Bovine rumen microbial communities from UC Davis, California, United States - 0_2496_0518 | ecosystem: Host-associated > Mammals > Digestive system > Stomach > Rumen | place: USA: California... | reverse complement strand
TTGGAGAGCTTTCCGCAAATTGGAGCCGTGGCTGTAGGCGAGTCCATGGACACGGCAGGGCAGACTGTATCGGACCCTACCAAGATTGTGCAGAAGGGCGTAGAAATCATTGTTCCCCTTATCAATGAGGCATTGAAGGCTCATGGATTCCTTGACCTCTTTACAGAGGGCTTTACATTCCTGATTTGCGCTGTGCTGGGGTGTATTTTCCTTATTCTCTTTATGATTATCGGCATACAGGTGGCAAAAGCATATCTGTTTTTTTACTTCACGATTCTTTTCTCCTTCGTCAATTTCATGTTCGCGGGGTTGAAGCAGACAAGGAAATGGGCCTCTAACGGTATCAATGGGATTTTCGCTTCCTCCCTGAATCTTATGTTCTTCGTCATATTCACGGTGATGCTCCAAGTAACCATGCAGAATCTTGTGGTGGGGGATTTGGTCGAAACAAAGACTACTGTATCTGAAATTGGCAGCACAGCAAAAATCCTCAGCATAGATGATTGTTTAGCGCGTATAAGAGCCGTTGAATCCTATGGCGGCAACTATCATTGTGACAATGGACAAGGCTATTATGGAGCTTACCAGATAGATTATGGTAACTATAATAACTGGGATAGTTGGTGTAGTGCTTATGAAGAAAGCGGCGGCGTACTTATCCATGATGGAGAAAACTACACTCGTTGGAATTCATATGGGGATTTGGACACAGCTCCAGAACCTACAAGTACTACCTATCCCTGGGCACCTCAGAATCAGGATGCTGTAGCTCGATTCAAAATACAAGAATACTATAACGAATATGGTTCGTGGGAAGCAGCTTGTCGCGCATGGAATCAAGGCCCTGGAGGAAAAGAAAGTGCGGCCGCTTATGAGTATCAGGCGGCAATTCTAGGGCATCATGGAGCCAATAAGACCAGTCGTGTGGCCAATATTTCGCTGCTCTTCCAGCTATTACTGTTAGTGCTGCTTTTTATTCTCATAGCAGACCACATGGAGAAACTTATCAATAAGCAGTTCGGTGGTATGGGCTTCAAGCTCACCAATGAGCACTAATGAAGGGAGGTGAAAAAATATGCGAAAAGGAAAAGTGATGTACTGTCTTGGTGTGCTTGGCGCTTGCTTCGTAGTTGGTATTGGCACATACGGAATAGGCCATGCACGGGTAATACCCGGCGTGGATGAGCCGTATGACCCAGCAAATTATTACAGCATGACCAGTATATCCTATGCAGATAGCGCTCCGTCCCCTTTTGCGCTGAAGGATTTGGCCAGGCAGGGAGGCAATGTCTATGACTATGCCCGACACATGAAAGCGATTATGGCTACCCAGAATATGGAAAGCTGGCTATCTACGGCCATGGAAAGATTTGGTATTACGGTCAAGAATATGAATCCCTTGGATAACAGCATCTTGACTACCGTCCAAAGAAATCTTGCCAGTCTAAATCAGGACACCAATAGCAGCAGTCTTGGGGAGAAGACTATGGAGTTCTGGAAAAGTAAAATTTTCCGCAGTGAAGATGGATATGAAGATGAAAACAACTTCAAGCCGCAAGAACAATATCAAGCTGCTGCTGCAATCTACAAGATTTATGGAAACAACGCCAAGGGCTTTATTGATACGGCCAGCGATGAACAGGCGAATATAGCTGCCATCGTGGAGGCCAGCAATAACGCCGAAGGGGAGATGCAAGCTGACCAAGCCAAAGCAGATGCTATGGCCATGGTAGAAGCAGAGACCGTCCGGCGAAACACTTTGCTGGGCAACCTCGCCAGTATCAAGGCCGTGGAAGGAAAAATCAAACAAAACGAGGATTTAGCTTTTCAACGGCAGGTACAAGCAGCACAAATAAGTATCGAAGACCCATACCACCGTACCCCGAGGTCGAAAAAACTCTACGAGAAGTCGGAGCCGAAGGGATTTGTGCGGTTCTAAAGCAGAGAGGGGCTGTTGCATAAGTGATTCACTTATGCGCAGCTCCTCTCTGTTATATATTCATATATAGAATTAAATATAACAGAAAATTCTTGCAATATATATAAACATGTGTTAATATTTTAGTGTAAAATCAGTAGAGTAAAACATTGTATAGTTTTTCAACCCCTAAGCAGATTTACCATGGATATGAAATCACCTTATATAGGAGGCATATCCATGATAAGCAAGAATGCGCTAATGAATGAAGCAGACCGCTTCATCTTAGACATGCAGTCGAACCAGCAACGCTATATCGACTTCCTGTCTACTATGGGCAAGTACCACAAGTACGGTCTTACTCAGCAAATCAATTTATTTTTCCACGCACCGGCAGGTGCAAGTGGTGCAGTGGCCACCAAGGCCATCTGGGAAAAGCTGGGGAGGAAGGTGGCAGATGATGCCAAGCCTATCCCCATCATCACGGGAAGCGAATATCAGGAACACGTTGAGGAAGTCTTTGATGTCTCGGCTACCGAGGGCTATCAAGGGGAAACGCTCACATGGGAATATGATGAGCAGAAATGCAAAGCCTATATGGATGAGCACTTTCCCGGCCCCAGCGACCTGTCCATGCCCCAGCGTATCTTGAATTTCGCGAAAAGCTACACCAATGCGCTGCCGTGGGTGGAGGATAAGGAGCTGGCTGCCCTTAGTACGGCCTATGTAATTATGGATCGCTTGGGCTACGATGCCGAAGATGAGATTGGCCTTGAACTTATGCTTCATGACTGGGAGAATGTCAATGTTGAAAAGACTCTTGCCACGGTAAATGATGCCAGCAAGATGGTTTTAAGCCAGATTGGAGATTTTATCAGAAAGGAAGAGAGACAAAATGACAATGGACGAACTGATGGCAACGGAACAGGAATATCAGGAAATGCTCACCCGTTGGGACATGGAGGACAAGGCGAGGGAAGAGCGGATGAAGGAGCTGGACGAGCTAGACCGGCTGACGGCGAAGGCCAAGGAAATGAGGCAGCAGATGAACCTGATGCCCGGACGGTGGTCGGGGATTTGGGCGAAGTACATGGAGGAAGAGAAACCAGCCCAGTGGATAGAAATTCTCCAGAGCGGGAGAGTGCAGCTGATGTTGGGGCAGGTGGACATGGAGTACAACCAGAAGTACGAGCAGATGAAGGCGGAAATAAAGAAGAAAAGGGGCCTGAACCACATATTCCAGCAGAGGGACTTCATGAGGTACACGAGGGCAATAATGGCGATGGAGGACGAGATAGTGTCTCTTCTGACCCAGCAGCTGACGAATCAGGCGTAACAGAAGAACCTTCTACTCATATTACAGTTACCAAGGCATCCCTTCACCCGGTTAGAACACCAAATGGCGGTGTAGCCTGGGTGCCGGAGGACGTAACGGAAAAAGAAGTTACCGTAGATGCTGCCGGAAAAGTCACTGAGGAAAGCGAACCGGCAGCCGTACCTGAAGATAAGCAGGAAAAAGAAGATAAAGCTCCAGCTGATGAAGAGGTTGATATTGGCTATCCCAAACCTACACAGGCCGAAAGGGACATGTCCAGTAAACTTTGGGCTGGGCGTGTACCCAAGGGGAAATACCTTGAATATTCCATTGCGGCGCTTCATGTGGAATTCTATCGCTGGCACCAGATAAAGGAATATGGCGGTGGGATGTATGAGACGGATGGGCAGGCAATGAACCTTGTCCGCAATCACATCATAGCTACGCTATTGAATTTGGAAAAGCAGGGATTGACGCTGCCAGAGATGGAAAACACACCGCTCCCCCCGGAATACCCCGATAACTACATGAAGCTTGGAACCAAGGACTATGAACATCGTTTGAAGTTCTTCACCAAGAGTACGATAGATAATCTGATTCACGAACTTCCCGCTGACTTTCTTGAAGAAGAAAAAGAGACACTTTCGGAAGAAGGGGGATCACTGGATGAACCTGCTCCCATAGAGGAAGAAGAAAAAACGCCTGACCAGGAGAAGGAGCAGGAGCCGGAAAAGCCCTTTACTACGGAGGATTTCAGCCATTTAGATTTTACGGCAGATATGTCTACCACTTCCGGTAAGCGCAAGGTCTTTGAGCGCAACATGGCAGCTATTCGCACGGTAAAACGGTTGGAGGACGAAGAACGGGAGGCCACGCCGGAAGAACTGAAGGTACTCAAAAGCTTTTCTGGCTTCGGCGGCCTGCCGGAAGCCTTTGACCGATATAATACCGCTTGGCAGAAGGAATACAATGAGCTGCGGAATAATCTCACGGATTCCGAGTACAGCTCTGCCCGGGCTTCCACGCTCAACGCCCATTTCACGCCGCCAGAGCTTATTCAGGGAATTTATGAGGGCCTGGCAAAGCGTGGCTTTGCTGGGGGCAATGTCTTGGAGCCGTCTTGCGGCAACGGCAGATTTTTGGAAAATATGCCGGAAAGCATCCGGGAGGGTAGCAATATTCATGGCGTGGAGCTTGACCCCATCACAGCCCGAATTGCAGCTCATATCTATACGGATGCGACCATTTCCAATCAGCCGTTTGAGCGTACTACCTATGCAGATGGTTCTTTTGACCTTGCTATCAGCAATGTGCCCTTCGGGGAATATCGCATAACCAGTGATGTGCGTTACAAGAAGCAGCGCCCTTATATTCATGACTATTTCATCAGCAAGATGGTGGATGAAGTACGCCCCGGCGGCTATGTAGTAGCTATGACCAGCTCCGGCACCATGGATAAGAAGTCATCCAAGGCAAGGGAGGATATTGCTGCCAAGGCTGAACTGGTAGGTGCTATTCGTCTGCCAAACACGGCTTTTAATTCCTCTGGCACCAGCGTTACTTCGGATATTCTCATCTTGAGAAAGCGAGAAACACCTCTTAACATTACCCATGATAAGAACGGGGAAGTTCAGGGAGAAGATGCCAACTTCATGAGCTGGGTATATTCAATGCCGGAAAGTGAATTGGGGTATCAGAACCTCAACCATTATTTCAGCCAGCACCCGGAAAACGTGCTGGGAAGTCTTGCTGTTGTTTCCGGCCCCTACGGGGATACGCTGACTTGTGAGCCGGAAGAGGGCATGGATTTGGGGAAGCAGATTGCCGAAGCCATAGCAAACTTTGAAGGAAGCTACGAAAAAGCCACTAACCCCCTAGAGCCACCGGTGCAGGAAAACACACAGTCCGGCAGCAGTTTTGGCTATGCCTATGAAAATGGCAAGGTGGTCTACCATAATGTCTATGGGGAGACGCAGGATTTCCAGAGCTTTATCCATCAGCAAATGGTGAGGGATGCCATTATCAGCCAGCAAGGGGATAAGAAGGCCAAAGGGGAAGTGCTGGGAGAGGAAGATTTGACCGAAGGACGGCGCAAGAAAATCAATGCTGTCATGGCCAAAGCCCCGGAACTGGAAAAGAAGGTGCTTTCTCTTATCCATATTCGGGATGCAGTCAAGGATGTCTTCGATGCCCAGACCAATGGTTGCTCCAATGAAGAATTGTCTGCCTTGCAGGACACTTTGAATTCCATCTACGACCAGCATGTGAAGAACTACGGGCATATCTACAGGGACACGGAGCTCTTGTCTTCTTTCCGGCATGACCCAGCATGTCCCCTGATGGAAGTGCTGGAAAATGTGGATGCAGAAACGGGTGTGTTCTTAGGCAAAGCAGATATTTTCACAGCCCGTACCGTTATGCCATCCTTTACGCCGGAAAAGGCGGAAACGGCCATGGATGCCCTGGCATTTTCCATGCAGGAAAAGGGCAAAGTGGACGTGGGGTATATGGCCAGCCTTATGCCGGAGACGAATGTGACCGACATCCTCAAAGAGTTGACGGATAAAAAGCTCATCTTCCAAGATTATCAGGATGGTGAATACAAGATAGCCGATGAATATCTCTCTGGCAATGTCCGTGCAAAAATCCGCTACCTGCAGGAAGAGCGGAAAAAGCTGCTTCTGGATAAGGAGCTTGCTGTGGCAAATATCACGATGCCCTATTGGCAGCCGGATTTTGCTCCGGAACATGACCTGGAGAAAAGAATCCATGATATTCTGAAGGACACCCAGCAGTATGTGCGCTCTGGCAATGGCCGCATCCGGGAAGGAGATTTGCATCAGGGGACAATCTATGGATTGTATCAGTTAAACGGGAATGAGCGCACATTTTATGAGAACCACGTTGCAGACCGGGAGTTCATGCTCCATATGGCTGGAGCCATGCGGCAAATCAGCTACCACTTCCCCGAGGAATATCGGAATGACCCAGTATTCTTGCTGGATGCCTTTCGATATGGCGTTAAGAGCATTTCCAATCAGGATGAAGCTGGAGCCGATATTCGGGATATGTTGGAGCACATGGAGCCGAAAGCCAATGTGAATTCCTATTTCCAGCCGGATTTCGTGCCTTACTACAAATTCCTGCACGAAAAACTCACCGCTGTTGACTATGCTCATTTAGAAAAGCAGGAGAAGGAAGAATACAAAAAGGAAATTATAGCTGCATGGCCTGCCTATAAGACGGCCTATGACAAGCAGGTGGAAGACATCGTTGCCAGCCGTCAGGACGAGCAGCTTAGTATCTACGAAGATAAGCTCCGGGACATTGAGGCCAATATCGAGGCGCTAGAGGAAGTGAAGCCCACGGACATTCCTTCCGAGGACATCCGGGTGACACTGGGAGCTACATGGCTGCCTATAAATTATGTGAAGGACTTCCTCACAGAGGAGCTTGACCTGTCTTATAGTGAAGCCAGAAAGCTCAAAATTGAGTATTCCAAGGCCTCTGGCAAATGGCATATTGACAATAAGGGAGGCTTCTTCAACACCAAGATAGACCAGATTTATGGCACCAGCGACATCAATGCTTTGAATCTTGCCGAGCTGGCCTTGAACCTCAAGCAGCCCCATGTCTATAAAAACACAGAAGATGGCAAGCGGGTGATAAACCCCGAAGCTACTTCGGCAGCACAGATGAAACAGGAAGACCTGAAGCGGGCGTTTGCTGATTGGATAATGAAGGACGAGAAGAGGGCTGCCAGAGTGACAGCTTTCTACAACGAGAACTTCAATGCGGTCGTTCCTCGGGAGTATAACGGCGAATACCTTCGTTTTCCCGGCATGAACCCCGCGATTGAGCTAAAAGACCATCAGAAAGCGGCCATCGCCCATACACTCTATGGCGGTAATACCCTTTTCGCGCACTCTGTGGGCGCTGGAAAGACCTATGAAATGATAGCTTCGGCCATGGAGGCCAAAAGGTTAGGGCTTTCCCAGAAAGCTTTGATGGTGGTGCCCAAACATCTCACCGAGCAGACCGGGGCTGCCTTTATGAAGCTCTACCCCAAGGCAAAAATTCTTGTGGCCCAGCCCAGCGATTTTGAAAAGAAGAACCGCAAGGCCTTTGTGGCCAAGGTTGCCACCCAGAATTGGGATGCTGTCATTATGGGCTACACCCAGTTTGAGCGCATCCCCATCACCCCGGAACGCCGGATTGCCCTGCAGGAGCAGCGTATCGGAGAGTACGAGGATATGCTGGATGAACTTAGAGCCAATGAGGATTCCAGGTATTCCATCAAGCAGGTGGAACTGATGCTGAAAAAGGCCAAGGAACGTCTGGAAAAAGCCCAGGATGAAGTGGAAAAGAACAAGGATGATATGCCCATCTACTTTGAAGAGCTTGGCATTGATAGGCTCTATGTGGATGAAGCCCATAACTTCAAGAATATCTATGTGGCCACCAAGATGAACAATGTAGCAGGTATTGGCACCTCCGATTCCGTTCGAGCAAATGACTTGATGGATAAGTGCCAGTACATCAACGAGAAGACCAATTACAAAGGTCTCGTCTTTGCCACCGGCACCCCGGTTTCCAATTCCATGACGGAACTTTATATCATGCAGAAATACCTCCAGCCGCAAGTGCTGAAGGAAGCCGGTATCAACAGCTTTGACGATTGGGCAGCCACCTTTGGGGAGGCCGTAACTGGCTTTGAATTGAAGCCGGAGGGCAAGGGCTTTATGGAAAAGACCCGTTTCTCCCGGTTCTTCAACCTGCCGGAGCTGATGGCCATAGTCAAAATGACTGCTGACATCAAGACCGCTGATATGCTTGACCTGGATGTGCCTGACTGTGAAATGGTTGTTGACCAGATAGAGCCAACAGAAACCCAGTCTGACCTCGTAAATCATTTGGCTGTCCGGGCTGAATCCATCCGGGAAGGCGGCGTTGACCCCAGCGAAGACAATATGCTGAAAATCACCAATGAAGGCCGTATGCTGGCTTTGGATGAGCGCATTATCGACCCAACACTGCCGGATAATCCGGGTAGCAAGGTCAATAAGTGCATCAAGAATGTCCTCGAAATCTACAAAGCCACCGAGGAGAAAAAATCCACCCAGCTGATTTTCTGCGATAAGTCGGTGCCCAATAAAAAGGAGCCGAACAAGTTCAATGTCTATGATGATATTCGCAATAAGCTGGTGGAGGCAGGTGTGCCCAGGGAAGAAATCGCCTTCGTACAGGAGGCCAAGGACGATGAAGCCAAGGAACAGCTCTTTGCCAAGGTCAGAGCCGGGAAGGTGCGTGTACTCTTAGGCGGCACGGATAATCTCGGCGTGGGCACCAATGTCCAGGACAAGCTCATTGCGACCCATGACCTTGATGTGCCCTGGCGGCCAGCTGACCTTGAACAGCGCATGGGGCGTATCGTCCGCCGGGGCAATGAGAACAAGAATGTGAAGGTCTTCCGCTATGTTACCAAAGGAACCTTCGATGCCTACATGTGGCAGCTCATTGAGAATAAGCAGCGTTTTATCTCACAGATTATGTCCTCCAAGATTCCCACAAGGGAGGCTGAGGACTGTGATGAGGTGGTTTTGAGTGCTGCTGAAATCAAGGCGCTGGCGGCCGGTGATCCCCTGATTAAGGAAAAGATGGACGTGGATAACGCCTATAACCGCTTGAAGATTGACAAGGGAACCTACCTGAAAAACCGGGAGCTTATGTCCAAACAGGTAAAAGTAGACCTGCCGAACCGCATTGCCCAGAGTGAGAGCCATTTGGAGGCCCAGCTCAAGAATAAGGAAACGTGGCAGAATAACACCCATAAGACCACGAGGCTGGATGGAGAGGCACAGGAAGCCTTTGCCATGACTATAAACGGCGTGAAGTATCTGGATGAGAAAAAGGCTGTGGAGGCATTGGAAAAAGCCCTTGACCCCATGGCTACCAAGAAATTTACCGGGGAATACAAGGGCTTCAAGCTCTCAACCCAATTTGACTGGATGAATAACTGCCCTTACATTCAGGCCGTAAACGCCACCGACTTCCGTATCGACATCTATGGCAGCAAGAAGCGTATTATGACGGCTATCAAGGGGATTGACAAGCAGATTGATAAACAAATCACGGAGGAAAAAGAAAATCTGGCAACCTTGAAGCATAACCTCGAAGTGGCCAAGAAGACCATGGAAGCCCCCTATCCAAGGGAAGATGAGTTTCAAAAATTGAAGGCGCGTTCAGAGGAAATCGACATGATACTGGCTGCTAAGGAAAAAGGCCTCACGAGCGCGAAGGAAATCGAAGGGGATGTGCGCCGGAGCCGCATTCTGAAGCTGGTGGATAAGGATGGCCATATGGACTTCACCAAGCTGGAAGGAAAAACCGATATAGAAAGGACTTACCTTTTCCGGGCAGCCGAAGCCCTGACCAAAAACGACAATGCCTATTCCCCTGATAATGCCATGAGCACAGACAAGGGCATAGCCGATTGCATGATTGCCAAGGGTTACGACCTCGAAAATATCTATAAAACCATTGAGGAGTTGTCTCCTAGCATGATAAAAGCCGTTGATGTGAAGCGGCTGGTGGGAGAGAAGACAGAAACTGCCCAGTTGGCAATGGCTAGATAAGAAAGTATAGACCAATAAAATACATGAAAATATCTATATGTATTTTATTGGTCTATTGTGCTATAATGAGCATGGGGGTGATATATATGCCGCAGACAAGACAGGTTATCTGGCATAGACAGGAGCTACTTCGTCATATGACAACTTACAAATTCAAACAGATGGTAGCAAGCGGAGAATTGCAACGCATAAGAAAAGGTATCTACAGCTATCGTGACAGCAAGGAACCTGATAATGACATGGTACTG
>Ga0326511_10005371_pt1 | contig 10119 bp, 14 predicted proteins | sample 0_2496_0518_D_FD_203701 | JGI IMG/M metagenome (GOLD analysis project Ga0326511, IMG submission 203701) | Bovine rumen microbial communities from UC Davis, California, United States - 0_2496_0518 | ecosystem: Host-associated > Mammals > Digestive system > Stomach > Rumen | place: USA... | reverse complement strand
CCAAAGTTCAACCTTATCTTTAATTCCTCCATAATAGCCAAATATCATATTATTTTTAGATGAATTAGCAAAATAATTACCATTCAACCAGATATTTTTACAAGAATAAACTTTAAATTTTGTTAGAATTTTTTCGGTAATACCGTATTTAGCCCACCATTTAAGTTCTGTTTCAGTAAAATCCTGTATTTCTACATTGATAATTGCTTGACCAGAATCCTTAAATTTAGGCACTTCTACAATTTTAATTTCTTCTTTTTTAACTGAACCTTTAATAAGTCCAAAATCAGTTGCTATTATTTTTAGAGCTTTATGATAATTACATTGATATTTAGTCATAACAACGTTAATAAAATTACCATAAAAAGCTCCACTAAAGTCTTTAAAAATAAGTTCTCCAGATTTGTTCCTAAAGAAAGAACACGTTGGGGTTTTATCACCTCTCAAAGGAGATTTAAACAATCCTTTTTTAACTGGAATACCCAAATAATGGGTCATATAGGTTTCTTCGCTATACTTAGATAAGAGAAATTCTTTTGTAATGTCTTGTTCAAATTCAAAATTTAATTTCATCTTTAAAATAAGTTAATATTGACTAATATAAACTATTTTAATGAGAAATTAAAATAAAACTTTCCTCTCGGAAAGTTTTATAGTTTATTAGTCTTTTGATTAATCAAGAAGATCATCAAACGCTACTTCATTAGATTCAGATGATTCTGAAGGAGCACTCTCCTTCTTAGACATATCAGTTGGTTTTGCAGACTCAAGTTCCTTCTTCTTAGAAAGCTCATAAGCAGTAAATCCTACCTTATCTCCGAATACACTATTACTTACAGGGAACCACTTAGCCTTACCCTCTTCATTAAGTTCCTTACTAAGTCCACAATACTGTGGCATCTCAGCATAAACAGAACCTTCTACATTTCTACCAACAAGCTTCATACTTGTAGTATTCTTGTTTGTAGCGATTACTTTCTTAAAGAGAGCGATAAGAGTGTCATAACCATCAACCTTATCCATGTTCTTCTTTAGCTTCTCAAGTCCTTCTGGATCAAAATACTGACCAACAAGGAAAAGGAAAGCAAGATTGTTCTCATGGTTAGAAGGTCTCTCATAATCGTGACCCTGTGCATTCTTGAATACAGGACGCTTGTTATCTTCTGGAACGAAGATAGACTTTACAAACTCACCATCAGGACACTCGAAATGGAAAGCCCAAGACTTCCAAGCTCTACCATTCTTTGATGTACCTGTCTTTGGTTCATCAATACCTGTAAACTTTACATTCTCATAAATGTTATATGCTCTAAGAAAATTAGTATTCTTTACTTTCTGCTCTGAAAAACTACCGAAATTAAAACTACCCATAATTAAATTTCAAAAATATCATTATTGATTTCTAAATAACCATCTGTTTTACTATCAGAATCAAGAAGGTCATCAAGATCGTCATCAATATCCTTCTCGTGTTCAGATTTATCATCTATTTTTACAACTTTACTTTCTTTTGGTTCTGGTAACGGTTTATCTCCTTCAAGGATAAATAAACCTTCTTTGTTAGGATGAGGCTTAAGTGTAAACTCAGAACCATATTCACTAAGTTCTTCATTAGCTTTACCTCTACAACTAACAGTTAAACTCTTAGTAAGTTTATTTCCTGCCTTAGTACCAAAAGCAGTATTAGACCCAATTACAGGAACAAGTATATTACCTATCTTTTGATACTTAATATCAATACGATCATCAGGCTCAACACCAAGTAAATTGGCTGCTACTTGAGTTAAAGTATATTTACTTGTTTCTAGAATTAATTTAGGAGTTGTATCATCAGAGGTAACAGCCTTTTTCTTAGGTGTTGCACTCTTTTTAGAAACTGAAAAGTCTCTAAATTCTCCGGTCTCAGGATCCAGAGCTATAAAGCTCTGAGTATCGAGATCGAAATAAACTTCCATTTTAACAAGATTAGTCTTCGCCATTATATTCCTTTATTTTAGAAATTACCATATTAAGATCATTATCTATAAGAAGTGTATCGAAAAGTCCCATTGGAGACTTAGCAGTACAAGTTCCATCAGAATTAGTTTTAAACTGATACTTTGGATTACCATCGTCATCACGATTTACTTCTGTGAAGAACACATAAGTAAACAGACCCTCAAGAGTGATGACATTATCAATCATTTTCGTTAAAATTACATAAATTTTTTATTTGATATAATTACTATCAAATTTATGCCTACCGTATTTCTACGGGAACTGACTATGTATTCATAAATTCTTTATATTTGATAAATTTAAACCCTTTTACATCATTTATTTTATGATTAAAAGTTTTCTAGTTAATTTTTGTTTAAATTTACCTCAAATTAAAATATATAAAATTTACATCCCCATTTCAAAATTGATTAATTACTTCAATTTCTACGTAGCCGATCCGCTACTAGTCGATACACGCGCCCAAAATAGTCTAGAATTCTATTTTTGCTTGGCTCGGCATTGTCATACAGTTAATCTCACGACTTGTGCTTCAGATTTCGCCGAATTAGGGGTTATACTGGCAAAATATTATTTACCTTGAGTCTTAATCTTATAATATGGATTCATTTTGTCACCAGTATTTTCACTATGAGTAAGAATAACAACATATAAATCATCGCGGAGATTCATGGCATCTTTGATTACCTGATAAGCATGTTGAGCCATTTGAGTAAATTTATCGACAAAATGTTATGTTTATAATAAGTGACAAAATCTTATATTGCATAACTCTAATATTTTCATATTAGTTTAGACTATATCTTAAATTTCAATACTCCTACGTTTTTGTCCGTAAGGAGTAAGTAAAGCCTCTTCTAATGTCCATTTATGTTTATTTAATCTAGTTATAACTGTTGAATATTTAATATTATATATATTACACCACTCTTTTAGAGTTTTATATTCTCCATTAAATTCTGTTAAATTATCTTTTTCAGTTCTATTTATAGCTTCTTCAAAAGACATTCCTGAACGATTTATTCTTTGATATAAAGTTGTATACTTAATATTCAATATTCTAGCCCATTCTTTTAAAACATGAGTTTCTCCATTATAAGTATAAACTTTATTAAATTCTCCTCTATTTTGACATTGAGTAGTTTGATTTGTCCATCTACAATTTTCTGGGCAATAATTTCCATTTGGATCTATTCTATCTATAGAATATCCATCTGGACAAGGTCCCATATCTTTATAGAATTGTTCAAAAGAATTTAACCATTCTTCACAACAAGTTATTCCTCGATTAATATATCTATTTGCATCATCTATATTTGGATTAGTAACTCGTGTCTTCATTCCTCTCCAAATATTATATTCTCTCATTTCTTTTCTTTTAACTCCTGGAATTATTTCTTTTCTAGGAAGTTCTCTAACACATTTTGGACATCCACATTTACTTTTTAAATGTGTTTCTGGAGATTGTTCAAATTCTCCGTGGATAGGACAAATTATTATTACTTTTTTCTTTGTAGATTGATATTTAACTTTTGAATAATCAAACTTATCCCCAAATAATTCTTTAGATTTTTCAATAAATTTTTGTGTATTCCATTTCATACTTTACTACTTTTATAAATTTTAATACACAAATATAGCTTTACTTTTTGAAATTTCCAACCTTTTCGGCAAAAATTTGTCAAAAATTTGCCTACTTCCCAACAACGGGAATAGTCGTTGAACCTTACTCTTTTTTTATTTCACAATAAAAAGAGGAGTCTTGGATGCTGATTACCTATTCTGTTTCACAACAAATAAGAATAATTTTTAAACATTCGCATTTACTTTTTCAAGTTATGCTGTAGTTTATTCTCCTTTAAGGCTTCCAGCAATTAAATTGGTAAGGACCCAAATTGATCCTTTGTCTCCTGCACGATCCATTGCTTCAAAACCCATTACATACTGATAATCGTCAATAATGACTGTTTTGATATTAGGAAGTTTAGTATTAATTACTTTTAGCATCTTACCGATATTATCAACGTTAGATGCTGTGAAGAAATTTCCGTGAAGTTCCTTTGTTTCTGGATCAACTCCAAAAGTTGGATATTTCTTCTTTGCGCCCTTTGTACCAGGACGTTTTCCAGTGGTTGAGATTATGAAGGTCTCTTCTGGATTAAGGTTTCTTATACTTGTAGTTTTACCACTACCACTTTCTCCTACGACTGCGATTAATTCTGCCATTACATTGTAAATTTAAATTGTTCTTTCTTTTCTTTATCTGGCATCTCTTGCTTTTTCCAAAGCCAATCTGGAGTTTTATATCTTTCTACATCATAAATCTCATCTGGTTTAGGTAATTCCACCCAGATATTAGATTTACCATAGAATGCACAACTATCTTCTACATTAGATTCACCGTATCTATTCTTAATACATACAATGCTTCTAAACGTATCGCCAAATTGTACTATGTCGTATTTATTATGAGTTTTTAACTTATCAACATTAGGATTATAAATTGCTAATGTTATATCAGAATCCTCATACGGAACATTAGTTTCTTTAACATCAGACATTTGAGGTAAATACATACCTAACTGTCTTCTTGCAGATGAAGATTGGTCTCTATTAGATTGCATTATAGCTAATGGACTAATACTATAAGTATTACGTAAATAAACAAAATAATTTGATAATAAATCAATTTCTTGTTTCTTACTTCTTCCGTCTTTAGTACGAAGCAATCCCATATGATCAACAACAACCAAATATGTTAAATTTGGATTATTCGGATAATATACTTTACGATTACCCTGTTCTTCAACTTTTCCTCTTTGTTCTAAATCTTCTTTTAATTTAGCATAAATTGTATCAGCATTTGCTCCTTTATCGTAAATCCTAATTTTGGATTCTACTTTCTTTAACCAATCAGCACATTCCAAAACTATTTTATAATATTCGTCTGGAAGTCTATAATTTCTCTTTTTAGAAAGTAATTCTTTAAAAGAAAGTTCAATGTGATATTTTTCAAATATGTAAATACAAAGAAGTTTAGCAAGAATGATTTCTGCTTTCATCTCTAATGAGAATAAATAAACAAAGAAATCATCATCGTCTAAATGTTCCATTAATGGTCTATAAATATAAGCATACATCATGAGATTTGATTTACCACAACCTGAACCTGCAAATAATAGTGTATATGTTTGTTTACATACACCATCTACAATATTTTCAAGTTTTGGTAATCCCATGGTATATCCCCAATTCGAACCATCACGACCGTTTATAATTTGTGTTAGTAAAGAATTACTAATCATAACATTTTAACAGTATTCGTGTTAAATCCAGCCCCTCCATCACGAAGAGTCTTTAAATCTAACCAGCTATGATCACAAATAAAATTCGCTAACGATTTATTTATGTCAATACCGTTTTCTACTGCCCAATCAAGTAAACTGATAATTTCGTTATGAATATCAGGATTCCACTTAATAATTTTACCATATTTTCGCCAAGCATCTTCAAGGTCTACAAATTTCTTTGAAACATTTCTTATTCCAACCATATTACCATTTATATTGGCAAATTGTGGATAATGTTCAAATAATTCTTCACCCATTTCACCAGACGCTCGATAAAAGTTCTTTAAGAAATTCTTATTAAACTCTATTTCGTAAATATCAAGTTTTTCTCCTTTCTTTGGAATGTTACAACTTTTTAATATAATTCCTTTATTTTGTAGTGATAATAAAATATCTCTAAAATCTCCCCTTACATTTTCTGGGATACTCAAAAATTTAGCAAGATATTGTTGTTCTTCGTCACTCTCTTGCGCTAAGAGAATTAATCTTGCTACAAACATTTCAGTCGGAGTTATCTCATATTTTTCAATGAGAACTAATTCATCGTCTATATTAAAATTAAGTTTTTGCACTATATAGTTAAAACTAGTTTCAAACAACTAATCTTTCACTACAATCGGTTCAACTTCTTTCGAAGGGTTATCAATTATATAATCCTTTAAAAAATCATTAGAAAGTTCTTTACTTCTTTCTGCCATTTTTTGTAAATCGTATTGTTGTGCAATTTCATACACTTCATCAGATGATAACATTCTAAGATGTGAATCGAAATAATTTAACAATACGAGTTCAAGCATTCTTTCTACTGTCATTTTTTAAAATCTAAAAGTTAATTTTGGTATTTTCTTTTTATACGGTTTAGGTTCTTCATAATTAAGAACTGCTTCTAAACCTTGTTCGTCAATTGTTGTATATTGAGATTTAGCGTGAGCTTTCTTAAACCATTCGGTTTCTGCTGTATCATTAATAACAAGATTAAAGATTTCAGCCTGTTTATTTTCTTGCGCTCTACATACTCTACCTACTCTTTGAACTGCTTTTATTTTAGAAGAATCAATTCCAAGCATCACTGCTATAGATAAATCTGGAATATTAAGACCTTCATTTGCTTTAGCAATTGTGTTTATAACACGAATGTCACCAGATTGTAATTCTTCTAATGTTGCACGACCTTTCTTTTTAGTGTCTTTACCACTATATACTTTTCCAATTCCAATAGCTTCAGCCATTTTTATATTATTGGAAAAAGTAATAATTTTAGCATCTGGACGTGCATCAATTATTTTTCTCGCAATTTCAATTTTCTTAGGATGATTATTAATAAAAGATTTTCTACCTTGTAATGCTCTCATGAAAGCAGTTGAATGATAGATAATAGATTTAAGAACTGCGGATTTTTCTTCTTTTGTACCATTTGGACATAATTGATCTCGATATGCAATACGAGCCAAATATCCTTTTGGACCAACCATATTCATGACTAATCCAAAATCATAGTTAAAAAATCCAAAATGTTCATTAAATTGTCTATTTAAATCTTTATATTCTTGTATGTTATCTACTTCTATTAGTACTTGATATTCTTTATAATCGGAAATCCAACCATTAATCATACATTCCTCTAATGTGATTTCATCACATACAGGACAATATTGTTTAATGATAATTTCTTTTCCATCAAGTCTTTCAATAGTTGCAGTAAGTCCTAAAATCAGAGAATAATTAACTCTATTGAACACTTGTTGAAACAAGTCAGATGCAAATCTATGAATTTCATCCAAAATTAAAAAATCACAAATATATTTTGTGTCTTTTAATACAATAGTGTTAATTACTTCTACAGAACAATTAAGTCCGTATCCTAATGAATCAAGGATTTCTTCCCATTGTTCTTTAAGAGTAGTGGTAGGAACAACTACTAAAATTCTATATTGGGGTTTACGCTTTAGTATTTTACCTATCAAGTTTGTTCCAACTCGAGTTTTCGGATTGTTATCATACGATTTTTTATTCGTATTTCTTACTCATTACAAGTAAGCCCCGCGTACCTTTTCATCCACTTATTTCAGTTGGGATGTCGGACACTCTTGGGAGGATTATAGTCTGTTATACAGTTTCACCTCCTACGCTGTACGATGACTCAGATTCTTTAGTTTCTAAGTTTATCTCGGGATTTTCATACATATAGTCTCTCGACTCAAGCTTCAGCTTTTCCCCGATATTGCCCGATTGTAATTCTGTAAATTCCTCTACAGAACGGCTTCCGTTTTTAAAAAAATTATATAATTTATATTTCCTATCTAAATATATATTACAATTAGAATAAATATAATTAATAAATTTAATTCCATTTTCTTTATTAAATTCTAAAATATAAGTTTTTTCAGAATGTCTTTTGTCATGTCGTCTTATAGATTCTATATTAGAATATTCGTCAATTTTATCTAAAAATTCTGGAGTTCCTAATATAGAAATAACAGGACTAACAATATGTGTATATACATGACGTGTAAAACATCCATCACCATCAAAATAACCTCTAATAAAGTGTGGAATTAAATCTTTTGAACTAAATATTGATTCATTAGGAAATTGTAATGTTAAAGATTTATTAGATGTGCAACCTAAATTGTTAAGAATAGTCCATAAATGTTTATTTGTAATAGTCCATCTACATCTAGAAAACTCTTTATTTTTGCATTTACTTTTTCCTAATTTAACATTATCTCCTTGATATTCCATAAATGAATTAAATTTTTTAAGATGTTCTATATCATCTCCTTTTAAACTTAATTCAAAAGTATAAGGAACTTTTTTACCTTCAATTTGTTCTCTAATACTTCCATCAGCAAAAATAAAACCTAACCAGTATGCTTTTTTCTCTGTATCTATAGAATCAAAGATATGTTCATTAAATTTAGTTTTATTTTGTTTATTAATTATCTCAATACCTAATTCTTTAAATTTTTTTGCAAGAGTTTGTCTTGTTGTATGTTCTCTTTCTGCTAATTTAGTAAGAGAAATACTAGTTGTTTGAAATTCAAATGCCAATTTTTCTATATCCATAATTTTAACTGTTAAATTAATAATATAACAAATATATAACTAATTTAACAAGTTTCAAAATTTCAAACAAAAATTTTATTTTGGAAACCAAAACCTGTTGCACCAACAACAGTAGCTTTTCCTTTATGCTTTACCCAATTCTCAATACATTGTGCTTGACGTTCATCCCTTGTAATGGGACCAAATAAATCAGCCATTTACCTGAAGTCTGTATCCTTTAAGTTTACAAACTTCATTAATCTGTTTGATTCGAGATTCCCATTGTTTAATATGAACGTCTACTTCATCCTCAAGATAAAATAAAAGTTTATTTTGAAGAAGTACGAGCTGATCAGTTGTAAGTTGAGAATAATTCTTATTCTTTAACTGAACTGCTGCACGAAATTCAGTGTAATTAAGTTTTGCATTTTCATCATCTATAATAAGACGAATGTTGTTACGGATTCCGAGTCTTTCCTTAATTACCTCAAGTCTATTACGTATCTTTCCATCAGCAGTTCTCTCAGTAAGATCTTTCATTTCTTGCTGTGTAAACCAAAGAGGAAGCTTAGTAATAAAGTTTAAAGTAATATGCTTTTTGTTGAAAGTACCAAGTGAATCAAGGCAAGCATCAATTACTGTATTAATAGGAATATTAGAAAACTCTGATGGGATATTGTTAAGTATTCCCATAGGAAGTTCTTTTAAGTTTTCTACTCCATACATTTCTTTAAGCTGTACTTCATTATCACGAAGGAACTTACGTAAATCCTCTTGATAATGAAATCTAGGATACTTTGCTCTATCAGATGTATGATAGGTATTCTCCTGATAACGCATAAAGAGTTCTGCGTTGCATTTCATTCTCTGCTCCTTAATAATTTTGAGAAGAACATATCTTCCTGGATTTTCCTTATCATTACTATAAAGCATAGAAGCACAATGGTCAAAAGCAGCTTGTAACTGCTCTACACTCATGTCCATTAACTTAATTTCGTCCTGTACTTTACGTCCGTTAATATCCTTCTTTGGACCCTTCCAAACGTATGAATTTACATCATTACTCTTTGCGTCGATTGCTTGTGTTAGTGCATCTCCGATTATACTCATTATTTTTCATAACTATAAAATAAATATAAAATGATCTAAAGTACAATTTCATTTTTAACTTCTTCCTTTAAAGGAACAAATTTAATAAAATGAAAATGATCATAATTATGATGGATAAATTTCTTTCCATCATACCATTCTGTTATTCCGCTTAAAATTTCTTCGCAACTTAAGTATCCTTCGTCTCCAATATGTAGCGTTTTATGATCCCAATTTGGATATCTTGTACAAATCAAATATTTAGTATTAAATCTATCAATATCATCTTTGTCCAAGAGTTGGAATACATAATTTATATAATTACTTATATCTTCACAGAAGTCAACTAATTTTGCTAAAGTCATTATTTTAGGAGTCTTTATAGTCTGAGCATCCATACTTTGCAAAATTACATTTTAAATTATCCATATTTATAAAACACGGATAATGTAAACAATCTTTACAATCTCTTTTAGGATGCTTGTATTTAAACCCAGAACTATCTTTTAAAAGTTTATTTAAGTCATCCTTCATATTGCTAAAAGTCCAACAACTGCACCAAGAACCCCAATAATCCAATTCTTAATATGATGTTTAGTTTTTGACATCTTTATTGCTTTATTAAGTTCGGAGATTG
>Ga0326511_10005369_pt1 | contig 10120 bp, 13 predicted proteins | sample 0_2496_0518_D_FD_203701 | JGI IMG/M metagenome (GOLD analysis project Ga0326511, IMG submission 203701) | Bovine rumen microbial communities from UC Davis, California, United States - 0_2496_0518 | ecosystem: Host-associated > Mammals > Digestive system > Stomach > Rumen | place: USA... | reverse complement strand
AGACAGTACAGCTTCCACATAAAAAACATACCAAAAAAGGAAAGAAGAAAAAGCAGCCAGTAAAGCTCGTCCGTAATATTACGGTTATTCCTGAAAAACTTGAAAAATGTCTGGAAGAAGCTAAAAAGGTGCATCACGAAATCACCTGTCCATGCTGGGGTGTTGTTGGTCATTGGCGTTTTTACAAGTCAGGGAAAAAAGTATGGATTGAGCATTATCGCAAAGGAAAGCACAGAAATGACCCGTCAGCTTATGTTCCCAAGCAATATGTACTTCCAGAGGAGGAAACCACATGAAATTTACTTTATACACTTCCGATTATACCGGAAAGCCACAGAATACAGTATATCCGAATGAGGCAGTAATTACTTCTGCTGATGACATGAAGAAAGCTGTCGGCTTTGACCATGTATGTGCAAAATACAAGAACAGCCGCCGTTCCAATGATAACTTTATCAGCTCTGATGTAATCTCTCTGGAATGCGACAACGACCACAGTGACAAGCCCGACGAGTGGATTACTCCGCAGATGCTGGAAGATGAACTGTCCGGCGTGAATTTTGTTATTGTCAGCAGTCGCCACAACATGAAGCCAAAAGGAAAAAAGTCTGCACGCCCCCGTTTCCATATGTTCTTTCCGACAAGTATCTGCACCAGTGCAGATGCCTGTGCGGAACTGAAACAGCAGATTTACAAAGAATTTTCATTCTTTGACAGCAAGGCTCTCGATGCCGCACGCTTCTATTTCGGCTGTCAGGCTGATGAAATCCTCTGGCATGAAGGCGATATGAGCATTGAGGAATATCTGTTTTTCATGCAGGATAGTGTTCAGGCAATTCCGCAGGGACAGCGTAACAATACGCTTTCAAGATTTGCCGGACGTGCTGTCAAGCGTTTCGGTGCAACCGACAAGGCTTATGAAGTTTTTATGCGTGAAGCCTCCAAATGTGACCCGCCTCTGAGCGATGACGAATTGTCCTCTATCTGGAACAGTGCCTGCCGTTTTGCGAAAAAGGTACAGTCGCAGAAAGGCTATGTTCCGCCGGATGAATATGAAGAAATGCACCAGACACTCAAGCCGGACGATTACTCCGACATCGGTCAGGCTCGTGTCATTGCAAGGGAATACGGCGATGAACTGATGCATACTTCTGCTACGGATATTCTCCGATATAACGGTACATTCTGGGAGGAATCCAGACAAAAAGCAGTCGGTGCGGTCATTGAGTTTCTGGACTTGCAGCTTGCCGATGCGGAACAGCAGTACGCTGATGCTTTGCAGGCTCTTGTCAATACTGGACTGACTGAAAGTGAAATTGTATCGGGTGGAAAAAAGTTTGCAGGCAATCTCGATGAAGAACAGATGAAACTGTATCAGGTTTTCCTCAATAAAAGGACATATCTTGCATTTGTTATGAAACGCAGGGACATGAAATACATTCTGTCAGCAATGCAGGCACTCAAGCCGATGATTGACTGTCCTGTGACGGAACTCGACAGCGACCCCTATCTGCTGAATACGCCCTCTGCGACTTTTGATGTCAGACTTGGACTGCTCGGAGAACTCAATCACGACCCTGCCAATAAAATCACAAAAGTAACAGCATTTGACCCATCCGATAAAGGAAAAGAATTGTGGCTGGATGCCCTTGACGAATTTTTCTGCAAGGATGGTGAACTGATTGAATATGTCCAAAGAATGATGGGACTGAGTATTCTGGGCAAGGTGTTTATTGAAGCATTGCTGATTTTGTACGGTGAAGGCGGAAATGGAAAATCCACGTTCGGCAACGCAGTTTTAAAGTCGCTCGGCAGATACGGCGGCGTGATTTCCGCCGATGCCCTGACCGTAGGCTGTAAACGGAATGTCAAGCCGGAATTAGCCGAAGCAAAGGGAAAAAGAATCCTGATTGCCGCCGAATTGGAAGAGGGTATGCGCCTGAATACCAGTATCGTAAAACAGCTCTGTTCCACTGATGAAATCGAAGCCGAAAAGAAATACAAAGACCCGTTCAATTTTACGCCTACTCATACCCTGCTTTTATACACCAATCACCTGCCGAAAGTCGGTGCGACTGATGACGGTATCTGGAGAAGGCTGATTGTGATTCCCTTCAATGCCAAAATCAAACCGAAAAAAGACATCAAGAACTATGCTGATTACCTTGTGGAAAATGCTGGTGAATACATCATCAAATGGCTGATTGAGGGCGCAGAGAAAATTATCAACGCTAATTTCCACATTGACACTCCGCAGTGCGTGCTGGATGCAATCGGTGCTTATCGCACAGCGAATGACTGGCTGGCTTACTTCATGGAGGAGTGCTGTGAAACGGGAAAAGGTCTGGAAACAAAATCCGGAGAGCTGTATCAGGAATACCGTGCCTTCTGCCTGAGAACGGGTGAATATACCAGAAGCACCACTGATTTTTACACAGAACTTGAAAAACGTGGATTTAAAAAGCAAAGAAAACATGATGGCAGATACATTCGTGGCTTAAAAATCCGTGACAGTGATGATTTCACAGAAACAACGTAATATAGGCAAAAATGATTAAAGTGTGACACTCATGACAGTCCTGTATAAAACCCCCTTTAGGGCAGAAATTTATATAAAATTTTAATATATAGAAGAGTTTGTTCAGAGAATGTCATGAGTGACACACATAAGCAAAAAAGGAGGATATACCGTGACTTTTTACACATTTATGATGAGAAACCACCTTCACAATGATGACACACCTAAAGGCAGACTTGCCAGAAGCATGAAAAGCAATAAGGAAAGGTTTCCAAAGAACGGCAGAGGAAAATTTGACGGCTGGCATCGTCTAATTCGCTGTTATCTGGAACGCATGAATGCTGATGCTGAATCGCTGACAGCCTTTGAAGAAAGCTGGGAGGAATACGTCACTTGCGAGAAAAAGTAATTGAACAGAAATTCCGTGAAGCTGTCCGGCAGAGAGGAGGGCTTGCCTTAAAGTTCACTTCCCCCGGATTTGACGGAATGCCGGACAGATTGGCACTTCTGCCAAATGGGAAGATTGCCTTTGTGGAAGTCAAGACAAAAGGCGAAAAGCCACGTCCTTTACAACTTTCAAGGCACAGGCTTCTCCAGAAATTAGGCTTCAAGGTTTATGTTCTGGACGATGTCAGCCAGATTGGAGGAATCATTGATGAAATACAGTCCACATGAATATCAGCGATTTGCAGTGGAGTTTATCAAAAATCATCCAGTTTCTGCGATATTTCTTGACTGTGGTCTTGGAAAAACTGTCACAACCCTTACAGCAATCAACGACCTGTTATTTGACAGCTTTGAAATCAGCAAAGTGCTTGTAATCGCTCCGATGAGAGTCGCCCGTGATACATGGTCGGCAGAAATTGAAAAATGGGAGCATCTGAAACTGCTGACCTACAGCGTGGCAGTCGGCACAGCCGAAGAACGGACAACAGCACTCCGGAAGCAAGCTGATATTTATATTATCAACCGTGAAAACGTACAGTGGTTGATTGAAGAAAGCGGTATCAAATTTGATTATGACATGATAATCATTGACGAGCTTTCCTCTTTCAAGAATCATCAGACGAAACGTTTTAAATCCCTGATGAAAGTCAGACCGAAAGTAAAACGGATTGTAGGGCTGACAGGTACTCCGTCCAGTAACGGCTTGATGGACTTGTACGCTGAATTCCGTCTGCTGGATATGGGAAAACGGCTCGGCAGATTTATCGGACAGTACAGAAATACTTACTTCAAGCCCGACAAGCGGAATGGCATGATAGTGTATTCCTATAAACCTCTGCCAACCGCTGAAAATGAAATCTATCAGAAAATCTCCGATATTACAATTTCCATGAAAGCGACTGATTACCTCAAAATGCCGGAACTGGTTATGAGCGAATATGCTGTATCTCTCTCCGATGACGAGAAACAGAAATACATTGATTTCCGCAGGGAGCTGATTCTCGAACTTCCCGATGGTGAAATCACCGCAGCCAATGCCGCAAGTTTAAGCAACAAACTCTCACAAATGGCAAATGGTGCAATTTATACTGATGATAAAGCTGTTATTCCCATTCATGAAAGAAAACTGGATGCATTAGAGGATATTATCGAAGCCGCAAACGGAAAATCCGTTCTTGTTGCTTACTGGTTCAAGCATGATTTGGAGAGAATCAAAGAAAGATTGCACAAACTTCACACTCCATTCAGCACAATGGACAGCTCCGACAGTATCCGAAAATGGAACAGCGGACAGCTTCCGGTAGCTCTGATACATCCTGCTTCTGCCGGACATGGACTGAATCTCCAGTCCGGAGGGAGCTGTCTCGTGTGGTTCGGACTGACATGGAGTCTGGAACTGTATCAGCAGACCAATGCCCGACTCTGGCGACAAGGTCAGAAATCCGAAACTGTCGTAATTCAGCATATTGTTGCCAAAGGTACGATTGACGAAAGAATCCTGAAAGCCCTACAGGAAAAAGACCGTCAGCAGTCCGCCTTGATGGACGCTGTCAAGGCAGAATTGGAGGAATCACATGGAACAGCAGTATGAAATGTTGGCGGCGGCGATTGTTGCACAGGCTCTTCACGATTACCGCCACGCACAGAAAAATATCAAAAAGAAATATGATGTTTTAGGTTCTGAATCCAAAATCAGCGAAATTCAACGATTTTTGAAATCTGCATGGTTCAAAGTGCTGTCTAATTTGGACGGAGAAAAATTGATTGCATTGATGGAATCCGAGAAAATGAAATACAGAAAGTGAGTGTGTGTCATGACGAAACAAGAAATTTATACCGAGGTTTTGACTGCGATTTCTACCCTGCAAGGCTCAAAAGCATCGGAATATTGGCAAAATTACCTCGGCAAGGATAACTTGACAGGGAAGTTAATCAAAAAATCAGTGGTTTTCCCTGATGATGTTGCTACCGTTCTCTATGCCCTGAAAGTTGACCTTGAAAGAGATTTGCAAGCAGAACAGGCAAAAAAGCATGGAAGAAAAAATTATTCTGCTGTCAATCGTTTCATGAAAATTTGCCACGACCAATGTATTTTTTCAAAGCCTGCCCTTTCTGTGGCGCATGAGCGTGATGGTCGTTTCTTCGCCTGCACAGCCTATGTTTTTTACTTATCGAAATCCCCTGACGGTTTGGAATTTGCACCTCAAAACCGCAAAGAAGAACTCGAAGAAGATATTGATAAAATTTATGATAACATTATCAATCACTTTGACACCAATGGTACAGCCTACAAAATCCCCTACACTATTTCTCAATTGAAAGCATGGAGAAAGATGAACCACAAATGCAAAATTCCGTTTTCGATTGGGTATGCGCTACCTCTCACCCATGATAACGAACAGCATTATTGTGCGGTGAATGTGGACTATTTGATTCTGGCGATGGAAATTACAGGCTCGGACACGCTCCTGACGGATGACCAATACCACCTTGCAATGGAAAATGCTGACGGCGACCGTGTTGGGATGATGTGTGTTCGTGGCACATCCCCTGAATTTCAGAAAATTTGATGGAGGGAAAGTTATGACTGCAAAAGAATTTTTGAGACCTTTGAAAACCGTACAAACGGAAATTGAGACTCTGCGAGACCAACTGCGTACAATTCACGAATCATTGACAGCCATTACTCCTATGTATGGCGAAAGAATCGGCAGTTCTGGTTCACACAATGTTCATTCTATGTCTGACAGAATTTGTGAAGCAATTGATACAGAGCATGAGTTGACAGAAGCGATTGAAAAGCAAATTGCAGTACAAAGTTATATTATTTCTGCAATCAATGAAATCCCTGATATTGAATGCCGTGCTGTACTGCATTGGCGTTATGTGAAACAGCTCTCTTGGAATGAGGTAGCTGATAAGATTCACTTAACTGAACCGGGTGTGTATAAAAAACATCGCATTGCACTGAACCAATTGGAAAAAACAAAAAAATTCAAAAATTGGGCAGTTCAGTATAGTTGAGTATAGTTGGGGATAGTTCAGAGACACTTGACATTCTTGAAAAAATGTGCTATCATAGATAATAGAAAATTAGATACACAACAAGCCTTTGCGGAGTTTCCGTGAAGGCTTTCTTTATGCCCGAAAGGAGTTATTCTATGCTTGCAAAAGATGTATTGCGAAACGGCATCGACATTGACAACCGTATCATTGAACAGATTACACAGCACCGTATCTGGTCGGAATTATACGATGCTGTTTCTTATTGTGAACCCCTCGCCAATCTGGTAGAGGACGTTCTTGAAAACAAGGAAACAGAACTGACGGAACTCATCCGCATGAAAGATAATCTGGAAAATATTATCATGTGCATTCATAATTGTGACCAGCGTGACATTCTTCGGTTGCGTTATTTTGACAATCTTCCATGGGACTGTGTCGCTGACCACATGGGTGCTGAAATTGAATGGGTCAAGGAACAGCACCACAAGGCTCTGAAAAAGATTCATGTAGATTGCGTTTATGGGGATGATTTCGATGCCGATGAAGAGTAAGAAACCGTGCAGACATCCCAATTGTCCCAACTTGACTGACGGTCAATATTGTGAACAGCACAAACATCTATACCCTGACCGTCCGTCAGCCTCCAAGCGTGGCTATGGGAGCAAGTGGCAACGTATCAGCAAAGCGTATCTTCGCAAGCATCCTCTCTGCGTGAAATGTTTATCCGAAGGGCGATTCACTCCAGCGGAAGTTGTTGACCATGTGATTCCTCACCGTGGTGATTCTTTACTGATGTGGGATGAAAGTAATTTTCAAGCCCTCTGCAAGATACATCATGACCGCAAGACAGGAAACGAGGACAGTACGCCAGAATATCGCTATTGATGGGAATTTTCTGGCATTTACCGCCGTGGGGGGATTGAAAATCTTAAAAATCAAAGCTCCCGAAGACCGGCGGGTGGTCGTTTGTGCAGAAAACGCAGATTCAGAGAGGGTATAACCCTATAAAATAACGTATTATCGCCATTTTATATAAATTCGCAGAATAGCACTTTTTTCTGACTTCTGGTCAGAATTTTTTATGCTCATTTTTTCAAAAATAGTTTGATTATTTTTGATTATTTTTCAATCAGGAAGGAGGTATTCACATGGCAAAGGACGGAACAAACCGTGGCGGTGCAAGACCAGGTGCAGGCAGAAAACCGAAGGCACTCAAAGAAAAGCTGGATGCTGGAAATCCCGGCAAGCGTCCGCTGAAAAAGTTAAATGTTCCTGATATGACGGATGACATCCCTACATTGGAAGGTGTGGATATGCCTCCGCCTAGTGAATACCTGTCAGCCATGCAGCGTGACGGAAAACCTCTCGGTGCAGCAGAAATTTATACAAAAACTTGTCTGTGGCTGGGAATGCTCGGCTGTGAAAAGCTGGTAAATCCTCATCTTGTAGAGCAGTATGCTATGACAGTTGCACGATGGATTCAATGTGAGGAAGCTGTCACAAAATATGGACTTGTGGGCAAGCATCCCACAGTAACGAGTTCTGCTGTGCAGAGTCCGTTTGTGGCAATGAGCCACAGCTATCTGAAACAGGCAACTCAGCTCTGGTTTCAGATTTTCGGAATTGTCAAGGAAAACTGTACGGTTGATGTAACAGGTCCAAATCCGATGGATGATGCTATGGAGCGTCTGCTCCGTTCAAAAAATAATTAGAAGGAGTTTCACAAATGCCTCAACATATACCAATTAATCCAGGGGAAGTCTATGGCTGCTATACAGTCATAAGCCGTTCTGAAAAGAAAGGCGGTCAGGAATTTTATCATGTGCAGTGTACTTGCGGCTATCAGACCGTGATAGGAAAATCACGGCTTCGCACAAAGCCGGAACAATGTCGGATGTGCTTTGGAAAACAATACACAGCAATGATGATGGACAAGCGGAAAGAACTGATAGGACAAATCATTAACGGTTTTCGTATTCTGGATGTAGTTCCATCAAAAAAAGCCGGAGATGCAGCCAAATACCTGACAGAATGCTGTATCTGCGGTCATAAAGCCGAAAAGACAATTGATGCCATGAAATATAAAAAAGGTGAACGCTGTGATTTCTGCCCTCCGGATTATCATTTTGTGATAGAAGGCAGCATAGCTGTCGGACATCTGGCAGACGGCACAGAATTCAGAATTGATGCTGAGGATATTCCGGTTGTAGAAGCAAATCACTGGTATGTAAATGGCGGCGGCTATCTTTTCCGGCGGGACGCTCTTACCAGAGAACCCTACAGAATGCACCGGGTAATACTGGGGCTTTCTCAAAAGGATGACAGGGTGGTTGACCATATCAACCATGATAAGCTGGATAACAGAAAATGTAACCTGCGGATTGTGACACAAGCAGAAAATTGTGTAAATAACCTTAAACGCTGTTCCAACACCGTGGGACACGTTGGTATTCAGATATCCAAAAACGGACTGCAGTTTACTGGTTTGATTGAAAAAAACGGACATACCTATGAGCTGATAAAAACACATGATATTGAGGAAGCAGCACAGGCATACAATGTCGCTGCCGATTATTTATTTGGTGTTGGCATCGGATACCGAAATCAGGTAATGTATCCTGCAATGGAATTCACTTGTTCTATTATTGAAAGAATAAAGGCAATGCAGGAAGCAGAACAGCAATCACAATCAGGCTAATCAGGAGGAACTTTCATGAAATCAAATGCAGATTCTATTTTTTGGCGAGAATTAAAGGACGGTCGCCCTTATCTCACCAAACAGCAATATAGAACTTTGAAGGGGCAAGCCAAAAAGGGAAATGTCATGGATGCCCGAAAAGGATTACAGAAAATTTTACACCGAAAGAATGGGAGATAAGATGTACACTTTACGAGAAATGATTCAGAAATTTCGATATTACAAAAAGCTGAAACTGCTGACAGCTCATCAATTCAGAATATTGCGAAAGCAAGCCGTTTCTGGCGACATTGACGGCGCAGAACGGCAGTTTCAGAAAATGATAGGCAGGGTGAAATTGTATGACTAAAACGACTACCGATTTTGAACTTGTGGACATCAATAAGCTGATTCCTTATGTGAACAATGCACGAACGCACAGCAAAGAACAGATTCAGAAATTACGCTCTTCCCTCCGTGAATTTGGCTTTGTCAATCCTGTGATTATCGACAAGGAATACAATGTCATAGCTGGTCACGGCAGAATCGCAGCGGCAAAGGAAGAAGGTATTCAGCAAGTCCCGTGTGTCTATGTCGATTATCTGACAGAAGCACAGAAAAAAGCCTATATACTGGCAGATAACAGAATGGCACTTGATGCAGGCTGGGACGATGAACTGTTAGCAGTGGAAATGGAAGAACTGCAAAATCTCGGCTTTGACTTAGGTATGACGGGCTTCGATGAAAAAGAGCTTGCTGACCTGTTCGCTGACGATGAAGAAGCAGAAGATGATGGTTTCGATGTAGACAAGGCACTCGAAAAAGAGGCATTTGTTCAGACAGGTGATTTGTGGCTGCTCGGCAGACACAGACTGCTCTGCGGAGATGCCACCAAGCCAGAAGATGTACGCACTGTTCTTGACGGAAAAAAGGCAAACATCTGCATCACAGACCCGCCTTACAATTGTGCCTACAAAGGCGGTACGGGCATGACGATTCAGAATGACAGCTGGTCTGATTCTGAAAAATTTTATCAGTTCCTACTTGATGCATTTAAAAACATCTATGCCAGTCTTGCCGACGGCGGTGCATTTTACTGCTTTCATTCAGATGCAGAGAAATGTAACTTTTTTAATGCCACAGTCAATGCCGGATTTCATTATTCCACAACCTGCATCTGGGTAAAAGATACACTGGTGATTGGGCGTATGGATTTTCAAATGCGGCATGAGCCTGTCATTTATGCTTTCAAGGATACTGCAAAACATAAATTCTATGGAGACCGTAAGCAGACTACTGTCTGGGAGTTTCCGAGACCAAAGAAATCAGAACTGCATCCGACTATGAAGACCATTCCGCTGATTGCCTATCCGATGGGATTGTCTTCGCAGGAAAACGGCATTGTTCTTGATGTATTCGGAGGTTCAGGCACAACGCTCATGGCGGCAGAACGGCTCAATCGTATCTGCTGT
>Ga0326511_10005367_pt1 | contig 10121 bp, 6 predicted proteins | sample 0_2496_0518_D_FD_203701 | JGI IMG/M metagenome (GOLD analysis project Ga0326511, IMG submission 203701) | Bovine rumen microbial communities from UC Davis, California, United States - 0_2496_0518 | ecosystem: Host-associated > Mammals > Digestive system > Stomach > Rumen | place: USA: California... | reverse complement strand
CAAGACCATTAAGGTCGTCATCGTTGATGCCGGCCGTACTTCCATCCAAGTCATCGACGATGGCTGTGGGATGTCGGAGACGGATGCCCGACTGGCTTTCGAACGCCATGCCACCTCGAAAATCCGCCAGGCTGCAGACCTGTTCACGCTGCATACCATGGGATTCCGTGGAGAGGCCCTGCCTTCCATCGCTGCTGTTGCCCAGGTGGAACTGACCACCAGAATGACGACAGACGATATAGGTACCCGCCTGACGATACACGGCTCAAAGGTGGTCGGCCAGGAACCGGTGGCTTGCCCGGTGGGCTGCAACTTCAAGGTCGACAATTTGTTTTTCAATGTCCCTGCCCGGCGAAAATTTTTGAAGTCGAACACAACGGAACTGAATAATATCCTGACGGCCTTCGAAAGGATTGTACTCGTCTATCCGGACATCAGTTTCCTGCTCTATAGCAACGGACAGGAATTGCTCAACTTGAAGGCCGGTCCGCTGCGACAGCGGATTGTCGATGTATTTGGCACAAAACTCAATCAGGAACTGTTGCCTGTCGAGGTAGACACCGCCATCTGTAAGGTCACCGGCTTTGTGGGCAAGCCGGAAACGGCCCGTAAGAAGGGTGGGGCAGACTTCTTCTTCGTCAATGGGCGCTTTATGAAGCATGCCTATTTCCATAAGGCCGTGATGAGTGCCTATGAGCGACTGGTGCCCGTTGGCATGCAGGTGCCTTATTTCATCTATTTCGAAGTGAATCCCGCAGATATCGATGTAAATATTCATCCGACCAAGACGGAGATAAAATTTGAGAACGAACAGGGCATCTGGCAAATCATTCTGGCAGCGGTAAAGGATGCCATTGGTAAGTTCTGTGATGTACCGACCATCGACTTCGATACGGAGGGACGGCCGGAAATACCGGTATTCGACCCTCAGCGTGATACGGTCATGGTGCCGCATGTGCAGTACAATCCGAGTTATAACCCTTTCGATAGCACGCCGAGTGTGAAGTCTGACTATGATACTGCGCCTAATGCGCATCGTCAGAAGGCTCCGGTGGACTGGCAGCAACTCTATAAACAGCAGGCTCCATCAGAAGGAAATGATGAACCGCTACTTTTCCAGGGCAATGTGACGGGCGGTTCTGAACATCTGTTGCAGGAGAAGTCGCCCGTACATTATCAATATAAAGGGCGCTATATCATGACGGCCGTAAAGTCGGGACTGATGATCATTGACCAGCATCGTGCCGATGTCCGCATCCGATATGAACACCAACTGATGCTGATGGAACAGAAACAGGCTGGTACGCAGAGGGTGCTCTTTCCTGAAGTGATACAGTTGTCGGCTGCCAACCATGTGATGATGAACCACTACCTGCCGGAGTTGACAGCATTAGGATTCGACTTGAGCGATCTGGGAGGAGGCAATTATGCCATTAATGGTGTGCCGGCCGGGAGTGAGGACATCGATCCGGTGGCACTGGTCAGACAAATACTGGCTGACTCGGCGGAACAGGGGCGGACGGTAGGCCGTGAACTGCACGAGCGGCTGGCTCTGAGCCTGGCGCGCCATACTGCCATAGACTATGGCCAAGTGCTGTCAAACGATGAGATGGAACATATCGTCAATGAACTGTTCGCTTGCAAAAATGTTAATTATACGCCTGACGGCAAAGCCATCTTGTGTATATTACCGCAACCCGACATAGAACAAATGTTGGGCTGAAATGGGGGCCGAATTGTTAAAAATTGGCATAAAGGAGCATTTTTTAAGAGATTTTAAGGGACGGAATGCATTTTCTTGCCTGTTTTTGTTGCACGATTAAATATTTTTACCTACTTTTGCACCAAATTTCGAAATAATGTTATTGTTTTATTAATAAGAATTGTATGAAAAAGTTTTTGATGGTGCTGGCTCTGGCCAGCGTATCTGTGGCCGGTATGGCACAGAATGAAACACCTGAACTGAAGTACAGCGTTGCAACTAACTCTTTCTGGAGCAACTGGTTCATTCAGGCTAATGTTGTTGGATCTTCTTTCTTCGAGGGAGGTGAGAAGTGGGGTTCTCCTTTCAAGGGCTACCGTACTAACATGGGCGCTTCTGTTGCCATCGGTAAGTGGTTCACTCCCGGTCTCGGTCTCCGTACGAAGTTGACCGGTATCTGGGGTCGTCAGATCCTGAGCCAGGACAAGGAAACCAACGCTATGAAGTACTGGACTCTGAACGAGCAGGTGCTGTTCAACTTGAGCAACATGTTCTGTGGCTATAGCGACACCCGTGTTTGGAACTTCATTCCCTATCTGGGTGGTGGCATTTCGCGCAACATGACTCAGAACACCTATTCTATGGGTCTGAACTTCGGTATCCTGAACACTTGGCGTCTGAGCAAGCGCGTGATGATCAACCTCGACCTTTCTCTCGGTGCACACGACGAGGACTTCGGTGCCGGTATTGCTACTGATGGCAACATCAAGCGTTGGAAGTTGGAGAACTACGACCGTGAGTTGAATGCTGAAGTCGGTCTGACCTTCAATCTGGGTAAGGCTACCTTCAACAAGGTGCCCGATGTGGACGCCATCAAGGCTCTCTCGGAGTCGCAGATTGCTGCTCTTAACGCTCAGTTGGCTGATGCTAATGCTGAGAACGCTCGTCTGAACAACCTGATTAAGAACCACAAGTGCCCCGAGGCCGGTAAGACTGTTACCGTCAAGGAGGTCGCTGCAGCACCCGTATCAGTGTTCTTCAACCTGGGTAGTGCTAAGATCGCTTCTAAGAAGGATATCGTGAACGTACAGGCTCTGGCTGATCTGGCTAAGGCTAACGACAAGACCATCGTTGTGACCGGTTATGCTGACAGCAAGACTGGTAGCGCTAACTTCAACCAGACTCTGTCTGAGAAGCGTGCTAACGCTGTGAAGGCTGAACTGGTGAAGATGGGTGTTGCTGAGAGCAAGATCGAGGTGAAGGCTGCCGGTGGCGTCAACGACATCAATCCGTTCGCTTACAACCGTCGCGCTGTTGTTGAGGTGAAGTAATTTACCACAATCGTGTAAATAAAAAGAGGCGAGCACTTGGTGTTCGCCTCTTTTCGTCCGTAGAATCATTTGTTCGCCTCTTTTAATTTATAGTATAAAAAATACTCGAAAAATTTGGTGGATTCGGAAAAAGTTTGTACCTTTGCACCCGCTTAAAAGAAATAAGGGCGTTTAGCTCAGTTGGTTTAGAGCATCTGCCTTACAAGCAGAGGGTCGGCGGTTCGAATCCGTCAACGCCCACACAAAAGGGAGTCTTGCGGAAAGACTCTTTTTTTGTTAAATATAGCAAAACGGTGCTCGTTTTCCACTTTTTTTGTCTATATTTGTACCGTCCTAAAGCAATTATTGGAAAATGGTCGAAAAGTTTATCCGCTATATGTTGATGGTCGTCGTCTCGTTGGGGATGACTGCCTGTGGCGACGATGCTGACGATGAGGATGAGCAGGCTAAGGTACATAAGGTGATCAATTCGTGGATGCTACAGGATAGGTCGGACGGCCTTTTCCATGTTCTGACATTTACCGACAATGGACGTCTGGTCAGGTCAGTGCTCAAGGATGTGGGCGAATCTTATCTTCGGTATGATGAGCGTGACGTAAGGTTTATGCTCGATGGCTATAATATCACGACAGAGGACGATACGCTGACGAAGACGTGGGGTCATCATGATGGTGCTTTGGCTTTCGACGGACGGCAATATGTGATGATGGACGAGGTGTGGAAGGCCCGTTTTAACCAGGCGGTACGGACAACGGCGGAGGGGCTGAACTATGAGGCTGATGGTACGTTTGCTCCAACTGGTGATGGACTTCGCGGAAATTGGACGGCCTTAGGTTATGTACTTAGTTTCTTTGATGACGGACATGCGAACCTGACGGTGACGGGCAAGTATAAGGATGTCTTTCACGGCAAGTATGAGGAGACGGCATCCGGTTGCGAGGTGACTTTCTATTCTAAGCAAGAATTGCATGAAGACTATACGTGGTCTGGTGAAATGACCGTACAGGGCTCCGGACGGTGCAAGGTTGACCTGGACGGAATGATGGTGGAGTTGCAAATCGACAATGACGTTTTCAGCGCCAATTATCAGAAAATGTAAGAGCCGCAGTATATATTAAGGAAAGGAGTTCGAAATTTTGGAACTTCCCTTTGTTAGTTTCGGAAAAAAGTTGTAACTTTGCACTCTCAAATAGAAAAGGACTTTTATAAAAGTATTGTTTGTCAAAATGGATTTAAATGTATTGACGGCCATTTCGCCTATTGATGGCCGCTATCGTGGCAAGACAGAGCCGCTGAGCGAATATTTCTCGGAATATGCACTGGTGAGATACCGTGTCCGTGTAGAGATAGAGTACTTCATTACCCTCTGCGAACTGCCCTTACCACAACTTCAGGATTTCAATCACGCATTGTTTGAACCTCTGCGCGACATCTATCGCCAGTTTACAGTTGCTGATGCCCAGCGCGTGAAGGATATTGAGAGCGTGACAAACCACGACGTGAAGGCCGTAGAATATTTTATCAAGGAGAAACTTGACCAGATGGGCGGCTTTGAACACTACAAGGAATTCATTCATTTCGGATTGACTTCTCAGGATATTAACAACACCAGCGTGCCTCTTTCTATCAAGGAAGCCATGAACGATGTCTACGTACCTCTGTTGGAGGAACTGGTAGAACAACTCAATGACTATGCCGAGTGTTGGAAAAATGTGCCCATGCTGGCAAAAACGCATGGGCAGCCAGCGTCTCCGACACGTCTTGGCAAGGAAATTATGGTCTATGTCTATCGTTTGGAAGAACAGATCCGAGCCTTGAAAGATACGCCCATCACTGCCAAGTTTGGTGGGGCTACAGGCAATTTTAATGCCCATCATGTGGCGTATCCGCAGTACGACTGGCGGGAATTCGGCAACCGTTTTGTCAGTGAGAAACTCGGGCTGGAGCGAGAGCAGTACACCACCCAGATTTCCAACTACGACTGGTTGGCCGGTCTCTTCGATGTCATGAAGCGTGTCAACACCATCATCATCGACCTGGACCGCGACTTCTGGATGTATATATCCATGGACTATTTCAAACAGAAAATCAAGGCTGGCGAGGTGGGTTCCAGTGCGATGCCTCATAAGGTGAATCCTATTGACTATGAGAATAGTGAGGGCAACTTGGGCATCGCTAATGCCGTGCTGCAATTCCTGGCACAGAAATTGCCGATAAGCCGTTTACAGCGTGACCTGACCGACTCGACGGTGCTGCGTAATGTCGGCGTGCCCATGGGACATTCGCTGATTGCTTTCCAAAGTACGCTCAAAGGACTGCGTAAGTTGATTCTTAATGAGGAAAAGTTGCATGAGGACCTGGCAAATACTTGGGCCGTCGTTGCAGAGGCTATCCAGACCATTCTGCGCCGCGAGGCCTATCCCAACCCTTATGAGACGCTGAAACAGTTGACACGTACCAATCAGAAGATGACGGCCGAGACCATTCATGAGTTTATTCAGACGCTGAATGTCAGTGATGAGGTGAAAGAGGAACTCATGGCCATTACCCCTTGGAACTATACCGGCATTTAATGTGCTTCTCAGCCGGGAAGCCGGAAACAAAAAGAAACGCCGTGAGGCATCATATAAACCACTTAAAGAGTAATTTGATTATGGATTTTGAGAACGAGAAGAAACAAGACGAACAACAGTCAATGGAGAATGAGGGTAGCCGTGAGGGTTATCAGAAAGAGTATCGTCCGGTAGGACGTTCACCTCGTCCCCGTATCCACACCGGACAGCGTCCGGTAGCGGGTTATGACCGTCCCAATTACAGTAAGCACATTCAGGATGACGATAGCGGTTTCCGTCCGGAAGGATTCGGAGGCGGTTTGCAGGCACAGGCTCCTCAGCATAATTATCGCCCCCGTACAAATAACTATAATAATGGCGGCTACGGCCAGCAGCGTGGTGGCTACCAGCCCCGCCAACAGCAAGGTGGCTATCGTCCCCGTTACAATCAGGAGAGTGACGAACAGCAAGGCTATCAGCCCCATCAGCAGGGCGGTTACCAGCCTCGTCAGCAGGGTGGTTATGGTCAGCAGCGTCAGGGCGGCTACGGCCAGCAGCGTCAGGGCGGTTATGGTCAGCAGCGTGGCGGCTACGGTCAGCAGCGTCAGGGCGGTTATGGTCAGCAGCGTCAGGGCGGTTATGGTCAGCGTCCGCAGGGTGGCTATGGTCAGCAGCGTGGCGGCTATGGCCAGCGTCCGCAAGGCGGCTTCCGTCAGCGTACGGCCGACTATGACCCCAATGCAAAATACAGCATGAAGAAGCGCATCGAGTATAAGGAGCAGAACTTTGACCCCAATGAGCCCATCCGTCTGAACAAGTTTCTGGCTAATGCCGGTGTGTGCAGCCGTCGTGAGGCTGACGATTTTATCCAGGCTGGTGTTGTCACAGTTAATGGAGAGGTGGTCACCGAACTGGGCACCAAGGTGATGCGCACCGATGTGGTGCGTTTCCATGACGATCCCGTCACGCTGGAGAAGAAAGTCTATGTGCTGCTCAACAAACCGAAGGACTATGTCACCACGAGCGACGATCCCCAGCAGCGCAAGACCGTGATGGATCTGGTAAAGAATGCCTGTCCGGAGCGCATCTATCCCGTGGGCCGTCTGGATCGCAATACCACCGGTGTTCTACTGCTCACCAACGATGGCGACCTGGCCTCGAAACTGACACACCCGAAGTTTCTGAAGAAGAAGATTTATCACGTCTATCTCGACCGTAATGTCACCGCTCACGATATGCAGCAGATAGCAGAGGGCATCACCCTCGACGACGGCGAGATCAAGGCCGACGACATCCAGTATGCCGACGCTGTGGACAAGAAGCAGGTGGGCATCGAGATTCACTCGGGCAAGAACCGCATCGTGCGCCGCATCTTCGAGAGCCTGGGCTATAAGGTCACCAAACTGGACCGTGTGCAGTTTGCCGGTCTGACCAAGAAGAATCTTCGTCGTGGCGACTGGCGCTATCTGACTGAGGACGAGGTCGACCGCCTGCGAATGGGAGCGTATGAATAATGCCAGATTATCCGGAATATCCAGAACATCCAGATTATCCAGAACATCCAGATTATCCAGAACATCCAGAACATCCGGAATATCCGGAACATCCGGAATATCCAGAAAATAACAACCAATGAAAAGAATAAAGATAATCGACGTGCTTCAGAGCACGGAATATGGCAAAGAGGTCTGCGTGAAGGGTTGGGTGCGTACGCACCGTTCTTCCAAGGCCGTCGATTTTATCGCACTGAACGATGGTTCTACCATCAAGAATGTGCAGATTGTTGTTGATCCTGCCAAGTTCGACGAGGATCTGCTGAAGCAGATTACCACCGGTGCCTGCATCTGCGCTGAGGGAACGCTGGTTGAGAGTCAGGGTGCTGGTCAGAACAGTGAGATTCAGGCCACGGCCCTCCAGGTTTATGGTCTCTGCGGCAACGACTATCCCATGCAGAAGAAGGGTCAGAGTTTCGAGGCCATGCGCAAGAATGCCCATATGCGTCTTCGCACTAATACCTTCGGGGCCGTGATGCGCATTCGCCACAACATGGCGATGGCTATTCACACCTACTTCCACGAACATGGATTCTTCTATTTCCATACACCGCTCATCACCGCCAGCGACTGCGAGGGTGCCGGCAACATGTTTCAGGTGACCACCAAGAACCTCTACGACCTGAAGAAGGACGAGCAGGGCAAAATCATCTACGACGACGACTTCTTCGGCGAGCAGACCTCGCTGACCGTCAGCGGACAGTTGGAGGGAGAACTGGGTGCAACGGCCCTCGGTGCCATCTACACCTTCGGACCGACCTTCCGTGCCGAGAACTCCAACACGCCGCGCCACCTGGCCGAATTCTGGATGGTAGAGCCCGAGGTTGCTTTCCTCGACCAGGAAGAATTGATGGACCTCGAAGAGGACTTCATCAAGTACTGCGTGCGCTGGGCCCTCGACAACTGCAAGGACGACCTCCAGTTCCTCAACCAGATGATTGACAAGACCCTCATCCAGCGTCTGGAGGGCGTGCTGAAGGAGACCTTCGTCCGTCTGCCGTATACCGAAGGTATAAACATCCTGCAGGAGGCCATCAAGCAGGGCAAGAAGTTTGAGTTCCCCTGCCAGTGGGGCGACGACCTGGCCTCCGAGCACGAGCGCTATCTCGTCGAGGAGCACTTCAAGAAGCCCGTCATCATGACCGACTATCCCCGCGCCTTCAAGTCGTTCTATATGAAGCAGAACCCCGGTGTTTCCGGCCAGCCCGGCGACACCGGCGAGAACGGCAGCGTGGGCTATAAGGGTGCCGTGGCTCCCGGTCCCACCATGCAGGGCACCGACGTGCTCTTCCCGCAGATTGGCGAGATTATCGGCGGCTCGGTGCGTGAGGAGAGTTACGACAAACTGATGGCTGAGATTAACCGTCGACAGATGGACATGACCCACCTCTGGTGGTACATCGACACCCGCCGCTGGGGCTCTTGTCCCCATGCCGGTTTCGGTCTGGGCTTCGAGCGTCTCATTCTCTTCGTTACCGGTATGCAGAACATCCGCGACGTCATCCCCTTCCCGCGCACACCGAAGAGCGCAGAATTCTAACGTCAAGTGGCAATAAGCATTGAGGCGATATCTCTCCGAACAGAGAGATATCGCCTCAATTTCGTCTGCACATGTTTTGTTCTTGTGAAGTTATGCCTTGTTGAACTTATCCTTGGGACGCTTGCAGCGGGGACATTTCCAGTCGTCAGGCAGGTCGTCGAAGGGCACACCGTCGTGTTCGGCAGGGTCGTAGACGTAGCCGCAGACTGAGCAGACATACTTGCCTGATGCCTGGAACTGTGAGAAGTCGACTTCGGCCAGCATGGTGGGCACAGGGTTGTCAAGATCCATCACACGCTTGGCCTCCAGATTCTCGTAACCCTGTGGGGTGTGGGTGCCGCAGTAAACTGTGGGATGGTTGCGGATGAACTGACGGATACGGTTCAGTGTCTCGCGGGCAGCCGTCAGGTCGTCGAAGACCACGGAGAGTTTATCTTCGTAGAGAGCCTCGTCAACATAAGTGATGTCGCCGTGAATCATGTAGAACAGTCCGTCCATCTCCACTACGATAATGCTGTTGCCGTTGGTGTGGCCCTTGGCTTTGATGAGGTAGATGCCGTCCTGAATCATCTGGCACTCGGGGAAGTTGTAGTAGGCTCCGTCGCTGAAAGTGACGGGCACGATATTGTCAAGGCCCTGCAGTTCGGTGGCGCTCAGTTCGTCCTTGTTCACGTAAATCTTCGCATTGGGGAACGACTTCAACTCGCCGCTGTGGTCAGCGTGGCGGTGGGTAAGCAGAATCTTGGTCACCTGTTCGGGCTTGTAGCCCAAAGCCCGGAAGGCCTCCATGTATGAACAGATGTCCTTGCCTGTATAGGCTACTGAGTTTTCGTCGGGCGTCTCTTCCGGTGTTCCGGCGGGCAGACCGGTATCCACCAGTATGACCTCGCTGCCGGTGTCGATGAGATAGTTCTGTAGACTGCCGCGATAGCGGATGTCCTTGTCAAACTTGTCTGCGCCTTCCTCTCCACCGAAGGCGAACGGCTGGGTGTAGAACCCATCGCGCCTGAATTTTACTGCTTTAATCTTCATAGTTTGTTTTTATTATTTGTTTAGTTCGCTTAATACTTTTGCAAATATACACAATTTATTCGAATAAAGTAGTCTTTACCCAGATAATTAAGATTCATTATGAAAAATACATTTGTCCGTGGATTTTTCTTATATTTGCAGACGGTAAGGCCAAGATAAATCCGCCATCAAGGGTGAAACCCTGTTCAAGTGACGGAAAAACGCAAGGGTAACTGATAGCAGAGACTTTCATCTACGGGTGAGAGTCTCTGTTTTTTCCGTATTTCATGAAAAATGGCAAAGAGTGGCTTAAAAAACGGAAAGTGCATTGATATAATTTGTATCTTTGTGGCAGAAAAGTTCACTTCTATCTATTAACTAAAAAGGCATGAGACTATGGCAGAGGGAAGCAGGAAAAGACGGAAGCCGTCC
>Ga0326511_10005366_pt1 | contig 10121 bp, 14 predicted proteins | sample 0_2496_0518_D_FD_203701 | JGI IMG/M metagenome (GOLD analysis project Ga0326511, IMG submission 203701) | Bovine rumen microbial communities from UC Davis, California, United States - 0_2496_0518 | ecosystem: Host-associated > Mammals > Digestive system > Stomach > Rumen | place: USA... | reverse complement strand
TCCAGTTTGTAAGATCTTCATTCTTTGCCTTCAGTTCGTTCAGTTGCTTCATGTACTCTTTCAGTACTGCGTCATATTTATCAGCAATCTCGTCCCACTGCTTCTTCGCCTTTTTAAGTTTTGCTTTAAAGGAGTCAATAGTGTCAAGGTACTGGTCAAGAAGACGCATTCCTTTTTCAAGTGACTCAGCATTATCTGCTTCAATCAAGACCAGATGTTCACCCCAAGGACCTTGCATATTCCAGCTGCGTCCAAACATTGAAACGATTTCTGCATTAACGTCCATCTTACGAAGACCGACGATGTTCTGCATTCCCATGTTCTCGGGAGTCAGGCCAGGCATGTTATCCTTACAGATAGAGAATGGCGCCCAGTCAATGTCTTTAAAGAAATTTGAAAGATTGCCAAATTCAATTCTTGCATTAAGACGATACATTCCGTTTCGCTCAATCTTCAATAGATTATATCCGTGGTTCTTCATGTTAAGATAGTTAGGTAGATACTTCGTATAGTTATACTGTGTAGCAAAGTAAGTTGGTATGTTGTCACCACAAGGACGGTGAGGAGACTGGTCATAATTGTTATGTGATTTATTATACCTTTCATACAAGCAAGTATCATTGCTTGCAAGAAAAGACTCGCAGGGATAAATGTCAAGCAAAGTAAATCTGTCAATAGGACCAACGAAGTTGTTCTTCAGAGGTTCATAACTTTTCTTAATGCCTTCAACGAATTTTCCGAAGTGTTTTGACTTTGCGATAATATCACACATCGTGTCAATGGTCCAGTTAGGATCATTGAAGTTGGCCATCTGTGCTTCATGCTTTTCACGTCTCTGTGCTTCCTGATATTCTTGGAACTCCTTGTAGTACCGTTGCATGTGGTCAGAAAACTCATCGTCTGCATTATAACTTTGACTTAAGTAGCCGGCCATAGGCTGAGCAGTCCAACCATACTCGTTATGAATAAATGACGCATCAGGCGGGTATTCATCAAGATGCTTAAAGAGCTCTTCCTTCGTCTCGTAGTACTTGCCGAACTTTGCTTCTGCCATTAGTTGTTCAACAGTTGCTCTTTTTTCGTCAACTGCTTTTGAAATACTTGCTGCTTTCTTTGCAAGTTGGTCAACTAAACTTCTGTCCTTAAGCATGATACTGTCCTTTTATTTGATAGTCATATACGAGCTTATTACTAACTTCATCTACCTTTCGCTGATAAGTGAGGAATTCTTCTCTTTTCTGTTCGTATTCTTTCTTTATTTCGTAATACTCTTTCGCCTTCTTCATCAGAACTGCATTGTTCTTTACATAATCGTTTACCTCAACGATTGACTTTGCATAAGCCTTTAGACGGTTCATCAAGTCATCAACTGTTTCAGATCCGCCGAATACATAAGGAGTCAAATCGTCGCCCTTATGAACAGCAATATGAAACCTGTTCATTTTAGCAGTAGGTATCTCAAGATCCCAAGCTTTTGCTTCAACAATAGGCATTCCATCAAACTTATAGTCCTTTGCGCCAAGTTCATTCGTTTCTTTCAGCAAGACAGGAACATGGTCTTCAATATCTCCAGGAATAATTTCACAGTTATGCCAGTAAGTCATCGCCTGATTGATGTACACGACACACGGGTTAGATGCGTATCTTGTTCCTTGCATATCAAATGAAGTAGGCGGTACTTCATAGTCTATCTGCATTGAACCAATCAGGTGTTCGTCTAACATTGCAAGTCTTTCAAGATAAGCAACATTTAACTTGTGGAAGTTCGCATCAACTGCAAGATATGTTTCAGAGAAAAGATTTCCATCACGAAGATCTTCACCTACGATTTCTTTTGCATTCTTCCACCATTCCATGTACTGTTCGTCCTTAGGTTTCCAATCCTTTCCTTCAGGAGGACAATGACTTGTTTGCCCGTTAGGACCTACACCAGTTACCCAAGGAACTTTCTGTACATAAATGAAGTTCAAGGTAATGATAATCTTTTCACTGCGGCAAAACTCAAAGCCAGGTATGTGAGATAAACGAATTGCGATTGACTTACAGCCATAAAGTCCGTTATCATATTCTCCGCGAAGAGTGTAAGGTCCGATGGGGCAACGGCCAGTAGACAAGTGGTAGTCCCAACCTTCATCAGCCAGTCGCTTACATACTTCACTAAATGAAATCTTACGCAACATATTCATTTCCTGCTTTCTTAATAACGTCTTGTCTTTGTTTAATCAACCAACGATGCCAAGCACTTATTTGCTGATTAGAAAAGTACTTCAAGATTCTCTTCATCTCTGTCATGCTTACAACGCCGAGGATCTTGTTCTTCTTAATAGAATCTCCAGGAATACAGTTGTTAAGTAGTTCACTGTTAGAGACTATCTTCATGACGCCGCTTATTTCCTTATTTCCTATAGGAACGATTGCAAGTTGAAACTGAGGCTCAGCGCCGTGGTGCAATGTTTCATAAAAGCAAAGTTCATAACCAGTTTCAAGATCCGGCTTAGGATTATCATCAACTTGATTCTCCCAATTTTTATGGGTGTAAGTCCAAGCCTTCATGTTGGTAAAATCCCAGAGCTGCATTTTCACACCAAGTCTTGTCCATCCGTCTTCTTCTTTTTCCTTTTCAAGATCTGCTTCGCTTTTCGCATTGAAGATAGTGTCAAGTTCAATTCTTACATTGAACGGGTCAAAGCGATAATGACTTGTTGTGTAATAATTCAAATGATCATGCATTCCTTCTCTGAATTTTTCATCAAGATAGTATCTAATCTTCTTGACTGATTCTAGACCACGGTCAGCATAGTCACGGTCATCACGAATAAGACCTGTTTCTTCATGTACCCACTTTTCAAATTCCTTCACCATACCCATATCACAACGGATCTTCCAGAAAGGACGACCGTAACTGGGTTGGATCCTAAAGCTATCATTAAGAAAAACATCACTTCTGTATTTCCAAGGCAACTGCTTGTAGGCTGTGTCCTTTTTGATGTCTTCAAGAAGAGTAAGAGTCGCTTGAGGACCTACCGCCTTCGTTGATACATCTGACGGTTTCTCAAACTCAATGACAAACTGTTCATCTTTTCGTAAGAAAGAACAAGGAAGGTAAAGATGACCTTCCTTCTTGTAAGCGTTTCTCAAAAAGTATGTTTGAAAAAACTTTCCTACTTTCACGGGAACTTCTTCTCCTTTGATTTCTTGTTCATAAATCTGCTTGACGGCCTTTAATGCATTCCAATGCAGGAGACACGTTTCATTGTCAAGTGTGACCCATCTTTCTCCGTCTAGACCCATAAAGATTCTGTGATACTTACTCATGTAAGTCTTAAGACGTTGCAGTGTAGGAAAGTGCTTTATGATAAAGTTGTATTCAAATGAAGTCATATAAAATTTCCTGAGTATTCCTATTTCAAATATAAAAATTTTCAGGACATTTGTAAACCCCTAGGCAGACATTTTCTGACATATCTTTCCTAGGGGTTAAAGATTAGCACTTCCATTCGGAAGCAGTTTGCTTTACTTGGACTTTACGAACTTCTCTTACTGCAGACATGTAGTCTTTCATCTGTCCGTCAACCACATGCTTAATGAAATCCTTTAATTCGGAGTTCTTTAGGATGAAGGAACAAAGAATCCCTGAGTGAGTCAACTTAGCCATCTTATTTCTGCCAAGAAACATTTCCCACACAAGTTCTTTGTCATCGTCAAGTCCGATTGCGTAAGCGTCCCAAGTAATTGAACTGCGCAGTCCTGCGGCGAAGCAGAATTTCTTGACGTTTAGTTCGCCTGTCTTGTTCTTTCCCTGAAGACCTTTCAAGAGTTGTTTCGGTGTAAAACTTTCATCAAGAATAAGATGTCCAGCGACCTTCAAAGTAGTAGGCTGGTCTTGACGATTATAGTAGCCTTCGCCATCACGAACGAAAATCGTCGGACGACGACCTAAAGACTTGTTGTCAATTTCCCAATCCTTGTGGTCCTTGACTTCATTGTTGAATGTCGCAGTTATCCAGTTATAATTTCCGCGGTGCTTCATGATTTCTGAAAGCGTAAAGTCGCCTCTAAGTTCTCTGCCATATTCATTGAATGAAATGTAGCCTGCATCAAGCAAACAAGTTCCACAGAAGTTGATGAAGTCTTGTTCTTGGGTAATGATTGTCTTGATGCGGTCATTAGCGCGGTTGACTGTCCCATCAAGAAAGTTATCATACATCTTGATGTCCTTTGCTTGAGTCGTCAGTCTTTGCCAAGCTCTCTGATTGAGGACTTTCTGATACTCACATTTCTTCGTGTCGCCGACAAGATTATTGCAGTTATACTTGTAGCGAACAAGTGCAGCGCCGTCGCCTTCATTCCACTGTTCTGGAACATAATCCTTGTCAATGCGAGAAAGCGGAGTAGTAAGGTCCACTCCGTATCTCATCAATGTGTCTTTGAGTTGATGCAAGGTTTCTTGCGTCTTCCACTTTCTTTCAAACTTTTTAAGTAAGATCATTTGTCTTCTGCCTTCCAAATTTTTCCGTCAAACAAATCTTCAGCGATTTCCTTGGGATCGCCACGCCAGTAGCCATCGTGAGGACCAGACCAGTCGGTCATGTTCTTGTCCTTCTGATACTTAACAGGAGTGCAGGTCTCTTCGTCATAACCCTCTTCGTCCTGGGTGATGCCGTTCATCTGAGCCTTTTCCTTAGCGCGGCGTTCCTGACGGCAATTCTTTTTCCACTTTCTCATTCCTTCTGTGCTGACGCAACAGATGGGGAGCTTACAATGTTTACGGTGAGATCTGCTCATTTTCTAATCTCCTTACTTCCTGTTGGGAAAGAACTTATAGATGACTGTCATCGCCTCGCCATTTGCTCCGGGCACCATCGCAGTAGGCTTGAAGTTTCCAATGTTAGGCAAGTCCTTGATTTCGCCACAAGAAACATCTGCTTTCACATAATCAACAGTGCCTTCAAAACCAGAGATGGAAGTGAACCTGTAATAAGCACAGTGCTTAAACTCTTCCGTATCTTTGACCTTCGCCCACGCTTTCATAAAGACAACTGAAATGGAGTCAACCATCGCAGTCTGTTTAAGTTCGTGTTGGTGTTGAAGTTCCGCCGCACGGTCTCTTTCTGCAATTCTTGCGGCTCGGTCAGCATCACAGATCTTACAGATGCCATAGCCAAGTCCAACCGCAATACCCGCGATAACGATGACGATAATGATGAGTTTGAAGAGTTCGGAACCGACAAAGTCGGAGAGTTTTTCTTTGATGTATTCTATCATTTGAGTTTTCCTTTGTTAAAGTGTAAATTCTGTGTACTTGATTTCTTCTTTGTGAATGTCTTTTTTGATTTTCTTCAAGGCTTGTGCTTGAGTTTCCACCCACGGTTTGAATTTCTTAATGTTGCTGAAACGGCATTCATTCGCAGTTGTCTGGACATCAAAGATCTCGCCATTGACATCTGTCTGAGGTATGATGTGCCAAGCATTAACCATTCCTGCAGGATACCAAATCGGACTGCCGTCTTTGTTTGAACGATGTGCCCAATCTCTTTCTCTTTCAGGATTCCATTCAGCAAGAAGAATCATCCTGTCAAAAAGGTCATAGAAGATAATCTGACGGTATCTTCCGTTCTCACGAGTTTCAAAACCGTACTCATGAGCAGTTGTTAGGAATTCTTCTTCAGTCATTTCTACTTCTCAATAAGTTCGGGGTGAAGACTTAAGTTGACGATCTCAAAGTCCTGAGGATAAGTGAAGCGCCCCATGTATTCTTCTGCTTCTTCAAAAGTCGTGAAAGCAGGCTTGCATTTTCCATTGGGTCGGCGTCTGATGCCGAGGAACGGTTCAACTTTCTTCTTTCTCATTTTTCAACCTCAGTTGTGTCATTTTCAACCACCCATTCAGAAGACGCCGAAGTAGGCGTGAAATGCATCAGCTTTTTCAACTGGTCAGTAAAGTAGTCCTGAACAAGCGCAATGACGATCATTACAGCACCCAATGCAAGTGCCAGCTTTATGCCAGTTTCCATAGTCTCTTTCTGTTGTTCAGGTGTCTTAGGTCCACCAAACCATGCGGGATGCGCCATCTTCTCAAGCTCCTTGTTTTGATAGTTAAAATTTAACAATTTTTCGGGTTAATGGCAACCCTTCGGGTTACATTTTCTTCTCAATCTTTCCTACTCTTCAGGCAGGTCCCTGAAGTCTCCATTAGCGAAGAAGACCGCCTGCGCCTTATACTTATCTGTGTCTGCAGTAATCAGCCAAGTGTTCCAGCCGATTCTTTTGTCATATCCATATTCTTTGGTGTCAAGCGTCTCCGTCTTGTAGTAGCCTTCGCCGTATTCATCCGCAAGCGCCACCAACTCTTTCTTGTTTCTGATTTCTTTCACATTTTCCATCGCTTTCGTGATGCTCATTCCACAAGCAGGACGAATCAACACCGGCTCAACCGCCTTGTCTTCCTTTTTCAATTTTCTCAATTCTTTCGTAATTCTCATTGCCAACTTCCAGGCAGTTTCATTCTCAGTGCCATTCAACACCTTTCTGATAAGTTCAAGTTCTTCACGGGAAAAGTCCATCTTTCTGTCTCCTTATTAGTAAAGTCTGAATACCTTCGTGTCGCCGTCTTTATTTTCTTCAAATACCTCGTAGGTATAGTCTTCTCCGTCAAAACGGTCCCAGGTCTCTTTCTTAACCATCTTTCCCGTTATGGCCTTCATACCATACTTGCTAACAGGCAGCAACCCAGTTTTTTCCATACCAGTCTCATAGCCGACGATTTCCAGTTCATCATCAACATTTGCCAACAGTTCCTTAAGTTCTTTGACTTTCATATTGCTGTCTCCTTTGTTATAGTTGATATGTTATAGTTAGTTCTCAATATAAAAATAACTATTTTCAAAGCAAATGTCAATACTTCAACAAAACAAACTCATATATCTTTCCAAACTATTCATCACTTCACATTTCCCAACTATTCATCACTTTTTAGACAGATTTCCCACCTTCCCAATAGTGAAAATTGAAACAGATTTCCTATTAGCAGAAACCTACATTACTTATCTCACCACCACCTATTTTTCATCAAAAAACGTCCTATTATTACAACTTACAATAGAATTCCTGTTAGAATCAGACAGAATCTGAGATACTGAATAATCACCCACAAAACAAGAACTTACGGTCAATGAGGGGTACGGGGGAAACAACTGCTTCCGACTACTCAGAATTTTTTTGAAAGAGGGTTTCGGGGGAAAAGAGCCGCTTCAACTACTCAGAATTTTTTTTTCGGGAGGACTTCAGAAACATCTTACTATTTTACTACAGACCTTAAGAAAGACGTGCATTTCTTTCTGTTAGATCCACGCTTGTCTGTCAAAAAACGGGTGGGGGTTCTACTTGCCTTAATACATTTTTTGAAAGATAGTCAAGCAGTTTTCAGCAACAGTCAAATAATGGTTGCCAAATACCTGTCAAAAACCATGTCAAAAACCGCCTTTTCTGAAGATGACGATTGAGACCTCTATCGTCATGACTTTCGTCTTTGTCCTCAAGACTTTTCTCCTCTTCTCTATATAAATAAGTATGTTTGCGCCTCAGTGGCGCTGATATTAGTGGATACTGGGTAGTTATTGTTCTACCTGGTATTGTTGTTTCAAATCAAATACAATGGAGATATATCTATGAGATTGATACCACAGATACTACGCCACTGGCTCGTATTCAATACGATTCGTTCAGTGGATATTGAGAACATGATGGACAATTGCGATTCGTATCCAATGCTGCTGCACTGTAAACGAATGCTGCTGCACGATATCCCCAAGAGTAGAAAGCTGATTGATTCTACCATTGAAGATATTGCGAATGGACAGTTCCATTTCCTATACAGATCGCGTAAGGAACAGGGCAAGCACTACGATCCGACAATACTATGGGAGGAGGATATAGCAGACGCTCACTATACTACATGGCAGCTGATGGGAGCGTTGCGAGAATTGCGAGGCTGGCTTGGCAAACAGAAGCCGTATAAGTATCCAGCAGAATATGGAGGGTGATAGACGATACGTGGGACTTGCGTACGTCTTTTATAGTATAGATTGGTAAATACCAACAAAAACAAAAAGGAGGCCACGATGGGCCTCCTTTGTGATATAATGAGGGGAATTGTTATTTGTCTACTGTTATGCCTGCAGTGGCGAGACAGTTGACGTTGTCTATTAAAGTATCTGGGTTGACAGTGCCGGTATACGTTGTGGAGATGCCGTATTCAGAATAGTTGTTGCGAGTTGCGATAAACTGCTTGAACTCCTCGTCCTCACGGAATGTATCGGCGAGTTCGTGCCATTGAGCGTCAGCCTTCTTCCAGAGCACGTCCTCAACGTGCAGACAGTGGCGCATGTACTCGACGACGTACTCGAAGTTCTCGAGCTCTGTTGTCGCGCCAAAGGCGAAGAGCTGCTGGAAACGGCTCGGGATCTTGTCCTTACGATTGTACTTCACGTTCCAGTAGTTCTTATCGTAGAACAGATAGACCATGAAGGACAGATCAATGGAATGAGTATCGGACGTGATGAGCGGATTGAAGCGCGGATCAGCCGAGTAAAGCTTGCAGATCTCCACAGGCTCACGGCACGTTTCCTTGATAAGTGCGTCCTTCTCTACTGCTGTGAAGGTTGTATCGTTCTTGATGTTGTCAAGCGCCCATTCCTTTACCCAGTCGTACTGCTTCTTGCTAGCCCACAGGCCGGGTACCATATATCGTCCTTCCTGAGTGTGTTCGTCAAGGGGAAGAGAGACAAGATGGTGGAAATTGTCGTTATAGATCTTGTTAGCGTTCCACACAGCGGGGCGCCAGTTGACAATGTTGAGGCGCCAGGCAGAATAAGTCGTGCTGCCCTTCGGAGAAACATCCTTGATGGTGACATGGAGATTCGGATTGATTCCTTTTACCCATTCCTCTGCGAGTGCAGCGATGGTGTTGAACTGGATAGCCTTTACTTCCTTCTTACGCAGTCCCTGCTTGATCTCGTTGATGATCTTTGCGTTGTTCTCGCGGTTGCGGTTCAACGTATTGGACTTGTTGAAGTACTTAATCATCTTCGGGATCGCTGCGACGAATACTTCACGCTTGAAGTAATACTCGCTGTTGGACCACTTCTCTGCGCCGAAATGCTTGAAGAACGTCTTGCTGTGCTTACGGGTATCAGGAGCATATCCACAGTCCTTGCCAGCGTCCTTGCTGATTGTTCTGTCTTCAAAGCGGACAACAGCAACGCCGTCACGCGACCAGCAGAGCTCAAACTTAATCATAAAGCCGTACCACTCGTCCTTGAAGTCAGGCGTGTCGCGGACTTCAACGTAGGAGGTGGCGCCAGGATGGTATTCTTGAATCTGGGCTGACATATTCGTGCCCACGACGAAATCGCTGATAGCATTTACAATTTCGTTTACGTGCAGTGCGTCATTACGGTATGCAGCTGCGCGTTCAGGCGTTGAGTAGCTGATCTTGCCGCTCTTCATGCCTGCGTCAAACGCATCAATGATTGTGTCATGAATACCCTTAATGTCTGTCCAGGAAATCAAAGCCATATCCTATCCCTCTCTTTTAGTTACATCCTCAAAAGTTTCACAAGGTTCAACCTTCAGCGGCTTGCCACATACGGGGCAGCACTTCCAGTCTTCAACGATTACCGATCCATCGCCACACGGGTGCGGGATCTCGATCTTGCACTTGGTAAGATCGCTGGTGATGGCGCCAGTAGAATTGGAGTCAGTCCAGTAGCAGCGAATGCCGATGGGGTTCTTAGTGTTAACAGTTTTCAAACGGTCGCAAAGTATGCACATAAATCATTTTTCCTGTAGAAACTCTTTTTCAAAATTTTCGGTTACCTCTTTCCCCGTGTATTGTTCCAGCAGGGCGAGCGCCTCTTCAACATAGTTTTTATCCTTCAAGTCTTCAGCTGAAGTGTCGTGGAATATCTTTCTTGTAGCCATATTCTTAGTCCTTGATCATTTCCTTAATTTCAGCGACAATGTGGTCTATCGCTTGATCTATTGTCATTCCCGTGCAGTCCACGAGGCGGCCTCGCATTGCGTCAGACCAGTGGTAGCCTTCAGCGTCGTAGCCAACCCAAA
>Ga0326511_10005365_pt1 | contig 10121 bp, 6 predicted proteins | sample 0_2496_0518_D_FD_203701 | JGI IMG/M metagenome (GOLD analysis project Ga0326511, IMG submission 203701) | Bovine rumen microbial communities from UC Davis, California, United States - 0_2496_0518 | ecosystem: Host-associated > Mammals > Digestive system > Stomach > Rumen | place: USA: California... | reverse complement strand
AGCACGGCATCGTAGCGTTCACGCAGGGCATTGGCATTGGTGCCAGCCTCGCGGGTGATGCTCTCCCACTCGTCGGGTGCCATGTAGGCGGAGATGTCGAGTGCACCGCGGTCGCAGACGATGAGCACGGGCTTGGTGCAGACGGCAGCAAGCCGCTGGAAGTGGTCCTCGAGTGTGAGCTGTGTCTCGAGTATGGCGCGTTCGCCCTCGAAGTAGAGCTGCCGGTTTGGCGTCAGGTAGTTCCACCCGGCGAGACTGTAGATGGTCGGCACCTCGGGTATGCAGAAGACCTTGAACCCGAGGTTGTTGAAGTGTTCGATGACGCGAACGAGTGCCGTTGTCTTGCCGGCACACGGTCCTCCTGTCAGCACGATGCGTTTGATATTGCCCATGTTCTTAATGCTTAATGCTCAATGCTTAATGCCTAATTGTGTGCAAAGATACGAATAGTCGAGCGAAAAACCAAATAAATTTGGATTTTTCCGAGACAGGGTAACTTCGGCGGAGCCAGAGTTACGAAAAAAATCGCCATTCATCATTCACAATTCACAATTATTTTGTATCTTTGCACCCTTGGAAACGAAAAAAAACAGAAATACAACAATGACACAAGCTATTCAAAAGACCCTTAGGGACAGCGCGGCAATGCGCTGGACGGCGCTGCTGCTGCTGGCGCTGGCCATGTTCTGCAGCTACATCTTCATGGACATCCTCTCGCCAATCAAGGACTTGATGCAGGAGACGCGCGGATGGGACTCGACGGCCTTCGGCACGATGCAGGGGTCGGAGGTGTTCCTGAACGTCTTCGCCTTCTTCCTGATTTTCGCGGGTATCATCCTCGACAAGATGGGCGTCCGCTTCACCGCCGTGCTGTCGGCTGCCGTGATGCTCGTCGGCGCCGTCATCAAGTGGTACGCCGTGAGCGAGTCGTTCATGGGCAGCGGCCTGGAGACGTGGTTCACGGAGAACCTTAATTATATACCGCTGTTCGACGAGCTCGGCGTCAGTCCGTTCTACGCCGGAATGCCCGCCTCGGCAAAGTTTGCCGCCTGCGGATTCATGATCTTCGGCTGCGGCTGCGAGATGGCGGGCATCACCGTCTCGCGTGGTATCGTGAAGTGGTTCAAGGGTCGCGAGATGGCGCTGGCCATGGGCTCCGAGATGGCCTTGGCACGTCTGGGCGTCGCCACGTGCATGATTTTCTCGCCGTTCTTCGCCCGTCTGGGCGGTCAGGTGAGTGTCACGCGCTCTGTGGCCTTCGGTGTGGTGCTGATGTGCATCGCCCTGATCATGACCATCGTCTACTTCTTCATGGACCAGAAGCTGGACGCACAGACCGGTGAGGCCGAGGAGAAGGACGACCCGTTCAAGGTGAGCGACCTGGGCAAGATATTGACGGACAGCGGCTTCTGGCTTGTCGCCCTGCTCTGCGTGCTCTACTACTCGGCCATTTTCCCGTTCCAGAAGTACGCCGTCAACATGCTGCAATGCAACCTGACGCTGACGCCGCCGGCACAGGACTCGTTCTGGGCACAGCCCGACGTGACCATCGTGCAGTACGTCATCATGCTCGTCGTCGCCGCTGCCGGCTTCGCCTCTAACTTCCAGAAGAAGGCCGGTCTGAAGTACGGTCTGCTGGGACTGTCGATCGTCGCCCTCATCACCTATTGTTATATGGGCTTCATGCGCCAGTCGGCCGAGAGTATCTTCGCCGTATTCCCCCTGCTGGCCGTGCTCATCACGCCGATTCTCGGCTCCTACGTCGACCATAAGGGCAAGGCTGCCTCGATGCTCATCCTCGGCTCGCTGCTGCTCATCGGCTGCCACCTGACGTTCGCCTTCATCCTCCCGATGTTCAAGGAGTCGGCCGTCGGTGGCATCATCATTGCCTACGCCACCATCCTCGTCCTCGGCAGCTCGTTCTCGCTGGTGCCCGCCTCGCTGTGGCCCAGCGTTCCGAAGCTGGTCGACGCGAAGGTCATCGGCTCGGCCTACGCCCTGATCTTCTGGATTCAGAACATCGGCCTGTGGCTCTTCCCCCTGCTCATCGGCAAGGTGCTCGACGCCACGAACCCGGGTGTCACCGACCCCACGGCTTTCGACTATACCGCCCCGCTCATCATGCTCGCTGGCCTCGGCGTGGCCGCCCTCATCCTGGGCTTCGTGCTGAAGGTGGTCGACAAGAAGAAGGGTATCGGACTGGAACTGCCAAACATCAAGGAATGAAACTGAATTAATAGAAGAAAGACAATGAAAATAGGATTCGACAACGAGAAATACCTGAAGATTCAGTCCGAGCACATCCGCGAGCGCATAGCCCAGTTTGACGGCAAGCTGTACATGGAGCTTGGCGGCAAGCTGTTCGACGACCACCACGCCTCGCGCGTGCTGCCGGGCTTCAAGCCCGACTCGAAGCTCCGTATGCTGGCACAGCTGCGCGACTCGATAGAGATACTCATCGTCATCAGCGCCGAGGACATCGAGAAGAACAAGATACGCGCCGACCTCGGCATCACCTACGACGAGGACGTGCTGCGACTGCGCGACGAGTTCATGAACCGCCAGTTCATGGTGGGCAGCGTTGTCATCACACACTACAACGGACAGCACGCCGCCGACCAGTTCCGCCACAGGCTGGAGCGCGAGGGCATCAAGTCGTACATCCACTACCCCATCGACGGCTACCCACACAACGTCGAGCTCATAGCCAGCGACGAGGGCTTCGGCAAGAACGACTACGTGGAGACCACCCGTCCCCTGGTCATCGTCACCGCCCCCGGCCCCGGCAGCGGCAAGATGGCCACCTGTCTGAGCCAGCTCTACAACGAGAACAAGCGCGGCATTCGCGCCGGCTATGCGAAGTTCGAGACGTTCCCCGTATGGAACCTGCCGCTGAAGCACCCCGTGAACATCGCCTACGAGGCCGCCACCGCCGACCTCAACGACGTGAACATGATTGACCCCTTCCACCTCGAGGCCTACGGCAAGACCGCCATCAACTACAACCGCGACATCGAGATATTCCCCGTGCTCAACGCACTCTTCGAGGGCATCTACGGCGAGAACCCCTACAAGTCGCCGACAGACATGGGCGTCAACATGGTGGGCTTCTGCATCTGTGACGACGACGTCTGCTGCGAGGCATCGCGCGACGAGATCATCCGCCGCTTCTATGACGCGACGAACAAGATGGCCAACGGCGCCGACAACGAGAACGAGGTGAACAAGATACGCCTGCTCTTCAACCAGGCGAAGATATCGACAGCCACTCGCAAGGTGACCGTTGCCGCCTACGAGCGGAAGATACAGAGCGGACAGACCGCGGCGGCCATCGAACTCGAGGACGGCACCATCATCACCTCCAAGTCGACACCCCTGCTGGGCTGTAGCGCCGCCCTCCTGCTGAACGCCACAAAGTACCTCGCCGGCATCGACCACGAGGCGAAGCTCATCCCGCAGAGTCTCATAGAGCCCGTGCAGAAGACCAAGATAGAATACCTGGGCGGCAGGAACCCCAGACTGCATACCGACGAGGTGCTCGTGGCACTATCCGTCCTCTCGCAGGACGACGAGAACTGCCGCAAGGCCCTGGAGCAGCTGCCCCGTCTGCGCGACTGCCAGGTACACACCACGGTGATGCTCTCGGAGGTCGACCGTAAGATCTTCAAGAAACTCGGCTGCGGACTGACCTGCGACCCCGTGAAGAAAACGTAACCACATAACACATAAAACCAGGACTATGAAGAAAAGGACACTCACCATCGTACTCTGTGCACTCGCCGTCACAACGGCAACCGCACAACCTGCCATCCCCCGCGACGAGGCACTCGAGGCCAAAGTGGAGAAAACGCTCGCAGCCATGACCCTTGACGACAAGGTCGGTCAGATGCTGGAGCTGAACTTCGACCTCATGGGCGCCTACGACGCCAATGGCGGATGGAAAGTCAACGAGACAAAGCTCGACACCCTGATTGCGAAGTACAAGGTGGGCTCCATCCTCAACGCCCCGGGAACCATCGCCCACACCATTGACGAGTGGCAGCAATGGATCAGACTGATACAGAAGAAGTCGATGGACCTGCTGGGCATACCCGACGTCTACGGACTGGACCACAACCACGGCGTCACCTACACACAGGGAGGAACCCTCTTTCCACAGCCCATCAACGTGGCGGCATCGTTCAATACCGAACTGGCACGACAGGCGGCGCAGGTGACCGCCTACGAGAGCCGCGCCGGCAACTGCCCGTGGGTGTACAACCCCGTCATAGACCTCGGACGTGACCCGCGCTGGTCGCGCATCTGGGAGAGCTACGGCGAGGATGCCGTCGTCAACGCCCGCATGGTGGAGGCCGCCATCAACGGCTATCAGGGCGACGACCCTAACCACCTGGGACCGTTCAACGTAGGCACCAGCGTGAAGCACTACTTCGCCTACGGCGCACCGTTCTCGGGCAAGGACCGCACACCGGCCTACGTGTCGCCTCAGATGTTGCGCGAGAAGTACTTCGAGCCCTTCCGTGCCGCCATCAAGGCCGGCGCCCTGACCATTATGGTCAACTCCGCCAGCATCAACGGCGTACCCGTCCACGCCAGCTACGAGTACCTGACGAAGTGGCTCAAGGAAGACCTGCAATGGGACGGTATGATTATCACCGACTGGGCCGACATCAACAACCTCTTCCAACGCGAGCGCGTGGCCAAGGACAAAAAGGACGCCATACGCATCGCCATCAACGCCGGTATCGATATGTCAATGGACCCCTACAGCGTGGACTTCTGTAAGCTGCTGAAGGAACTTGTCGAAGAGGGGAAGGTGAGCCGCGAGCGCATCGATGACGCCGTGCGCCGCATACTCCGACTGAAGTACCGTTTGGGACTGTTCGAGAGGCCCAACACCGGCGGCAAGGATTATGCGAAATTCGGCAGCAAAGAGCACGCCACGATGGCCCTGCGTAGTGCCGAGGAGAGCATCGTGCTGCTGAAGAACAAGGACAACATCCTGCCGATTGCGAAGGTAGAAAATGGCAAAACCGTCAATCGCAAAATTCTCCTGACCGGCCCCAACGCCAACCAGATGCGCTGCCTGAACGGCGGCTGGAGCTACACCTGGCAAGGCTCGAAGGCCGAGCACCTGGCCACGCAGTACAACACCATCTATGAAGCCTTCTGCGAGAAGTACGGCAAGGAGAACATCATCCTGGAACAGGGCGTCACCTACAACGAGAACGGCCGCTACTACGACGAGAAAGTAGACAAGACACAATGCAACATGCACGATGCACAACTGGTGGAGGGCAGCCGACTGGCAAAGGCTGCTGCCGACTGCGACGTCATCGTGGCCTGCATCGGCGAGAACAGCTACTGCGAGACGCTTGGCAACCTGACAGACCTCTGGCTCTCAGAGAACCAGCGCACACTCGTGAAGGCCCTCGCCAAGACGGGCAAGCCCATTGTCCTCGTGCTGAATGAGGGACGTCCGCGACTCGTCGCCGACATCGAACCGCTGGCAAAGGCCGTCATCGACATCCTGCTGCCGGGCAACTATGGCGGCGACGCGCTGGCAAACCTGATCAGTGGCGATGCCAACTTCTCGGCCAAGATGCCATATACATACCCGAAGGAGATCAACTCGCTGGCCACCTATGACTATAAGGTGAGCGAGGAGGTGGGAACGATGGCCGGTGCCTACGACTACGACGCCAAGGTGAGCCTCCAATGGCCCTTCGGCTACGGCATGAGCTACACAACCTACGAATACAGCGACCTGCGGGTGGACAAGCAGCAGTTCACCGCCGCCGACACCCTTACCGTCAGTGTCGACGTGAAGAATACCGGCGACCGCGCCGGCAAGGAGCCCGTGCTGCTCTACTCCAGCGACCTCATAGCATCCATCGTTCCTGACAACCGCCGTCTGCGCGCCTTCACCAAGGTGTCGCTGCAGCCCGGCGAGCAGAAGACCGTCACCTTCCGTCTGCCGGCAACACAGCTGGCCTTCGTCGGTGCCGACGGCCGCTGGACGCTGGAAGAGGGCGACTTCGTGCTGAAGACTGGAAAGCTGACGGTAGGCGTCGCCTGCCAGACGACGAAGGTATGGGACGAGCCGAATATCTTCTAAGCTTTTGAGAGGTGACGACTATGGCTGGAGACGCAGCCTGACGACCAGCGGCAAGTGGTCGCTATAGCCCGGCTGATAGCGTATTCCGTTATATGTCCGGCGAGGACGCAGGCCACCGTAGAGCGGTTCCTTCTCGAGTAGGAAACGCGGTGAATGAATAAAGACAGTATCTACCATACTGCTGATGGTGGGGGAGCCGAGGACATGATCCAGGCTCCCCCATTCTCCTTGATAGCGGTAGGTGCCGCGGACGCCGTTCTCGCCACGGGCATCACTCGTGAGATGCAGCAGGCCGTTGTCCGTCAGCTGGCGCAAGGCCGGACTGTCGGCCGCGTCGTTGAAGTCGCCGGTAACGATCACATGAGCATCCGGCGACAGTTGTCTTAGCGAGTCGAGCGACTGGCAGAGGCGCGTAGCGACCGCCTGACGGAACGGACGGCTGTAACGCTCGCCACCATAGCGGCTGGGAGCATGGACGACATAGACATGGAGGGTGTCGCCGCTGATGACACGTCCCCGTGCATAGAGGATGTCACGCGTAGGACGCATATCGCCGACAGGCGTCACACGAAGGGCGAAAGCCGTATCGAGGGCAAAGGTCAGCGGCTGGTAGAGCAACGCGACATCGATACCGCGAAGGTCGGGCGACTGCGTCATCACATATTGATAACCGGCGCCTCGCAACAGGGAGCGCTTGGTGAGGTCGCGCATGACGGAGTCGTTCTCGACCTCACACAAGGCAACGATGTCAGGCACGCCGTCGTCACAGACGGAGAGCAGCTCCTGCCCGATGTTGTTCAGCTTGCGCCAGTAGCGTTTCTTCGTCCAACGACGGACAGCCTCAGGCAGGTACTCGTTGTCCTGCTTGAGGCTGTCGTGTTGGGTGTCGAAGAGATTCTCGCAGTTCAGTTCGACAAACGTCAAGGTCTGCGCCCCTACGGGGCTAAATGATAAATGAAAAATGATAAATGACAAACTCAGCGCCAAGGTACGCACCTTAGAAGGCGGCAGCATTTTATCATTTATCATTTTTCAACTATCATTTAGGGCGATGCCTGCTTAACAGACTTTCTCCAGACGCTTCATGATAGAGAACATGAAGACGGCCGAGATGATGCAGAGGGCGATGAAGACGCTCCACACGGCCCAAAGGGGAATGTTACCCCAGAGGTAGCCACCAACGCCCACGAGCTTGTTGCCGATGGCCGTTGCCACGAACCATCCACCCATCATCAGACCCTTGTACTTCGGAGGTGCCACCTTCGAGACAAACGAGATGCCCATCGGTGAGAGCAGCAGCTCGGCGAAGGTTAATATAAGATAGGTATAGATGAGGAGCTGCGGTGTGACGTCGGCCATATGCTTAGCAACGGGCTCCCCGTCAGCACCAATCGTCGTCTGCGGCATAGGCAGACCGAAGGAGGCGACAGCCATCAGGCAGTAAGCCAGTCCGGCCACCACCATACCATAGGCGATCTTTCGCGGAGCTGAAGGCTCCTTGCCCTTGGCAGACAGCGAGCCGAAGATGGCCAGTGAGACAGGCGTCAAAGCAACCACATAGAAGGGGTTGAACTGCTGGAAGATGGGTGCCGAGACAGCCACGATTTCGCCCTTACTGGCATCGTACTGCAAGAAGAGGAATGCCAATGCTATACAGATGACGACAGCAGAAATAGCCTTGCCCTTGCCCGTCTTCGACTGGAAAAGCGAGAACAGGGCGTAGACGATGAAGATGATAGCCACGAGGTTCCACACGTTGAAGGCCATGCCCTCAACGCCCTCGGAGGTCTTGGCGGTGAACTCGTCGGCGAAGTATGTCAGCGACAGGCCGTTCTGGTGGAAGGCCATCCAGAAGAAGATGACCACGGCAAAGACGAGGCATAGTGCCACGATGCGGGCCTTCGTCTCTTCCTTCGACAGCTCCTCGACAGCGGCAGAAGCGCTGCCAGCCGTCTTCTTGCCGCCCTCCACATGGCGGAAGGTGCTGCGGAAAATGTAGTAGATAGCGATGGAGAGGATGAGCGAGGCGCAGGCCACGGCAAAGGCGAAGTGGTAGGAGTCGTTCACGCTCGTGCCGAGGTTCTGCTGTGCCCACTCCATGATCTTCACGGCTGCCGTCGGAGCAAAGAGCGCGCCGATGTTGATGGCCATGTAGAAGATGGAGAAGCCCGAATCGCGCTGTCCCGCATACTTCGGGTCGTTGTAGAGGTCGCCCACCATCACCTGGAGGTTGCCCTTGAAGAGTCCCGTGCCCAGTCCGATGAGCACCAGCGCGGCAAGCATCACGACGAGTGCCAGCGTGTTGCCGCCAAGAGGTACGGAGAGCAACAGGTAACCGGCAAACATGATGAGGATGCCGATGGTGACCATGCGGCCGAAGCCGAACTTGTCAGCCAGCCAGCCGCCGACGATGGGAAGGAAATAGACGAGCATCAGGAAGTCGCTGTAGATTTCGCCTGCCCAGCCGGCATCGAGGCCGTAGTTAGCACGTAGGAAGAGTGCGAAGACGGCGAGCATCGTATAATAGCCGAAGCGCTCACCGGTGTTGGCCAGAGCCAACGCATAGAGTCCTTTAGGTTGGTTTTCGAACATAACTTATTTGATTTTAGAGTTTTTCGTCCTAGTGATGTCGAAGAGGTACGACAGTTTGATGATGATACTCTGCATATTGGAGATGGCAAAGTAGTCGCGCTTGGAGTTGCCGTAGAGATTACCCAGGCCGTAGTAGTAGCGGCCCTCCAAGAGGAAGTGTCCCACCTTGGGATGGGAGAACTCCAGTCCCACGCCGCCTGCGATGCCGTAATCGAAGGAGTGCTCCACGGCCATCGTGTCCTGGGCGATGACCTGCGACGTGCGCTTCTCCGAGTTACGCTGTTCGAGGACGAAGTTCATCTTCGTCTTCTCGCTCTGCAGGAAGCCTATCTGAGGACCTACCTGGAAGAAGAACTGGAAGCCACGGCGCTCACGTCCCCACCCTAACCGTGCGAAGACGGGCACCTGGAAGTAGGTCAGCTGGCGTTCATACCGCTCACGCTCATCGGCGTCAATACGCATCACGGGCTCGTCGTTGATGTCGAGGATGCTCTCCTTCCATCCCACCTGGGCAAAGTTGGCCTCGGCAACGACGGAGCAGATACTTTTGAAATACTTCTCGCCGGTATAGCGCATCGTCACGCCGAACAGACGCCCCTGGTACATATCCTGCGGTACCTTCGGCAGGAAGTTGACGGTAGTCAGCGTCACACCACCACCGCCACCGACGGCAAAGTCGTTGCGGTATTCGCCGACTTGCGCCCTGACGGTGCTAATTGATAAGTGGAAAATGACGAGTGACAAGCTGATCACCCTCATCCACCTATATATCTCTTTATTGATGGTCATCTCAATCTCTCTATTTCTCAATCACGTTAAGCCGCAGTCCTGGCTGGTAGTTCACGAACAGCAGCGTGCGATTGCGCAGTCCGCCATTGCCAATACGCTCGAAGAGCAACGGCGTCTGCACGGGCTTTACGGGCGACTGGCCAGCCTCGCCGGTGAAGGCTTTTCCAAATTGTGACAGTCCCGAAAGGAAGAACATCGCATGGTCGAAGCCCGTCAGCGCCATTCGTGGCAGCATCTGTATCATCTCCTGATGGAAGTTCCAGCGGTACTTCTGCTGCAGACGGATGGTGGCGGGAGCCATGAGGTTCGTATAGAACGTGGCGGGTACATAGACGTTGTAACGGTAGAACTGTTCCAGGTAAAGACGTGTATAGCCCAGCCACTCGGAATAGCCGAACATCGAGATGCTGAGCCCGGGGTGCGTGGTCACCAAGCTGTTCAGCTTAGCAAACGCCACGCCCAGCTCCTGGTGGCGGCCGGTGTTAAGCACCACAACGTTGGGCCTCGTCGTGCTGAATGCCCTGAAGAAAGCGTCCTCGCCCGACTTCAGGTTCGTCACGTTATACTCCAGTCCGCGCTCCTCCATCTTCCTGCGCAGCCCAAACGTAAAGATGCCTTTCTT
>Ga0326511_10005364_pt1 | contig 10121 bp, 13 predicted proteins | sample 0_2496_0518_D_FD_203701 | JGI IMG/M metagenome (GOLD analysis project Ga0326511, IMG submission 203701) | Bovine rumen microbial communities from UC Davis, California, United States - 0_2496_0518 | ecosystem: Host-associated > Mammals > Digestive system > Stomach > Rumen | place: USA... | reverse complement strand
GACGAGGACGTCGAGGTCTTCGGAATGACACAGGCAGAGGTGGACAAAACCCTGACGCTGGAGGACTGCGCTGCTGATGCGAAAGCTGTAGGCGACCGATTCGGAAACGTGGAAACGGACATCAGCGACATGAACACGGCCATTCAGGGAGTGGATGATCGGGTCGATGGTGTTATCAGCGACATGAACGCTGCCATTCAGGACGTGACGGATCGGGTCGAAGCGGTGGGGAATAGAACAGGGAGTGAAATCCACGTCAGTCAGGATGACACACGGAGTGTTTCAAATGTGATTGCAGAAATCGAGGACACCGTTACCACAGAGATGACGGACGAGGAAGTAGACGCAATCTTTGACGCGGTGATGGGAGGGAACGGTTGATGGCGGTTATTAAAGAGAATTCTCTTACAAGGCTTCTCGAACGCATCAAAGGTGCGTTTGCACAGATCAAGGATACTGTCTTTTCCGTGAACGGCGTAGCTCCGGTTAACGGGGACGTGGTTATCAACAAGGTGGACCTCGCGGATAATTTTGACTCCGGAATGAGTCAGACAATCAAAGGGTCTTTTATCACCAGAACAACCGGCGGTAGCGCGTCTTTCAACGACGGCGACGGATGGCTGATGCTGGTTATGGGCGCAAGTGTGCATACCGGGTATTCTCCTGAATATCTGAGCGTGGAAGCGGAACCCATCCGGCGTCAGGACGACTCTCCTGAGATCAGCGCAAGCATCAACCGGGACACTTTTGTGGCGGCTGTTCAGGAAAGCGGGGAATATCGGATTTACTACACAACCGCGTGGAGCATCGACCCTGCGACATGGGGCATCACCGTCACCGGAACCCCTGTGGCCGGAGACGTGATTGTTGTTCACTACGAGAAGGAAGTGCGCGGTGAAATTACAAACAGCAACCCGCAGAGACTGTGTTCCACCGGATGGAACCTGTTCAACCCGTCCGCCGCCTATATCCGGGTTGTCCGTTATTCTGATGATTACGGATATAAAATCGGAGGCGACTTCAGCAAAGTGGAATTTGCCAACGCGACCGGCGGAGAAAGAACAGAGATCGAAACGGCGGACGGGTTCTTCAATGTTCCGGCGGACGGATATCTGTTTATTTCAGGCGGCAACGCGACCACCTATGTATATACTACGTGGAGCGACTGGATTGACGGATATGTTGGCGAGTTTATGCCCTATACGCAGACGACCGTGGACTTTTCCGGGGTGATGTCCTCGTATTTCCCGAACGGCCTTTTCCAGGTCGGGAATGTTCGGGACGAGATCAATATTAACCTTGGCGCTGCCATTTCGCGGATTGAACGGATGGAATATTCCGATACCAATATCGCCATTGCGAAAACAAGGGGTACGGGATATGAATATGATCAGAACTACATTTATTCTGTGAAGACGAGCGAGGATGTTTACAAGATCGACGTTGACGGGTCCTACAGCGTGAACGAGCATGGGTTGGAGTTTATCGAGGGAACGACCGTGCCGGTGGAAGTCAGGACAATCATTGGCGTCAACCTGAAGAACCGGCTGGAACGCGACGTGGTAACGATCAGTTCCGGGCTTGCAAACAATCTGACCACGACGTCAGCCGGAATGGCTCTTGATGCACGGCAGGGGAAAATCATCGGCGACAGACTCGAGTCGATGTCCATGAAGGGACTTACAAAAGGGGAAGAGTTTAATTTTGAGTACTTAGAAGGGTTTGAATATGGGAACGAAAACTTCTGCAAGATTACAGACGGAGTTTACATGTTTACAATCATTGTACTTGTGAACAGAGCGATCAGCGACACATTGACCTATTCGGCTATTCAGTTTACCAATGTCGGTGGAAGCACGCTTACTCCTGTTGGATTTTGTATTGCTCAGTGGCAGAACACAGGAGAACGCCTGTATGGCTCGGTTGGAGGTGGCCGCCTAAAATGTGCAATTCCGGATTCTATGGCAGGAGCTACCATTCCTGCAGGGCACGCAATCCGGTTTGATGGAATTGTGAGAAGAAGAGAGTAAATCGGAAAACGGGAATGATCGGCCAGAATATGGAAGATCGAAAACAATAGGGGGTAACAGCATGACGATCGAACAGCTTTTAGCCAAACTGGAAACCATTCCGGCCACAGGCGCGATTAACAGGGCCAGACGGGCAGCCATCATCGCTCAGATCAACCGGATGACAGAGGGGAGGTGATCCTGTGGCAAATACCATCGAGATGAATCGCGGGGACCTTCACAATGTCACCTTTGAGGTTGTGGACGAAGAAGGAAACCCTGTTGATGGAATCGACGAGATCTACTGGACCGTGAAACGGAGCGCGAATCTTTCGGAGATGCTTATTCAGAAACGACTCAGCGACGGAGGAATCGCCAGGGTAGACGACGGATATCAGTTTGATATTGAACCGGGGGACACAGATCGGCTTGGTTTCAACACCTATCCATTCGACATCGAGATTGTCGGGCCTGGACTGAAAAAGACTTTTCTCGGACAGCTAAAACTGTTGCCTGAAGTTACGCACGCGGTCAACGAGGAGGGCTGAAGATGAATGACTTTAAGCTTCAGATCCGGAGTCCGGACAAAATGCGGCTTCAGATGGGAGAAGGAGACAATCGGAAGTCCCTCGTGATCGGCCAGGGAGCGGGTGGGACGAGGGACTACAACAAGCTGTACAACAAGCCGACCATCAACGGAGTTGAGCTGGCAGGGGAAATATCGCCATACATCGTTCAGCAGGACACGACGGAGGGATGGAACGAGAAGCGCGACTACATCCCGAACAGAGGCACGATCATCATCTACACAGATCACGGGCAGATGGATGACGGCTATGGAGAGATGATCAACGTGCCTGGGGTTAAGATCGGGGACGGCAATGCCTACCTGATAGATCTGCCTTTTGTCGGAGCAGATGTGCGGTATCAGATTTTGACAGAGCTGAGAGCGCACACGCAGAACCAGACCATCCACATAACCGACGCGGACCGGCAGAGATGGGACAACAAACTGAACTACACCGTTAATAACGGGAACTTGATATTCAACAGAGACTGAAGAAGGGAGAAAAAGAGATGGCAAATCCGACTATTTATCAAATCACGACCACGAACGGCACCGTGTATGACATCGAAGACCGGGTCGCCAGGAGCCAGAGCGGCGGGGCGATCATCATTCGCGGCACTACAACCACGGCGCTGGAGGACAACTCAACCACGAACCCGATTCAGATCGCCGGGGAAAGTTATACGGCGATCAGCGGAGACGCTGTGTTCTACGGCGCGAAGGAGTTTGTGTTCGACGGCACCTACTGGCATGAGTTCGGCGACATGAGCGGGCTTGGCGAGATGGCGAAGGCCGACACCGCCAGCACGACTTACACTCCGGCGGGCAGTGTAGCGCTGACAGGTGCGGAAGCCACAGTCAGTCCTGCCGCAAGCGGCACGGCGACCTATACGCCTGCCGGTAATGTTACGCTGGGGGATAAGAGTAAACTGGCAGTCAGCAAGGCTACGAGCGGAAGCACGACCTATACTCCAGAAGGAAGTGTTACGCTTGAGGACTCCACGGTCAGCACCGTCAGCCCAGCGCCGAGCGGAACCGCTACCTACACTCCAGCCGGGAGCATCGCTGTCAACGCGTCCAGCGGAGCGGGAACGGCCTACACTCCCGAAGGAAGCATCTCCGTGAACGCGTCCACCGGGGCCGGCACGAGCTACACGCCGGAAGGAAGCGTCGCGGCTCCGACCATCTCCCTGGCAACCGCCGGAACGACCGACAGCATCACTCCTTTCGGAACCGCCGGAAGCCTTCCGGACCTGACGATGACCGTCAGCAATGGAAACCTGACGTTTGCCTTCAACAAGGGCACGCTGCCTACGGCCGGGACAGTCGTGACCGTCAAGACGGGGGACGCGGCGTACAGCGCGAGCGCACCTTCCTTCACCGGAACCGAAAAGAAATTCGCTTTTACAGGCACGCAGAAGAAACTCGCTTTCAGCGGAACCGGTGCAAGGTTGGTTACCGACAGCGCCATTCCGGCCAGCGCATCCTTCGCAGGTACCGCCGTTCGCCTGGAGACCAGCCAGGACGTGCCGACCACAGCGAGCTTCAGCGGTACCGGCGTCAGGCTGAAGGTGGACACCAACGTGCCGACCGGAGCGACATTCACCGGAACGCAGGCGACGATCACGGTGACGCCTGACGGAGGCGCTACGATTCATTTTACGATAGAAAACGAGATGGGAACGATTACCTCATATGCCGCCACTCAGGGGATGACGTGGGCTGAATGGGTTGACAGCGCATATAACACGGACGGATTTATTGTCAACGGTTCCTACATTGAGATGGTCGACAACATAAGAACTGTAAATTACAGCTCGTACACCCGCGTAACCGCCTCGGAGCAAATCATCGATCAGGAAGCCTATGTCTACAGCCAGGGCAAGTAAGGGGTGATCTGAGTGGCCGTGACTGAAATCATCAACAGTATCACCGACCTGAGTGGAAATACGCACCCGTTGCAGGGCATCCTGTATGGCGAGTGTACGACAGCGGCAGCCACGGCGGCGAAGGTGGTGTCCATACCGGGCATCACCTCCGTCGTTGAGGGACTGAGCATCCGGGTGCGTTTTCAGTACGCCCAGACCTACAACGGTGCGCCCACGCTGAATGTCAACGGACTTGGAGCGCATACAATCCGGCGGTCATCCGCAAGCAATGCCGCCCGGTATGAGTGGGTAGCCAACGAAATCCTTGATCTGGTCTTTGACGGCACATACTGGGTCATCGTGGACGGCGGTCTGGCTACAACAACCTATTACGGCGTGACCAAACTTGCGACGAGCGCAACCAGCACAAGCACATCAACCGCCCTTACTCCGGGCGCTCTGAACAGCCTTGTGTTGAACATGATCGCTAACTATCCGATTTTCTCGTCCAGCGCAACCTACGAGGTCGGGGATCGGGTTCGGTACAGTTACAATTTATGGGAGTGCAAGACGGCGATCACGACAGCAGGCGCATGGGACGCAAATAACTGGACGGAGCTTCCTGCATTGATCGACATGATCGGGAGCGGAGGCGGCGGTCTGCCGGAGGTAACCTCGGCTGATAACGGCAAGGTGCTGAGAGTCGTTGACGGTTCATGGGCGGCGGCGAGTCTTCCCACTGCGGAAGGAGCGAGTTTCTGATGGCAGGATTAGGCACGACATACTATCGTAATTATAGTAGTACAGATAATACGAGTATGGTTTTTACAATCAAAAATAATTATGATTTTATTGCAAAAACTATAGATGAAGTTGGTTGGTCTGCTCCAGAAGGATACAGATTTAAAGAATGGAACGTTAACAGAGACGGGTCTGGATATTCATTCCAACCCGGAGACGAATGCAATAATGAAATTATTTTTGCTATCTGGGAAGAAATTTCACAATCCGTAGAATATCTTACAACCGATCAGTCCTTAACCGCCGTTGCGGATGCTATCCGCGCCAAAGGTGGTACGAGTGCGCCGCTTGTTTATCCAACTGGGTTCGTGAGTGCGATACAAGCGATACCGACCGGCGGTGGAAGCGGCGGTGGGAGTTCTACCGACGACGTGGTTTTCTACGACTATGATGGAAGCGTGGTTGCGAGCTATTCAGCTTCAGACTTTGCAAATCTGAGCGCAATGCCAGAAAATCCAACGCATACCGGATTGACATCACAGGGGTGGAACTGGAGCCTTGCGAATGCAAAAGCCTATGTTGCGAAGTATGGAAAACTGAACATCGGGCAAATGTATATTACAGATGACGGGAAAACAAGAGTGTATATTCACCTTGAAGAAGGCCGCACCAGCCCGATGCTTGGTGTTTGTCCGAACGGAACTGTTGACGTGGACTGGGGAGACGGATCTACACATGATACGTTAACAGGAACATCTACGACCACCCCCAATTGGACACCTATTCATCATTATGCTTCTCCTGGAGACTACGTGATTAAATTAACGGTTACAGGGTCTATTGGGTTTTACGGAACCGGTAACGCACTGCAAGCCAGTGGATTATTGAGATATTCCGAGTCTTCCGACACAAGAAATTATGTCTATCGAAACGCTATAACGAAGGTTGAGATTGGAAGTGGCGTCTCAGACCTTATGAATTTTACGTTTAACTATTGCTATTCACTGTCTTCTGTTACGATCCCGGATAGCGTAACCAGTATTGGGTACTTTGCGTTTAACTTTTGCCATTCTCTGTCTTCTGTTACGGTTCCATATGGTGTAACCAGTATTAAGTACGATGTGTTTTACAAATGCTATTCTCTATCTTCTATTACGATCCCGGATAGCGTAACCAGTATTGGGTATGATACGTTTAGAGATTGTAGTTCTCTTTCTTCTGTTACGATCCCGGATAGTGTAAGAAGTATTGCGAACAATATGTTTAGCGGTTGCTATTCTCTGTCTTCTGTCACGATTCAGGATAGCGTAACCAGTATTGGGAACAGTGCGTTTGCCAATTGCTATTCTCTGTCTTCTGTTACAGTCCCGGATAGCGTAACCAGTATTGGGGCCAATGCGTTTAACTATTGCTATGGTATAAATGAATACCATTTCCTCAAAACAACTCCTCCTACATTAGCTAATACGAATGTATTTGCAAATATCTCCGCCGACTGCATCATCTATGTCCCGGCGGCGTCTCTCGATGCGTACAAGACCGCAACCAACTGGTCTACATACGCCAGCTATATGCAAGGAGAATGAATGATATGATTCAAACAGAACTTTATCAGACCCGTTCAGACGGCGTAAAGCTTTACCTCACGTATTCTGACGCGAATATGCTTATCCGCCAGGATCAGACCGGAGCCGAGTATTCCGAAGCCGTTGACGTGGAAAACTCCGGCTACACCTACACTGAAACCGATACGCCTATTCCGTCGGAAGAACTTTCCGACACAGAAGCACTGAACATCATCATGGGGAGGGATCAGGATGGACCGGACAACAGCGATGAAGTACCGCAGGCAGATTGAGCAGGCGGCGGTATCCCTGCCGGACGAGGATGCACTGACTACGCCGGAGATGTTCCCACGCTGGCAAAGCGGGACGGCGTACAGTACGGGAGGCCGCATCTGCTACAAGGATATCCTGTACAAGTGTGTGCAGAGCCATACTTCGCAGGACGACTGGACGCCGGATATCACGCCTGCGCTGTGGACGATGGTCAGCGTGGACGAATGGCCTGAATGGCGGCAGCCGACCGGAGCGCAGGATGCGTACATGGCGGGGGGCAAGGTGAGCCACAACGGGAAGCACTGGGTGTCTGATGTGGATAACAACGTGTGGGAACCAGGGGTGTACGGCTGGACAGAACAGTAAGGTATTCGGAGCAGTCCGTTCCAGGTTTTAACCTGCCATTTTAGCAACCGTTGGTTTGTTGATAACAACGGAATTCCTTATCAGTAATTAAGGGCGGTGGCGGAAAAGGTAGACGCTTGGGTGACGAAGGCTGTTGAACGGAGCATTGCCACGCACTGCACCGTTTTGTTAAAGACCCATATAACGCCTGTTAAGGAACGGTGGTAAACCATTATGGAAAAGATCAGAATAGACAAAAGTCAGACGGTTGCAGAATTCATCGAAACACTGAAACAATTCCCGCAAGACCTGCCGATCAGAATTAACTATGAGCCGGGAACTGAAATCTGGGTTGCTGAAGAATTTTACGATGGAGACAATAATAATCCGAAATGTCCGGTTGTTCGGGCTGTGGTTGTAGTTTAAGTTGCCATTTTACGAAGTAAACGACCAACAAAAAGACCCGGCTAACCGGGAAGAAAGGGGTAAACATGGAAAAATATTTCCTGCATCGTATCCAGAAGGAAAACGGAACATTCAACAAGGGCATCGAAGTCCATGACACGCTGGATTCTGCGAAGCTGGCATTCTGGGGCAGGACGAAAATGGCCTATGGCAAAAATCCCGCGATCACATTCATGTCCTGCAAAATCACGGACAGCAATGGAAACACCATCCGGGATTACGACAATGTGTGGAAGAGTGATTCCGAAACCGAGAACAAATTCTTTTTGCATCATATTCGGCTGGATGGAGAAACGTTCGACAAGACTATTGATGTTCTGGACGATTTCGATACATCCTGTGGCAATTTTGCGGAGCAGATGGAATACGGCTACAGCAATCCGCAGCATCCGAAGGTCAGTTTTGTGTCCTGCATGATCACGGACATCCTGTCCGGCAATATGGAGCTGATGGGCGAGACGTGGGTCAAGCCCGAAGAAGAGACGGAGCCTGAGGAGTAATCAGGCGTAAACCCGGCTGTGTCACTGGAGCGTTGGTGTCTTGCACACACCAGCGCTCATTTCTATTTCACCATAGCGCAAAGTTTTAACAATTACAAGTTTTTATAAAACACGTTTCGAGTACTTCAGAAAAGCGGAAATGTGTTTCCGGACAAGACACAAAGGAAAGCCTACAGGATATAATAATAGTGGCGGAAAGCTTGTTTTCGAGTAGGTTTCCGGATGATTAAAGCATGGGATCTGATAGATCGGTTTTATGTATCGCTCAACGGCGGATGGGGATACATCTACGGCACATCGCATGAGATGTGGTCCGCCAGCAAACAGGCTGCGTATGTGAAGGAACACACAGGCGACCCGGACAGGGAGAACAGTTGCCTGTATGGCGGGAAATGGGCAGGACACTGGGTGACGGATTGCTCCGGGCTGTTCCATTACTGGTTCGCTCAGTTGGGCGGGAAGATCGCCCATGGGAGCAACACCATCTGGAGCAGCTACTGCTCTGAGAAGGGTACGTTGTCGGCAGGGAACCGGACCGACGGAAAGAAACTGCTTCCAGGAACCGCCGTGTTTACAAGCAAGGGCGACCGACACAACCATATTGGGCTGTACGTTGGCGGTGGGACCGTGATCGAAGCGCAGGGCGCGCAGACGGGCGTGGTTACATCGAAGGTTGCGAACAAAAAATGGACGCACTGGGGAACGCTGAAAGGCGTGAAATACGATGACGGAGGAGGCGAGACAATCGTGGCAACTGCGAAGGTTGTACTCCCGGCGGGACGTTCCGGGAAGACTGTGAACATGAGGGAGAAGGCCAGTACCAGCTCCGGCATTGTGAAGCGTGTTCCCGTTGGATCTACTGTCGATGTCTACAACGATCAGGGGCAGTGGTGTTTCATCGGATATGACGGAGTCTCCGGATACATGATGAGCGATTATCTGGAGTACGGTGGCGATGACGAAACCGAAACCGGCGGAGCGGAAATCAGCCCGGAGGAGCTTGAAAAGATCGAAAAAAGCCTGAGCGGCATCAAACAGGCTGTGAAAGCCATCATCGAGTGGGCTGATACCATCGGCAACATCGTAGGAAGGGGGTGAATCCAATGCAGAACACACTCCCTACGGTTGAAGGGCTGACCCCTGTGATTCTATGGTATACGTTCGTTGGCATTGTCGGTATCGGCGGTCTGATTGTCCTGTACGGAAAAGTCGTTGAGGTATTCCAAAAACGCAAACAGGCACGGGAAGATGAGAAAGCCAAGGAAGACGGAACCATCCAAAGCCAGTTGAAGAAGATCAACGAGCGTCTGGATACCATAGACGATTACATCCGGGAAAGCGACCGGAAATTTGCAAGGGACGACCGCAGACTGAATACGCTGGAAGGCAACGTGGCGCATATTGAGCGGGGAATCAACGCTCTGGCCCGTGCCGAGTTGGCTCATATTCAGCACGATATAACCGGAAACCACACAGACAATCTGGGACTCGCAGAACGCGAGATCACCAACTATCTGACAAAGAAGGAGGAAGAAAAATGACTTGGGATGATGTTGTTCGGAAGCTGACGAGCAGGAAATTCTGGGCTGCGATTGCGGAGTTCGTGACCATGCTGATCATTGCCCTGAAGGGCGATCAGGAAACGGCGACTCAGGTGGCCGCTCTGATCATGGCCGGTGCTGCCGTGGTGGCATACATTGTCGGCGAAGGTCTGGCGGATGCTGCCGGGGCGAAGGCTCCGATCATTCATATCGCGGATTCCGGTGCGGCAAATGAGGAAATAAAAC
>Ga0326511_10005363_pt1 | contig 10123 bp, 17 predicted proteins | sample 0_2496_0518_D_FD_203701 | JGI IMG/M metagenome (GOLD analysis project Ga0326511, IMG submission 203701) | Bovine rumen microbial communities from UC Davis, California, United States - 0_2496_0518 | ecosystem: Host-associated > Mammals > Digestive system > Stomach > Rumen | place: USA... | reverse complement strand
TTCCGTCAAGTGAGTTTGCGTCTTGTGCCACTTCCAATGCTTGTTCCATATCCTTGCAAGCAACCGCAAACTTCTCGTCCTCTTGAAACAAGTGAGGAACTGCAAATGTTACATATATCGTTTTCATTGTCTTAATGTTTTAATGTTAATACTTATGAATTCCTTTGTTTTAATTTGACGTTACAAAGATACAAAGAAAAGTTGAGACTACCAAATGTTTTCCCAACTTTTTTCTTCTGATTTAGTTTATTTAACAATTGTGGTATAAACTTTATCCACAATTATATTACCTATTGCTACAATCTTGCCAAAATTATTCCATATAATAATAAGCAAAATAATACTAATTAAAAACTGAATAATACTTTTCATGCTGCTTGATGTTTAACGTTATACTGATTGACAATATTTTCGGTTTCCCTTAATCTATTGAACTCGTCAAAACCGATATAATAACCGCTTACACTTTTTCTACATTTTGGATAATGTGCATATTTTTTATCGTCTGTCGAGGTAAAAACAAATACATTCCGATAATGTGATGCATATGTTTCAAACTTCTTGAAATAGTATTCCAAATAATTTTTATTTATGGCAAACTTAAAGTAATTGCCACTATTGCCACTCTCGAAGCAAGCAATGTAATACGTTTCTTTCTTGGTCTTGTCACGCAAACCACAACCTTCAATAGAATCAGTACGTGCAATGTGAAAGCCACCCTCTCTGTTCAAGCGGTCTGCAATAGAGAAAAATACCCTTCCGTGATGTGGTCTTGTGTCACGAATTTTATTCTGTCTGATATATAGATGTATAGTTTCGTGGGCGATTGTATTGATAATATCTGCATCAGTTCTGTCAAACATATCACTGATACGAATTACAGAGTCGCAGAAAATACGCTCATCATAGCTATATACCCAATGATACTGACCTAAATAACTCTTAACGTGAGTTATCTCAAAACGTGGTGTAAGCAACTCATTATTGAAATGCTTGCGGTTAATCACGTTGAACTGCTCTCTGATAAAATCTAATGTAAGTGCCATAATTGTTCTTGTTTTAATTTGATGATGCAAAGATAGTACATTTAGTTGAATTATGCAAGGTTTTGCCAGTTAAAAAGTGTTAACGGAATGTTAAGAAATGTTTATGTTAAAATTAAATAAAATTAACTTAAAATTATATAAAATTAACATTTTCCCACAATACGTGTTGGAAACTATACTCCAAAGTTTCACCCTTGCCCTTGTGATGTTTATCTCTTAATCACATTGCAAAGGTACAAAGAAAAATCGGAATATGCAAATATTCCGAGTTAAAAGATGTTAATCATTTATTAATTTTCCGTGGTCATATTAATAATTCCATTGGTATGAACGGTTTTCCTTCTTCTATACGTAAAGTAATTTCTAAAATATCATAGTCATCCACTAAGTTAAGTGGGTCAAATCTTTTATGAAATCTATATTTAAAATCCTCTACCAACTTAATATATGCCAACCAATTTTCTTTGGTTGAAGTATTGAAATAATTTAAATATGCTTCATATACCTTGGCACGTTCTTGTAAACAATATTTTGTCATATCATTTTTATGTTAAGAGTTAATTTTCTTATTGACAATGCAAAGGTAAGCAATAAAGTTGAATTATGCAAGCTTTTTATGTTAAAAGTGATTCACATTTCTGTTAAGAAACATTAATAGCCATTAAACGCTCTCTGCTGCGTTATTTTTGTTCTTGTGGATAACTATACCATCAAGGCTATTAAATGCATCTGATGAGGCTTAAAACAAAAAATGTGCCCTATCTTCACAGACAAGACACATCAAAAGATTATGAAAATGAGATAAAACCTATAAACACTACAATCTAACTTCCTCACAGACTGCCAATGAAATTGACACTGCTCCATTATACCATAGGTAACTTTGGCTTTTTCCCTTTTTGTTTGGCTATTGCGTTTCTCACGCACCCAATTGAAATATCAACGTGGCTAACAACTTAATTTTCGCCAAGATGCTTATCCATATGGAAGGGAAAGTTTATGTCCTCTAAACACTATTGTATCGCTTCCACGCAATATAACTTGCTCCACTACACCCAATAGGTAACTTGAACACTTGTTTACAGCTTCTTTTGGCGGTAGCGACACCGCTTCCATCATAGGCTCTGCCATTCTTCCTACTATCAAGGTAGCCGTCCTTGAACGTGTCGAGGTGGTGGGGGTTGAACCCACATGCGACCAATTACCCTTTCTGCACCTTATAAGGGTGAGGGGATACACCTCGGAAATTTGGGGAGGTTTAAAATTCCACAGAATTGTCGTGGCGAGAAATGACTCTGACACATTTGGTACTCCCCCAAAGTCATTTTTTTGTTGTCCTTATTGCTCACCACGTTTTCCATATGACCTCTGCGCTTGTGGTAGTGGGTTCTTACCTTGCCGTCGGGACAACATTTAATCTTTTCCCTAAATTACCAATTAAACTTTCTCATTGTTCTATCCTCCATTGTTTTATTTTGACATTGCAAAGATAATACATTTTTCTGAGATTACCAAAACTTTTCCGTTAAAAAACGTTAAGTCATATGGTTTTTTTTGATACCCCAATCAACCGTATCTTTGACAAAAACGCATTTTAATGCGATTTGAGCCACTTTTGAGCCATTATCCTTATAACTTACCACCAAACCGATTTGAAGGGCAAGAAGACAGCTTAAATGCAAAATAGCTATGTTTTCAATTCCATATTGCCATTTGAAGTTAAGTGTCTGTTTCCCTTCGTGCGTGTGTGTATGCGCGCGTGCGCGTTAATATTAATATTAATATATTTTCTTTAGAATTTATTAATATATATACTTTATGATCCCAGGACCTATAGTCTTAAGTTTTTTTTATTTTCTTTTTATTTTGATGTTACTTTTCTTTTTCTTTTCTTTTTTTATCCAATCGGTATGACCTTGAACTTTGATGTCAATCCCATTTCAATACAATTTAATCTTATACATTCCCTTATGGCATCACCTATATTGTCAAAACGTGTTGCTTTGTCAATTTCAGTTGTAAACTCCATATCATTTACCAATAGCATTCCGTTGTTTGTACCTACTAACCATTGTTTCATATGTTATCTCATTTTAAATGTTAAGTAAAACGTTTAAGTCATCACTTGCCTTGTACCATTTGCCATTGATTAGTACAGAGTCGACAATATGTTTTTCAAACGATATACCCTCAATATCATCATAGTTATAGAATATTCCGTTGTCCTCTGCTTGAAAGAAAATATTATCCGATAGTTCAGCTTTTTCCACTTTCTTAATGCGAAGAACGTTTCCTAACTCTTTTCTTTCGTTCTTATGAACAAAGAAACCCTTTTTACTATCACCAAAGAAAAGCGTATCTATTATACCACTTTTTTCGGCTTTACCAAACTCCTTTTCCAATTGGGATAAGGTTTTGAGCCTTACAAAATCTCCCTCTCTGATAACGTTTATAAATTTCATATTACTTTTGTCGTTTAATGTTTACGTTTGCAAAGGTACAAATAAGTTTTGAATTATCCAAATTTTTTATGTTAAAAAGTTTTAAGAAAAAAGGCTTAACCCATCTTTCACAGATAAGTTAAGCCACAACAACAACAATGAATAACCTATCTTCAAACATAATCACTTCTTTAACAACTTTCACTCACCTAAAAACCCTTGAAGATAGACAAAGCAAACTATTTATCCCAAACCATTTACTTTTTATTCTCACAACTTTGTATAAGGGTGATACTCAATCGAGTACATTTGCTCTGCAAATGCTTGCTTTGCAAGTACATTAGTCCTTATACTCACTCACTAAGCCACTGATTTCAGTCTGTTCATACATTGTTTCAAGCGACTTGAATAAAAGCCCTTTTCCTCATTCCCCAAAACTTGTGCCAATTGCTCCAATACTTGCAGTGCATTGTCCTTTGTCACTTTAGGGGTATTCATATGCTCTTCAATACGCTTTTCAATCAAGTCAATGTTCTCTCCGATAGCCTTTTCAAGGGCATCAAAATCCCACCACGATACCTTTGGAAATTCTGCAATCTTTACATACAACGATGTGTTTGGAAGGTCTGCAATCTTCACATTTCCAATACAGATTATTGTACCATTCTTGCCATTGTCTGTTACATTGAATGTTCCGTACTTTGTCGTAATCGTGTTCATATTCCTATATGTTTTTAATTTGTTTGTTTTTACAAGTGCAAAGGTAGGTATTATTTTTGAAACCACCAAATTTTTTCCTACCTTTAACACTTTTTTAACACTTACTTATTCTTAAACTCTTCTTCCAATGTCTTGGCAAGGTCGATACCTCCGTGCTTTTCACAAAGTTCGTCAATCAAGCCAATCTCCACATAGCCACCGATAGTCTTAGTAGTATCAAGGTTTGCATCATAAGCATAGCCGTCGGCATTATATTTTACAGGGTCAATCTCTTCTGATGGAAAACCCCATTCAACCAACTTCCAATCTAACCCAAAGGTGCGTGTTCCGTTCTCACTACCGCAATAGTTGCCGTTATGCACTTGGATAGAAATATTGAAGCCATCCTTGCAATAGATTCGGGGCAAGAAAAAGACCTTGTTACTATATACGTTACTCATTTGAGTACATCCACGCTCCGTACCTTTGAGCATTCCGAAAACCATTGTGTTTACAAACTCTTGAGCTGTCATAATTTAAGCGTTTTGAAAATTGGAATTTAAAATGAAATGATTTTTCTTGGCTTTGGCAGTGCAAAGGTTACAAAGTCCTTGCGGTCGTTTTTACAAGCGCAAAGGTAGTAAGTTTCCTCCACACCGCCAAATTTTTTGTGTTAAATAATGTCAAGGCTTTTAACTCTTTTCAGAATTACCTCCTTATCCTTAATAGCCTTGCGCATATCCTTTGCCGAACACAGATTACGATATCCGTACAACCGTAGGAAAATATACAGATGCTTTCGTGTCGTGTTTGAGAAGTCCCAATACTCTGAAACTATGAGATTGCCTTTTCTGTCAATCTTTGCCACAACAGACTCGTAGGACTGAAAGTAGGTAGCCTTCGGTGTATAGATAATGAATTGGTTGGCTGCTGCATTACCATTGTCATTGATAAGGTTACGTACATTGAAATTTGGCATAGCTAAAATCTCCTATCTTTAAGTGAAACAATTATTTTTATTTTGACGATGCAAAGGTACAACCTTTTTCTGAGAGTACCAAACATTTTCTGTTAAATCATTGTAATGAAATGTTAAAAAATGTTTTCAAGCTTTTTTGTAAAGTTTTTTTCAATATCATTAATATTCTCGACAACGTATGCCAAAGCACACACCAAAGAAAGAAAGCCAAAGAAAAGCATTAAAGCGTTTACATATACGTTTTCATTGGCAACACACCAACCGAGCAACAAAGCCCAAAGTGCAAACAGAATGTAAAAACGATTTACTCTCATATCTTATTTAATTAAGTTAAACTTTATTTCCCAAAACGATTGCAAAGGTATATATAATTTTTCATATCAGCAAATGTTTTGGCAATTATTTTCAGTCAGTTATTGTTCTTTAACAATTCTGTTAAATCTTATTAAACACAAGAAAAAAACCATCAAAAAACTTGCATATTACAAAACTTTTTTGTACCTTTGTCATATCAAAATAAAGATGGTAGGTATGACAACCTAAAGTATATTCTCCAAGACACACTTAAAAAAAGTGTTAAGGGAAGTTAAATTTTAACATTTTTTAACAATTTTTAACTAAAAAAATTTTGTGGTCTCTTTAACATCTTTTAAGGGAAAAAAGTTGCATATGTCAATTAAATTATATAATTTTGCATTGTCAATTAGAAGTTAAACCCTTTAATTCTTTTTAGGTTATGATACAGATAAATGTCAAAATCGTCCGCAATGGTTTCAATGTGTGTGATGTCACCTATGGTAACTACGATTCTTTTGAAGACGCAGCAAAGCAAATCTCTAAGGAGGTAACAGAATTGGCGGAAGCAAGCGTTGGCTATTTCAGTCAATTCAATCTAAAAATGGTTGATGATGACTACCGCTTTGCGTGGGCTTGTTCGTGGGATAGCATTGAAGAGATTGTAGACAACAACGGCTTTTTTGTCGGTGACGGAGGAAAGTGCTACAACAAAGACAGAGATAATATCATTCAGTGGAATATTGTCGTAAATACATCAAGTTCTTTGGAAGACGTACCGAAGTATTTGGGAATGGAGTAATCCTTCCCAAATGTTCCACGTGAAACAATATAAACATTCTTTAACAAACCATTAACATTCTTTAGCACAAAACATTCGTTTTTCTTAATTAAATTATATACCTTTGCATTGTCAAATTAAAACAATAGTCAACAACTTTAAATTTTAGAATTATGGATAATAGGTCAGTAATCAACGCTTTCGTGTGTGGTAAGTCTGCAAAGTCTTCAAACGGCAACCTCAAGTCATTCGGCAATCGGTTGGTATCATATTATACCACAATAGCCCAAAGGCTCGACAACGGCACAATCGTGCTCAACCGCACAAAATATAGCGTATCAACGTCAAAGATACAGACGTGGACTAAGGGGGCATTCTTCGGAAAACGCAACGTAGTAGAAGTGACAAACGTGCCTTTGGGGGCAACAGACCTACAAAAGTATGTAGAGTAAAGTGGTTTTTATGGTTAATAACACTAAGTTATCCTTCAGTCTGTGATAGATAGAGGGATAACACTTTTTTATTAATAAAAATTAACATTTAAAAAGAATATCCGAAGGAGATTATACTTTAGGATTTCACTCCTACCACTCTTATTTTGATATTGCAAAGATACAAAGAATATCTGGAATATGCAAGTTTTTGGGTAATTATTTTCAAGCATTTAAAGTTATTTAACATTTAACCCATATTGTGTTAAAGTTATGTTAAAGACATAAAAACGTTTGGTAGTCTTAATTAAATTATATAACTTTGCACTCACAAATAACATATGTTTCACTTAATTCATTTCACGTTATGAGCAAAATGATTGTAAACGAGCAAGTTATCAAAGACACAATAGATAACGTAGTTAATTCAGTATACGAATTGGAGTGTGTTCTTGATGTTCTGACAGAGAAGGAAACTTCACTTAACGCAGAGTATGAGCCACTTAAAAACGTTTCCGTTTATATGCGTCTTTTGAAAACAGAAATGCTTTCAGCATACAAAAAAAATGATATTGTCTAAACTTTTAATTTAGGTTTCAATATGAATAGCTATATAACAGAAAAAAATGCAGAGCGTCCCGCAAGCAAAAAACAACTTTGGGCTTTATATTGCCTTACGAAAAAAGACTATCGTGGGCAAGACCTCACAATGCTTGATGCAAGCAACTTAATAAGGCAATTCAACGCCTCCAAGGTTGTTTCAAAGATTGGTGTGAACGATACCCCAAACCAAGTGAGAAAAACGTCTGCAAGGGCTAAAAAACCTACTTTGGAGCAAGAATTCATTACCTATATGGAAAATGAGATTAAAGATATCATTGCAACTTGCAAGCAAGCAATTCAGATTAAATCGGTAGTCGAGGATGACTCCACATACTTTCCGAACAAAAAAGACAAAAAGCAATTTGCGTTTTTCGGCTTTGGCTGTGGCCTTACTATTATAGATTTTGACAAGCGTAGCAAGAAGGGAAAACTTATCAAAGAACTTTCAAGCAAACACCATATGACCACATTTTTAAAAATGTTTCTCAAAGGCTTTACCGCCAAAGAAATCAAGTATTTTGAGAATGTAGGTTTCCCACTTCAAGCAATGTATTACCAAGATGTCAGAATATCAGCCGCTTATGAACACGCAGTTGCAAACTTTATGAGAAAGCAAGGTGTTAAAAACGTAATGTGCAGAACATATGACGATTGATTGAACACATAAACCATAAGTTAGAATAAGGTGGTAAAACTCAAAATTTGCCACTTTATTTGCGTTTTAAAAGCACTTTACTATTAAAACAATAAAGTTACTATCTAACTACATAAAACACGACAGAAAGCCTAAAAACCACTTAAAAACCTATTAACACCTTTTAACTAAATGATAGGTAAGTTTTAACATAAAATATTTGCATATATCGGAAAATGTTTGTACCTTTGCAGTGTAATAATAAAGAACATTACAAAGGCAAGGGTAAAACTTTGAAGTATAGTTTCCTTCACAACTCAATAAAAAGAGTTAATTTTTTCAAAACATAACTTAATATTATATAAAATTAACATTTTCCCACAATATCAGACAGAAACGTTAAATAAATGTTAAAGACCAAAAAACCTTTGGTAGTCTCAACTAAATTATATAACTTTGCGGTGTTAAATTAAAGAACCAATTAAAAATCAATTAAGAATTATGTTTAGACTTAGAAAAGGTGACAAATACAGTTTTAACGGTGATGGCAATTTAGATTGTGAATTTTTGACATCAACCTTTGAAGACGGCTATCCATATAGTGTCGGCTTGGTAAATCACTTTAAAAAAGAAGTAAGTCCGTGCCACGGTTATCATTATCCGAATAGATGTGCCAAAAGCCTTATGAACTATGCCGTAAAGCTTGGCTACACCTACGTGGATAGTGAGATGCCGAAAAAAATAAACAAAACGATTAAATAACTTTAATTTTATGACACATCAAGAATTTGTAAACAAAATTGGCAGTGAAAGCGCAAAGAAGCTGTATACCCTTTACGATATTGCAGCAGAAAACGGTTTGAAGGTAAAAGTCCGTACATATCCGAATGTTTGCGGTGATTTTTGCATTTTTATCTATGACAAGAAAGTAAAGCCTTCATATATGGTAGGTTTTGACGGTGCTTTCGGCAGTGGCAAACTGACAATTGAGTATTGTATCAAGCAGTCATTTGAGTGGATAAAAAAATATAGGGGTCTTTAACAATAGTTAACTTCAAATATTTGCATATTCAAGACAAAAGCATTATCTTTGCGGTGTAATAATTAAAGAACCAATATTAACAACTTAAAAATATAAAATTATGGAACTCATTAAGAAGCTCGCAACCGAACTCGCTCAACGTGATTATAACGAACTCTTTGAACTTTTAAGGGGTGTTACTTTCGTTGACGCATATAATAAACTCGGCGGTTTTAATCTTGAAATGGACGAGTGTACTTGCGATGGCGAGTTGATTGCAATACAAATAAGGTTTGATTACCGTTTCAACCATATCGAAGGCACAATTTTCAGAACTGAAAACGGTGGTTGTGAACTTGGCGAAGGTGTCGCAGTGTGGGACAGTAGCTACTCTTCCCCTATCATTCAGCAATTAGATTTGTGCTATGAAAAATAAATGTTAAAAATGTTAATTTGCTTGCATATCTGAAACAAAAGCATTATCTTTGCGGTGTAATAATTAAACAACTTGTTTCACCTAAAATTCATACATTATGGCACGTTATCAAACAAATAGCTACGTTGACACACTCTATCAGTCACAATTTATAATCGTGAATGGTGTCAAAATGTCAGTAAAGGAGTTTAAGGCAATGCAAAAGGCAAATGCCAAAAAGAAGAAGGCTTCCAAAAAAGTAACAAGCATTACCATACTGCCCTCGGAAATCAAGGAAATGATGCGGAATGTCAAAGTGCTCAAATCGCTCGTTGCATACCATACCCACGGCTATAGGCAGTGGGGCACAATCGCAAACCTCCTAATGGGTCTGAAAGAAATCAAATCGCCTTTTACCAATGTCGTGATAAACACAAAGCAAGCCATCAGACTCGTTGAAAAGATAAACAAGATAGCAAAGGGAAACGACAAAGACGTTTTTCAGTATGTCAAAAAGCTGTCTTGGAAGTTGGAAGACGTTAAGAACGAACTCGACGAACTCGTCAAAGGAATTAACTCATCAGGTGTCTGTCATCAGTTTAGAACGCACGAATGTGTCAACGGAACGGGCAGACGATTGGGGCTAAGAATACTCACGGAAAGAAGCTACAAGGCAATCGATGATTTAGGCTATATCTGCGCCAAACTTGACGGCATAGAAGAGCAAGGAATGGATGTCTTTGAATACCACACGAATGGAAAGCAAGTAAAAGTTTAAC